>Ga0308414_1002771_pt1 | contig 11330 bp, 8 predicted proteins | sample HotsprSampleOS50_FD_205667 | JGI IMG/M metagenome (GOLD analysis project Ga0308414, IMG submission 205667) | Hot spring phototrophic mat microbial communities from Octopus Spring, Yellowstone National Park, Wyoming, United States - 20090730_OS50 ... | reverse complement strand
ACCCCAGTTGACTCATCGTCGATCCTTTTTGTACCTCAAAAACCTTCAAATACAAATTCCTATGCTATTAAATTATCGCTATCCATTGTCTTATAAAATAGTTAAGCGGATTAGTGTAACCGCTTGGGGCGGATTGTCCAACCCAATCTGCTCATCGATGAAAAAAAAGTTGTTGTCGTAGGTTCAATGCTCACAAGCACTAACAAAAATCTTACAAAACTCAGAATTTTTTGGCCTTGAAATTCAATCTTCATCCGTTATAGTGGCGTAGATGTTATTGGCAATATGTTGTTATTTTTACTGAAGGCGTAAACTATATATAGTGTATATCACGGAGGATTCATAATATGTCTGGCGAACGGATTCCAAAAATGAGCGAGAAAACAGTAAGCTCTGGTCTTCAACAATGGAAAAGTGTGTCGAATATGTCTTCAAAAGGGCTAAAAGTTGAGTTGAGCTTTGCCACACCGGGCGTTCACCCTTTCGATGAGATCGAATGGGAAATCCGGCAAGCCAAAATTACTGACGAAACCGGCAAAGTTGTGTTTGAGCAGAATGACTGTGAAGTGCCGGTATTTTGGAGCCAATTGGCGACAAAAGTTGTCGTTAGTAAGTATTTTTACGGCGACATTCATTCCGGCCAGCGCGAAAATTCGGTCAAGCAGCTGGTCCATCGCGTCTGTCGGGCGATTGCCGACCGTGGTCGTCGCGACGGGTATTTCCAGAGCGACGCCGATGCGGAGAACTTTTACAACGATTTGACGTGGCTATGCGTCAATCAGTACGGTTCGTTCAATTCGCCGGTCTGGTTCAATGTCGGCCTGTACGATGTCTATGGCATCAAGGGCAGCGAACATAATTTCCACTGGGACGAAAAACAGCAAAAGGCCGTCCCCTGCACCAGCAGCTATGAGTTTCCGCAGGCCTCGGCTTGCTTTATCCAGTCCGTCGAGGATACGATGGAGGATATTATGCGGCTGGCACGCAGCGAAGCAATGCTGTTCAAGCACGGCTCCGGCACCGGCACGGATATGTCCACCCTCCGCAGCAGCCGCGAGAAGCTGTCAGGCGGCGGCAAGCCCAGCGGCCCGCTGAGCTTTATGCGGGTTTATGACCAAGTGGCGGCGGTCATTAAGTCCGGCGGCAAGACCCGCCGTGCGGCCAAGATGCAGTCGCTCAAGGTTGAACACCCCGATATCAAGGACTTTATCACCTGCAAGATGCAAGAAGAAAAGAAGGCCTGGGCGCTGATTGAACAGGGTTATACGCCGGATGAAGCGTATAACAGCGTGATGTTCCAGAACAGCAACCTGTCGGTTCGTGTTACCGACGCCTTTATGGAAGCGGTCGAAAAGGACGCCCCGTGGACGACCATCGCCGTAACCACCGGCAAACCGCTGGAGCAGCACTCGGCGCGGGAACTGATGGAATTGATCGCCGAGGGGACGCGCGTCTGCGGCGACCCCGGCCTGCAATATCACTCTACCATCAATAAGTGGCATACCTGTCCGGCCTCAGGACCCATCAACGCCTCCAATCCGTGCAGCGAGTATATGTTCATCGATAACTCGGCCTGCAATCTGGCGTCGCTGAACCTGATGAAGTTCCGCACCGACGACGGCAGCTTTGACGTCGAAAACTTCAAACGCGCCATTCGTATCTTTATCATTGCTCAGGAAATTCTGGTCGATTCCGGCAGCTATCCCGAAGCGCGCATTGCCGAAAACAGTCATCGTTTCCGTCCGTTGGGCTTAGGTTATGCCAATCTCGGATGTCTGGCGATGAGCTTGGCGCTGCCGTATGATTCCGATGCGGCGCGGGCGTGGGCGGGCGCGATTACGGCTATTATGACCGGTCATGCCTACACCGTCAGCGCCGAGCTGGCCGCGGCCAAAGGCGCTTTTGCCGAATACGAAAAGAACAAGCAGTCGATGCTGAATGTCATTGGCATGCACCGTGAGCATGCGTACAACATTCCGGAAATGCACTGCCCGGATTATTTGCTCAGCGCTGCCAAGAATGCGTGGGATGCGGCGTTTGACGCCGGCTCGCAGCACGGCTTCCGCAATGCCCAGACGACGGTATTGGCGCCAACCGGTACCATCGGCTTTATGATGGACTGCGACACCACGGGCGTAGAGCCGGATATCGCGCTGGTCAAATATAAAACGCTGGCCGGCGGCGGAATGCTCAAACTGGTTAACCGCACCGTGCCGATGGCGCTGGAGCGATTGGGTTATACGCCGGAGGAGATTCGCGACATCTGCGATACGATTGACAAGGACGATACGATTGAAACCGCCGCCAAACTGCGTCCGGAGCATCTGGCGGTGTTTGACTGCGCCTTCAAACCCAAAAACGGCACGCGGCACATCCACTATATGGCGCATTTGAAGATGATGGCCGCGGTGCAGCCGTTTTTGTCCGGGGCGATCAGCAAGACTATCAATATGCCCAAAGAAAGCACGGCCGAGGAAATCGCCACGGCCTATCGCGAGGGCTGGAAGCTGGGACTGAAGGCGGTAGCCATTTACCGCGACGGCTCCAAGCGTCTCCAGCCGGTCAATACCGACACCAAGTCCGGCGACAAGAAAAAGGCCAAGACGGCCGAGGCCGCCGCTGCACCGCGTCCGTTCCGCCGTCGGCTGCCCGAGACGCGCAACAGCATCACGCACAAATTTTCCGTGGCCGGACACGAAGGTTATCTGACGGTGGGGCTATACGAGGACGGCCAGCCCGGTGAGTTGTTTATCACTATGGCCAAGGAGGGCAGCACCGTCGGGGGGCTGATGGACGTCGTCGGAACCTGCGTATCGATGGCGCTGCAGTACGGCGTACCGCTGATTACGCTGGTTGATAAGTTCCGTCACGCCCGTTTCGAGCCGGCAGGGATGACCAGCAACAAAAACATTCCGTTCGCCAAAAGTTTGATCGACTACATCTTCTGCTGGATGGGCTGTCAGTTCATCCCCGGCTATGCCGAGAAGAACACGCCCAACCGGACCGCGACGGCTGCTGAGAACAAGACGGCCACGACGGCCAAAGAGCTGGTACAGAAGACGCAGGACTTGGCCAAAAAGATCGACGAGGCCAAGGCCATCCAGAAAAAACCGGAAAAAAACGAAAAATCCGCCGTCAAGCCGACCAGTAACGGCGAACCGACCCCACAGGCCAAATTGACGACCAGCCGGTTTGTCGAGCAGGCCTCCGAGCGGGTTGTGCAGTTGGTGACATCGGCCTTGACCGGCGGCGACGGAACCGAGGCGGCGTTAATGAGCCAATTTAACGGCCAGTTTGAGCATTTTCAGGACGACGCTCCGGCCTGCGATATCTGTGGCAGCATCACCGTCCGCAACGGGACGTGTTATCGGTGCTTCAACTGCGGCAACTCGATGGGCTGCTCGTAAAATTGACGCTCGATGAACGATAAGAAATTTTGAGGCCGGAATGTGTTCCGGCCTTTTTTGTTATCCGATCATGCGGCGGAGGCGCGTGCGGATGCCGGCGGGTTTGGCGCCCGGCGGGACGAGGACGGTGATGGCCTCGGGGATAATCTTGATGTCGGCGGGCATCGCGGGGGCGGGGTCGCCGTCGATTTGTCCCCAGACGGGCGTATCGTCCAGCGGTTCAACGCGAACGGTTTTGGCCTGCGCATAAATGGCGTTTTTGCCGGCGGTGTGTTTTTTGAAGACCGTCTTGGCCGAGTGCCACAGCAACTGTGCCTGATTGGAGCATTTGAAGATGCACACATCCAGCAGGCCGTCGCCGTACTGGGCGTTTTTGAGGATGCTCAGGCCGATGGCGTAACGGCTGATATTGCCGACAAAGACCAGCCCGCGGCCGGAAAAGATTTCTTTGCCGTCGGCCTCGACCCGCATCGGCGGGAAGGTATATTCCCAGAACGTCCGCCAGATAGGCCAGAAGTAATCCAGATGGTTGATGTGGCCGGTACGCAGGGCGTTCATTCGGTGAATGACCGCCCCGTCAAAGCCGAAACCGGCAATTGACGTAAAGCACTTGGAGTTGATTACGCCCAAGTCAAGCGGGCGCTTGCAGTTGCCCTCGAAGGCCTTGATCAGCATCTCGACAGAGGCGTCAAAGCCCAACTCGTTGGCCAGCAGGTTCTCCGTGCCGCTGGGGATGGGCAAAAACGGTTTGCTGCTGCCTTCGAGGCCGTGAATGACCTCGCGCAGCGTACCGTCGCCGCCGGCGGCGCAGACTAGGGCGCATTTGTAATCGACCGCGGCCTGCGTGGCCAATTCGCAGGCGTGCGTCAGCGATTGGGTCAAGACCATCCGCACGTCAAAGCCGCGACCCAGCAGGTAGTCCTTAAACCCGCTAACCAGTCGTTTGTCGCTGCTGGCGCCCGATTTGGGGTTTACAATATACTGTATGTATCCGTCTTGTGGCGTCATAAACATCCTGTTTTTTGAAATTCTAAAATCTAAGCGCTAAATTTTAAACAAGAACAAAATTCTGCATCTCAAATTAGAATTTAGCGATTATGATTTTCCTATTAACTTTGTCATCATTGCCGCGTAACCTTCAACGATATGCGGCATGTCGGCCAGTTGCAGCCGTGTCAGCACGGCCTTAATCGCGGTATCACTTTCGCCTTCGATCTCGACAAAACAGCCCAGCGGCGGCACCTCATCCAGACAGACCTCGCAGCCGTCCAATTCCCACATTTGGCGGGTCTTGACAACGGTCAACGCGGCGTGCAGCCCCAGTCCTTCCAGTATCTTGACCATCGCCTCGCCGTCGGTTACCGATGTTTCATATTCGGGGCGAATCTTATATACGCCGTCTTGGCGGGCGCCCTTAAACGTCAAAATCGATACGGTTTTTCCGCCGACGGTTTCGCTGCGAAGCCGCAGGCCGCAGCCGCGTTGTTCCATCGCGCCGTCGGCATCGCTAAAATATACATCCGACTGCTTCTGCTGGGCGACAAATCGCGCGCCCAGGTTCTCCAATCGCTTGGCGACAGGGTCAAGATTGTCCACTTTGATTTTGGCTTCAATTTCCAATGTCATTTTTTGAAACCACAGATTTTTTCGCGACGGAGAACACAGAGTTCACAGAGAAATAGATGTTAAGGCAAAAAAAACCTACGTTCCTACATACCTACATACCTTTTTTACACGACGATATTGACCAGCCGCGATTTAATGACGATGATTTTTTTGGGCGTCTTGCCGTTCAGCGCCGCCTGTACCTTCTCGGAGGCCAGCGCCTTTTGCTGAATCGTCGCTTCATCGGCATCGGCGGCGACGACAATCTTGTCTTTGATCTTGCCCGAGACTTGCACCGCCAATTCAACTTCCCTTTCTTTGCACAGTTCGTCGTCAAACGTCGGCCACGGCTCGTACGCCAGCGTATCGGTATGCCCCAACCGCTGCCAGAGTTCCTCGGCGATGTGCGGAGCAAACGGCGACAACAGCAGCACAAACGGCTCTACGACACTCCGCGGCCGCACCTCCAGCCGTGATAGATGGTTGATAAAAATCATCATCTGGCTGATGGCGGTATTGAAGCCGAAGCCCTCGATGTCGCTGCCGACCTTTTTAATCGTCTGATGTAAAATCCGCAGCGTTTCTTCATCGGCTGCAACGTCCTGAACCGCCGCACAGAGCTTGCCGGTTTCGGCGTCAATCAGCGTCCGCCAGACTTTGCCCAAAAAGCGATGCACGCCCTCGACGCCCTGCATGCTCCACGGCTTGGTCGCCTCCAGCGGCCCCATAAACATCTCATACAGCCGCATCGAATCCGCCCCATATTGCTCAATGACGGCGTCCGGATTGATGACGTTGCCGCGGGACTTGCTCATCTTCTGGTTGTCCTCGCCGAGAATCATCCCCTGATTGACCAGCTTTTTGAACGGCTCCGGCGTCGAGGTATAGCCCAAATCGTACAGCAGCTTGTGCCAGAACCGCGAATACAGCAGGTGCAGCACGGCGTGTTCGGCGCCGCCGATGTACAGATCGACCGGCAGCCAGTACTTTTCCTTTTCGGGGTCGAACGCGGCCTTGTCGTTTTTCGGGTCGGTATAGCGCAGATAATACCAGCAGCTTCCGGCCCATTGCGGCATCGTGTTGGTCTCGCGGCGGGCTTTGGTGCCGTCCGGCAGCGTAACGTTGAGCCAGTGTTTGGCCTTGCTCAGCGGCGGCTCGCCCGTGCCGGTGGGCTTGTAGTCGTCCACCTCCGGCAGTCCCAGCGGCAATTCGCTTTCATCCAGCGCCAGCACACGCCCGTCCTCGGTGTGCAGAATCGGGAACGGCTCGCCCCAATACCGCTGACGGCTGAACAGCCAGTCGCGAAGCTTGTAATTGACGGCTTTCTTGCCGAGGCCTTTTTCTTCCAGCCACGCGGTAATCTTTTGTTTGAATTCAGACGTTTTTAGACCGTTGAATTGGCCGCTGTTGACGGCAATGCCATCGCCCGTAAAACAACTGTCTTCTGTCCTCTGTCCTCTGTCTTCCGGCTGGACAACCTGAATAATCGGCAGATTGAACTTTTTGGCAAATTCAAAATCCCGCTCGTCGTGCGCCGGCACGGACATAATCGCACCGGTACCGTAGCTGATGAGGACGTAGTCGCTGATCCAGATGGGAATCTTGTTGCCGTTGACGGGGTTGATAGCATACGCGCCGGTGAATTGGCCGGTCTTGTCTTTGGATAGTTCCGTGCGTTCCAGGTCGCTTTTGCGGGCGGCTTCTTCGCGGTAGGCCTTGACGGCAGTTTGTTGATCCGGCGTGGTAATCGCATCAACCAGCTTATGCTCCGGCGCCAGTACCATATAGGTCGCCCCGAACAGCGTATCCGGCCGTGTGGTAAATACGCGGATAGTCGCATCGTGGTCGGCCACCTTAAAATCCACCTCCGCCCCGACGCTTTTGCCGATCCAGTCCTGCTGGAGCTTTTTGATGGAATCCGACCAATCCAGATCGTCCAGGCCGTCCAGCAGCCGTTCGGCGAATTTGGTAATCCGCAGCATCCATTGCCGCATCGGCTTGCGGATGACCGGATGGCCGCCGCGTTCGCTGACGCCGCCGACCACCTCTTCGTTGGCCAAGACCGTCCCTAATGCCGGACACCAATTGACCGGCGCGTGCGATTCATAAGCCAGCCGCCGGTTATCGACGTACTCGCGCACGGCTTTTTCGCCCTGCGCTTTAATGTCGGCGGGAATGGGCAGCTCGGCAATCGGACGCGCCTTCTGTTGGGCGTCGTCGAACCAACTGTTGTAAAACTTCAGGAAAATCCACTGTGTCCATTTGTAGTAATGGATGTCGGTGGTATCGACTTGCCTGTCCCAATCGTAAGAAAAACCCAAGGCCTGTATCTGCCGTCGCATATTTTCGATGTTTTTTTGCGTGGTAATGGCCGGATGCGTGCCGGTCTGGACGGCGTACTGCTCGGCGGGCAGGCCGAAGGCATCCCAGCCGATGGGGTGCAGGACATTAAAGCCCTTCATTCGCTTGTATCGGGCGACAATGTCGCTGGCGGTATAACCCTCCGGATGGCCGACATGCAGACCTGCTCCCGACGGGTAGGGGAACATATCCAGTACATAATATTTGGGTTTTCCTGCCGCGGCGGGGTCGTTGCCGTCCGGCGTGCGGAAGGTCTTATGCGTTAGCCAATAATCCTGCCATTTTTTTTCGATACGGCCAAAATCGTAACTGCCATCCTGCATCGATGCCGTCCTGTCTTGCTGTTAAGTGGTTAAAATCCTTATTCTTATGAGTACAAAAGGGATATTATATCCAATGGAACAAAAAAGTCAAAAGGACATTTTGGACAGGACTTAGCGAAGGGAGCCGGTCAATTCTTTCATGGTACGAAGGCCTTTGCGCAGGCAGTAGCTGCGGATACCCTCAATCACAGCCACGGCGCAGTCCGGCTGGACAAAATTGGCTGTGCCGATTGTTACGGCGGTTGCGCCGGCAATCATAAACTCCACCGCGTCGGTGCCGTTGCGGATACCGCCGCCGCCGAGAATGGGAACGCCGGCAGGACGTGCGACTTCGTTATAAACGCGATTGACCAGATAGACGGCGATGGGTTTGATGGCCGGTCCCGATAGGCCGCCGGTGCGGTTGGCCAGCACGGGGCGGCGGCTTTCGATGTCGATAACCATTGCGGTAAAGGTGTTGACCAAGCTGAGGGCGTCGGCGCCGGATTCGACGGCGGCGCGGGCGGTGGCACAAATGTCCGTTACCGTTGGGGTCAGCTTGACAATCAGCGGCTTGCCGCCGCAGACCTGCTTGACCTGTCGGGTGATGTCGCGGATAAGCGCCGGATCGGTGCCAAAACTTATGCCGCCTTGTTTGACATTGGGACAACTGATGTTCAGTTCCAGCCCGCTAATGGCCTTTTCTTTGGCCAGCCGCTCGGCCACTGCGACATAATCATCGATCATTTGTCCGGCGACATTGACAAAGACCGCCGTGCCGAGCTTTTCCAGCATCGGGATTTTTTCGCTGAGAAATCGCTCCAACCCGATGTTGGCAAGACCAATCGCGTTGAGCATGCCGGCGTCGGTTTCAACGATACGCGGGGTGGGGTTGCCTTTGCGCGGCGCCAGCGTAATGCTTTTGGTAACAACCCCGCCCAGCGCCGACACATCCATAAACTCGCCCAGTTCCTCGGCATAGCCGCAGGTTCCGGAGGCGGTCAAGACCGGATTGGCCAGCTTGACTCCCGCAAAATCTACAGTCAAATCAACGTCTTGGTGCATCATATTAAAGTTTAAAAACAACCTTTTTGCTGTCAAAGACAGGCCCGTCTTTGCAGCAGAGTTTGTATTCGGTTTCAGCGGCGATTGTCTTGGTTTCGATGGCGCAGCTTTGACACAGACCAATGCCGCAGGCCATCATCCGTTCCATACTGACTTGGCAGGGCAAGCCGAAATCCTCGGCCAGTCGAGCCGCACCGGCCAGCATCGGTTCCGGTCCGCAGGCATAGATGACGGCGCTTTCCGGATCGACGGGGTTGGTTTGCAGCCAGTGCCTTGCGCAGTCGGTTACATACCCGCGAAACCCCGCCGAGCCGTCGTCGGTAGCCACCCGAGAATCGACGCCCAGTACATCGAATTCCTCCAGTACCAAGCCGGTAAGATTTCCGATTTTCAGCGTGAAGGGCAAATCCTCACAGCTTCTTGCGCCGGCAAAACAGATTGTCTGTACGGACGGGTAATGGCGTTTGAGATAGCCGGCCAAATGCAGCAGCGGCGGCGCCCCCATCCCGCCGGCTATCAAAATGGCCTGTTTGAGGTTTTGGGGGATTGAAAAACCGTTGCCCAGCGGACCAATCAAACTCAGCGTGTCGCCGCTTTGCAGGGTCATCATCCGCAGTGTGGCCGGACCCAGCACGCAGTAGAGGATTTCAAGTTTTACACAAGGACCGTCCTGCGTTGGGGTTACGACAATATCCGAAAAGCTGAAAGGACGGCGGAGAATGATTTGACGGCTTGCAATATCGTGAAGTTTGGCGGGGATATTTTTCTCCGACGGCAGCGACAAGCCGGACAGGTCGATTTCAAGAAACTGCCCCGGTACGGCAAGCTCAAAATAACGACTGCCGATGGCGTCTAATTTGAGATTGACGCGCCAGTAGCACTCGCGTATCTGCTGGTTGCTCAATACCTCAGCGGTAAAGACCCCTTTGTGTGCGGCGGCGACCCCGTGCTGCATAACTTGATCTAAAAAAAGAACTTATATAAAAAAAGCTTCCGGAACATTCATCCACTGACATTCCGGAAGCCCGCCACGGCAAAGAAAGCCGTTAAATTCTATCACCGTTACCCCTAACCACCTTTACATCGGCCATTATAGCAGCGCAGCTTGAAGGTGTCAATAAAACCTGCCCAAGAATAACAAGACTTTTATTTCTTGAAATATAAGTTTTTTATATTTAAAGTGTTATGATAATTTTCACAAAATCGAAAGTAAAGACATAAGGGTGTCGCCGGACGGTTAGAGGGTTTTAGCTTAGCTTTCCGGACGCATCCCGAATCAACCCCTGTAAGATGTTATCGGGAATGTCCGATAATTCCGGTTCTGGCCGTTCAGCACGCGACATTGCGCCCAGTACCCGCAGGGCGGTTTTGCGGTTGCGTTTGAGGGCTTCCAATGTTTTTTCCGCCGCCGCCAAATCGCCGTCGGCGATCTGCCGCAGGTACAAGATGCAGTATTTAATGACCTCTTTTTCGACAGTTTTTTCGGTGGTTTTGCCGGCATAGGATTGGTCTTTGGGGTCGTCGGCCAGCGGCTGACGTTCTTTGAGGATTTGTTGGGTCAAACTGTACGTCTCCTGCATCAGCGAGCCAATCTGGGTCTCTTCTCGATCGTCAATCGGCGCCAGCTTCAATTCCGGCTCATCGTCCGATTTGGGAAGAGGAATGTAGCAGCGGTGATTGCAGTAAGGACACTTGCCCCACTTGCCGCCGGTGGCGTCCGGAGCTTTAATCTTCTTTTTGCACGATTCGCAGTGAAAGCTAATGGACATAAAACACCCCTTATCGCTTTGCGTCTTTGGTGTATTCGACCCGTACATCGGTAGTAATGCCGCCGCGCGGCGTAAACTGCGAGGTTATCCGCATCCATCGCGGCTTGCAGGCCGTCGTCAAATCATCCAGAATATCATTGGTCAGCCGCTCATAAAAAATCCCCTGATTGCGAAAGCTCTGCAAGTAGAACTTAAGACTTTTCAGTTCAATGCATTGCTGGTCGGGGATATACTCAATCAGAATCGTCCCGAAATCCGGCTGTCCGGTTTTGGGACAAACGCTGGTAAATTCCGGACAGCGGATGGTAATCGTATAATCCCGTCCGGGACGGGGGTTTTCAAAAAGCTCCAATGACGGCTTTTGGCTCATAAATTGTCCGTTCCTCAAAAAAACAGTGTGTTTTTGACGCGAAAATTGCTAAATTATTTAGGTATCTTAGTTGAAAAAAGAATGGTTTTCAAGGAATTCACTGAAAATGCCTACAAAATCGGCGGTTATTTTGCTCAGCGGCGGTTTGGATTCGGCCACCACGCTGGCCATCGCGCAAAACGAAGGGTTTGATTGCTATGCAATGACCTTTCGCTATGGCCAGCGGCATAACTGTGAAATTGAGGCCGCCCAAAAAATAGCGCAACGTTATTCGGTAAAGGAACATAAGATTATTTCTATCGACTTGGCGGCCTTTGGCGGCTCGGCCTTGACCGATAGCGGCATCGCGGTTCCCAAAGACAGGATTGATACAACATCCGGCATTCCTGTTACCTATGTTCCCGCTCGAAATACAGTGTTTCTCAGTTATGCGCTGGCGTGGGCGGAAGTA
>Ga0308414_1002770_pt1 | contig 11337 bp, 6 predicted proteins | sample HotsprSampleOS50_FD_205667 | JGI IMG/M metagenome (GOLD analysis project Ga0308414, IMG submission 205667) | Hot spring phototrophic mat microbial communities from Octopus Spring, Yellowstone National Park, Wyoming, United States - 20090730_OS50 ... | reverse complement strand
GAGGATGCCGGCGGTGTAGCAGGCAGTATAACCCATGGCCAGCAATAAATAAGAGGCGGGAACCACTCCGGTTTCATAAATGGCATCGCTGACCCAATAAATTTGCAAATTCGGGACAATAACGGTCCCGACTTTGGCGGCAACAATCCAGGCCTTGTCTAAAAAGGCGTAAGCAGGATCGGAGATGTTTCGGATAGCAAATCGCCCGAATACCCAGTCACTAATCAGCCCCAGCAAAAATATTCCGACACAACAGGTTAAGGTGATTACGACATTGAATCGGGTGGAAAATAGTACCGCCATCGCGACCAGTGTAATCAATGCCAGCAACAGTAGTAAAGAGGCATAGATGTCAAAGGAATGGAAATTGTTATTGGCGGGATTAATTTTCCATTCTTTATCCACAATGCAAAGAAACAGCATTGCTCCCCCCAATAAAAAGGCCCCCAACGTTGCGCCTGAAGCAGGAACGCTCCAACCATAAGTATAGTTCATAAATCCGCTTATGAGCAGTGTAAGCAGAATGGCGATGCTGCCGGCGGTGATGACAGTCCAGTCTATTTCATCCGAGGCGCGTTCGATAACGCCGTGGCGAATGGCCATCAGATAGGCAAAGGTGCAAATCAGATGTGCCAGCCCAACTGCTCCGGCCAGCCCGACAAATTTGCCGATGACAAATACGGGGCGGCTGATGGGTTTGCTCAACACTGTGGCAATCGTACCGGTCTCGATTTCCTCGGTAATTGCCCCTGTTGCGGAAAAGACGGCAATGAACAATCCGGCCAAAAACAGCGTAGAGAGACCTAATTCGCGCAGGAGTTTGATGTCCTCGTCCAGCGTGTACGCGCTGATGGAGGGCGCCAGAATCATCAAAAGCAGCGCCGCGACGATGATTGTGCCGTAGATGGGCTGCCTGAGTGTTTCAATAAATGTGTTTTTGGCAATGACCAGTAGTCGATTAAGCACTGTTTTTCCCTAAAAAAGTTCTACACTCATGGGTACAAACGTGGTATTATTTTAAGCAAATCGGCGAAAATGTAAAGCCGGACTTGCATTTTACTTCATAATGCGTATAGTTTTTCACTTTTAATAGCAAACGAACGCCGAAAAAGTTCACGGGAATTCGGGAATACAGATATGACAGGACAGTCGAAGAAAGCCGAAACGATTTCGCTGATAGCGCTGATTCTCAGCGCTGTTTTCTTTGTCGGGACGGTTTTGCTGGGGGTATTGGGGTTTATTCAAGGGGTTTACCTATATAGCTGGCTGATGCTGGCTTGCGCAATGGTCTGGTTGGTGTTGCTGGTACAGTTCAAGCATCGTACCGCCGCCGAGCAGGAAAAGCTGGATATGGCTCAATTGGCCAAGTCCCATCAGCAGGGAACGATCTTTTCGTCCGGCGGCGACCGGCTGGCGACTCTGATGGTAGCTCAAAAGCGGCTGGCGGCGATGGAAAAGTGGTTTGTGCCGATTGCCGGGGCGGTGATTGCCGTTTATGAGATTGTGATTGGCGTTTTCCTTTATAAAAACAAGGTTTTCAGCGTTGTAACCTGGACGCCGCAGAATCCATTGCTGGGGGCGGTGCTGATGGTGGTTGCGGCGTTTGTGTTGTTTCTGTTCAGTCGTTATGCGTCGGGGATGAGCGGACAGCCGGACTGGAAGCCGCTGCGGGCGGGCGGCAGTTATCTGCTGGCCGGGGCGGCGCTGGGCTTTGCGCTGGCGGTGTCGCTTGCGCTGGCGCAGTTCAAATATGCCGTGCCGCTGCGGGTCGTTGAGTATATCATTCCGGGATTGCTGATTGTGCTGGGGGTCGAGACGCTGCTGAACCTGATTTTTGATTTGTATCGCCCGCGGTTTGCCGATGTGTACAGTCGGGCGGCCTTCGACAGCCGTTTGCTGGGGCTGTTCAGCGAGCCGGGCGGATTTCTGCACACCATCGCCCATACCATCGATTATCAATTTGGGTTTCAGGTCTCCCAGACGTGGTTTTACAAACTGCTTGAAAAGGCCATTCTGCCGCTGATTCTGTTTGCGGCGCTGACGCTGTATCTGATGAGCTGCGTGGTGATTGTCGGGCCGGGGCAAGGGGCGATCATCGAGCGGTTCGGCTCGCCGGACCCGGCCATGGGCGGCAGGATGATTAAACCGGGGCTGTCATTTAAGTGGCCGTGGCCGATTGAGATTGCGTATCTCTATCCGACCGAACGCATCCAGCAGATTGCGATCGGCTATCGGGATGAAGACGCCGAAAAATCCAGTACCAAGCCGCTGTTGTGGGGACAGGAGCATTATACCGAAGAGTACAATCTGCTGGTGGCGGCGCCGATGGAAACAGCCGCCGCCGACGGAACTGTGCCGGTGAGCATCATTCGCGCCAATGTTCCCGTTCAGTATCGCGTCCGTGATTTGCAGGCGTTTTTGTACAACCACGAGCATCCTGAAAAGACGCTGGAGGCGATTTGCTATCGGGAGCTGGTGCGGTTTGCCGCCAGCGCAAGAGTGGAGGCCGACGACCCAACGCAGCCGTCTGCCGCATCCAAAGGCGGCAAAAATCTGCTCGGCGAAGGGCGCGCCGAAGCGGCGCATGAACTTGAGCGGCGGATACAGGCAGCCGCAGACGCGGCGGGGCTGGGGATTCAGATTGTTTATCTGGGGCTTCAGGGGATTCATCCGCCGCCGCAGGTAGTGCCGGAGTACCAAGACGTCATCGCGGCGGTTCAGACCCGTCAGGCGACAGTGCTGAACGCCGAGGCGGAACGCAACCGCATTTTGACCGAACTGGCCGGCTCCGTTGAGGCGGTCGATGCGCTCTATCGGCAGGCGATGGCGTTTGGGGCGGCGCGGGAAGCGGGCGATACGGCCAAGGCCGAGCAGATGCGGGAAAGCATCCTTAAATCCATTGAAGCGGCGCGCGGCAAAGTGTTCAGCGCCCTGCGCGCAGCGCAAGCCGACTCGGCTCAGAAAGTCGCCGCCGCCAAAGGCGAAGGGCTTCGTTTTGACGGTCAGTACAAGGCCTATATGGCCGCGCCCGAATTGTATCCCAAGCTGTTGCGGCTGGCGATGTTGGAAGAGGCGCTGGAAAAAATTCGCAAGTATGTGGTGGTTGCCGACAGCGAGGACGCAAAAGTTTACATTGTGGATTTGCAGGAAAAATTGATGCCGTCCCTGTATGATTTGGATTTGGGACTGTAAAAGAAATAAAAAGGTAAAAAGGCGCAATCCGCCTGCGGCGAAAAATGTTTAATGCCGTCTATTCATTGGGTCAAGATGAGGTAAACAGCGTATGAAAAATGTGTGGGTGTTTTTAAGCGTTTTGGCGGTGGTGGCGATTCTGGTGATGTTTATGGTCGTCTTTCAGGTGCGGGCAACCGAAACGGTGATTGTAACGCGGTTTGGCGAACCAATCCGACCGATTGACAAGCCGGGTCTGTATCTCAAGCTGCCGCTGCCGATCGATCGGGTGCATCGGTTTGATTCGCGCAGCCGGCTGTACGACAAAGGCGTATTGGAAGAGACCAATACCGCCGGCAACGAGCCGATTATTGTCAACAGTTATGTCGTCTGGCGGATTGCCGACCCCGGCAAGTATCTGGTGCGCGTGCAGGATCTGCAAAGCGCTGAAGACAAGCTGCGGAGTTTGCTGCGCGACACGCAGAACTCCGTCATCGGACGGCATTATTTCAGCGAGTTTATCAACACCGACCCGGAACAAATCAAATTTGAGCAGATTGAAGCCGAGATGAAAGCCGAAATGGTCAATCATGCGATGGCTGAATACGGTATGGAGATTCAGTCCGTCGGCATCAAGCGGCTGATGATCAGCGAAAAAGTAACCGAAAAGGTGTTTGAACGGATGAAAGCCGACCGCAAGCGCCGCACCGAGTCGATTTTGGCCGCCGGCAGCGCGCAGGCCGAACGTATTCGCAGCGACGCGCTGGCCAAACAGAAAGAACTGCTGGCGGTGGCCGAGTCGCAGGCCAAGGCGATTCGCGGCGCCGGAGACGCCGAGGCGGCGACCTATTATAAGATGCTGGAAGCCGATCCGCAGTTGGCGATGTTTCTGCGCGATATCGAGGCGCTCAAGAAAATCCTCAAGGAACGCAGCACGATTGTTCTGGGCGTCGAGACCGAACCCATCGGTCTGCTCAAAGCGCTGCCGACGCTGGAACCCAAACAAAAGTAAAAAGAAAAGTCAGGCAACCCCTGAACCACGAACAGGAACATAACCGTTATGGCGCATAAACACGATACCTGTACCTGCACTTCTCCGCACGGCCAGCCGAGCGAGCAGGTAATTGTCGGTGAATTGGATCCCGCAGGACAGTCGCTGACCAACGCATTGCGGGTCAGCTTTGCGATCCTGAAGGTCATTATGATTCTGCTGGTGATTTTGTTCGCCTTCAGCGGCGTTTTCCGCGTCCAGCCCGATGAGGAGGCGATTGTGCTGCAATTCGGTCGGTTTCGGGGCGAAGGCGAACAGCGTGTCTTGGGGCCGGGGCTGCATTTTGCGTTTCCCGAACCGATCAGCGAGGTGATTCGCATTCCCGTGCAGCGCGTCTTGAGCCAGCCGATCGATCTTTTTTGGTATTTTGAGACCGAACAGGAAAAGCTGTCGCGCAATCCGATGCCGGTTACCGGTCCGCTGAACCCCCTGACGGACGGCTACAGTCTGACCCGCAACGACCAATTGACCGGACTGGCGGGGACGGACTACAACATTGTGCATTCACGGTGGACGATTACGTATCGCGTACGTTCGCCGATCGCTTTTTTTGAATCCATCTATATCCGTTCGCGCAATCCGGGCGAGGATTTTCTGGACGCGGCGGCCGAAACCGTCAAGCCGCTCCTGAACAGTCTGGCGGCCAACGCGATTACCTCAACCATGGTGCGATACAGCATCGACGATGCGGTGCGCAGCGTTACCGGCATCGCCGCCGACGTTCAGAACACCCTGCAGCGCAAACTGGATGAGATCGACAGCGGACTGGTCATCGACGCCGTACGCGCCGACCGAATTGTCTGGCCGCGTCAGGTGGACGAGGCGTTTCAGGCCTCCAACCGCGCCCGTCAGGAAAGCGCCCAGATGGAAATCGACGCCCGCTCTTTTGAGGGCAAAACGCTGACCGATACCGGCGGGCCGGAGGCGGCGGCGGTTCTGGAAAAACTCAAACAACCCGGCCTGACGCAGCGCCAGCAGGAAGAAGAGGTCGCCAAACTGTCCGGTCAGGTACGGACGGTCATTTCCGATGCGATCAGTTACCGCACCAGCGTCGTGGAAGAAGCCAAGGCCAACGCCGAATATCTGATGAAACTGCTGCCGGAATACCAGAAACGCCCCGAATTGGTGCTGCAAAAGCTTTATCAGGACGCTATTCAGGAGGTCTTGGGCGGCGCCGAAGAAAAAATTCTGATCCAGCCCGGCCAAGACGGGAAAAGCCGCGAGATTCGCGTTATGATCAATCGCGACCCGCAAATCCGCAAACCCGCGTCGGGACAAACGAAATAACAGAGTTTCAACCCTCAGTGAGAAATCGCTATGGCACATAGTCATTTAAGTATTAAATCCACCGAGTTTGATCAGGCGGCGCTGGCCGAACACGCCGCTACAGAGGGCAAACAGCTTCGCGTCAGCGCAGCGCTGTTTGGAACGCTGGCCGGCGGCATTTTGATTGCGAACAGCGTGTTGGCCGATTTGCCGATGTTTTCCTGGCTGTATGGCGCGTCCAGCGGCGAGTTGAGCCAGATTATGGCCATGCTCGGCGCGGCGCTGCTGGGGCTGCCGATTGTGATTCACGCTTTTGAAGGCGTGCTGCGCGGCCACATGCACATGGATGAACTGGTGGCGCTGGCGGTGATTGCCGCGTTCGCCATCGGCAAATATGTCGAGGCCGGTACTGTGGCGTTTATTATGCTGCTGGCCGAATTGCTGGAAACACGCACTGCGCTGGGCGCGCGGGCGTCGATTGAGTCGCTGATCAAGCTAACCCCGACAACGGCGCATCGGCTGGCCAAAGACGGCAGCGAGACCGAGGTCAAGGTCAGTACGCTCCGTGCCGGCGATATTGTGCGGGTTCGCCCCGGCGACAACATCCCCGCCGACGGCCGGATCTGCCGCGGGCTGAGTACGGTCAACGAAGCGACCATCACCGGCGAATCGCTACCGGTTGACAAGGTCGTCGGAATGCAGGTCTTTGCCGGTACGACCAACCTGACGGGCGTATTGGATATCGAGGTGACCAAAGCCGGCGAGGACACCACGCTGGGCAAGGTTCAGCAGCTTATCATGGCCGCCGAAAAGACCCAGCTTCCGATTATGCGGATGATCGACCAGTATGTCAAATGGTACATTCCGACGGTGCTGATGATCAGCGTGATCATTTATTTCTTTACCAAAGATATGAATCGCTCGATTGCGGCGCTGGTGATTTCGTGTCCGTGTCCGCTGATTCTGGCCACACCCACGGCAATGGTGGCGGCGTTGTCGGCGGCGGCGCGATTGGGGATTCTGGTCAAAAACGTCTCACTGCTCGAGATTGCCGGAAAAATCACGGCCGTTGTCTTTGACAAGACCGGCACACTGACCACCGGCCAGCTCTATGTTACCAAATTGGAACCGGCCGAGGGCGTCGATCCGGCGGAAATGCTGGCTTTAACGGCTTCCGCCGAGCAAATGAGCAAGCACCCAGCCGCACGGGCGGTGGTGAACCTGGCCAAAGAGGCCAATGTGGCGTTCAGTCCGGCCGAAAGCTTTGAAGAGTCGCCGGGCAAGGGCGTTAGCGCTACGGTGGACGGACGCACGGTGTTGGTGGGACGCGACAGCTTTTTGAAAGAAAAAGGCATCGATTTGTCGGTGGTTTCCGACCCGTCGCTGCACGAAGAGCAGGGTTTCAGCACGCTGTATGTGGCCGCCGACGGCCGGTGTATCGGCTGGATCGGCTTGCAGGATAAAGCGCGGCCGGAAGCCAAGCAGGCGGTCAGCGAACTATTCGATGCGCAGGTACGTCGCGTTACGATGCTCACCGGCGACCGTGGGGAGGTGGCCAACCGCGTCTCGGCCGAGCTGGGCTGCACGGACTTTAAGGCGCACTGTCTGCCGCAGGACAAGCTGGCGGTGGTGGAGAAAATTCGCCAGGACGGCCATATTGTGGCGGTTGTCGGCGACGGTATCAACGACGCGCCGGCGCTGGCGGCCGGACATCTGGGTATCGCGATGGGCGCTGCCGGCAGCGATGTGGCAATCAACTCGGCCTCGATTGCGCTGATGAGCGACGACCTGCGGCGGTTGCCGTTTTTGATTCATTTGTCCCGCAAAATCCGCGCGGTCATCAATCAGAATCTGGGCTTTGGTATTTTGTTTATTTTGCTGGGGATTATTGCGTCGGCGATGGGCTGGCTGCCGGTGATTTTGGCGGCGATCCTGCACTTGGGCGGGGCGGTGGTGGTGGTCTTCAACAGCGCTCGGCTGGTGCGGCACGGCGAGCATCTGGAACCCCACAGTCAGGTAAGAGAAAAGAGAATGTAAAATGTCAAATGTCTAATGTCAAAAGTAAACTCCTCCTTATCTTTGACATTTAAACTTTGACATTTAACATTTATTCGGCGTTGGGCATCAAAACGGTTTGATTATTCTGCGGAGAGTGCAGGCGTGGCGTTGGAAAACGAATATGCGATTGAAACAATTGGGCTGACCAAGGTCTTTCCGGACTGGTGGGGGCGCGCCAAGGTGGTGGCGGTGGACGATTTAAATCTGCGGATTGGGTACAATCAAATCTACGGGTTTTTAGGTCCCAACGGTTCGGGCAAGACCACCACCATCAAGATGATTCTGAACCTGCTGCATCCGACGCGGGGACAAGCGCTGGTATTAGGCGGAACCTGCGGACAGCCGGAGATTTCGTTGCGCATCGGCTATCTGCCGGAAGAATCTTACCTGTATCGTTATCTGACGGCGCGCGAGACGCTGGAATTTTACGGCCGTATTTTCGGCCTGCCGCGTTCGGTGCGCAAAGCCCGCATCGAAACCCTTTTGGAGATGGTGGGGTTGGCCGGTATGGGCAATCGGGCGGTGGGTACGTTTTCCAAAGGAATGCAGCGCCGCGTGGGATTGGCGCAGGCGCTGATCAACGACCCCGATTTATTGATTTTGGACGAGCCGACCTCCGGCATGGATCCGATGGGGACGCGCCAAATGAAAGATTTGTTTGTCGAACTGGCGCGGCGCGGGAAAACCATCCTGCTTTGCAGTCATTTACTGGCGGACGTGGAGGATATCTGCGACCGTATCGGGATTCTTTACGGCGGCAAGATGCAGGTTGAGGGGGCGGTAACCGACCTGCTGCAGCACAAAGACCAAACGGAAATCACAACCGGCCGACTCAGCGAGGCGGCCTTGTCGCAGATTCGGCACATCCTTGAAAAGGAAGGGCAACCCTGCCATATCCGCCGTCCGATGGACAAACTCGAATCCTATTTTATTCAAATTGTCAATCGCGCTCAGGAGCGGCACGCCACCAGCGGCGCAACCGTCGGTACCGGCATTGCCGGTTTTCTGGCCGAGCGGCCGGTGGTGCGCGAGCCGTCGGTGTTGGAACAGTTGGTCAAGGCGGACACGCAGTCGCGTCCCGCTGTGCCGCAAACGACGACCGAACCGACAAAACCCGCGGCCTCCGCGGTTGCACAGGCGGACACGGATTTGCTGAGCAAACTGACTTCCGCCCGCCCCGACGCGACGACGGAAGCATTGAAGACCGAGCCGGTTCTTCCGCCCTTGCCGCCTGTCGAAAAGGTCAAAAAAGACGTCCTCGACGGCCTAATCGAGCGCAAGCAGAAAGCGGACGGACGAACCGAACCCACCCGTTCGGATAAAGCCGGAGATAAACCGAATGCATAGTCTGTGGGCAATCGCGAAAAATACGCTCTCGCAGGCGATTCGAATGAAAGTCGCCGCGGCGGTCATTGTTTTGTTGGCGGTCTTGCTGCCGCTGATGAGCGTGGTGATGCAGGGCGACGGGACGCTGATGGGAAAGCTCCAGACGTTTGTCAGTTATGGATTGGGGCTGGTGAACCTGCTGTTGTGTATTTTGACGATTGCGGTGTCGGCGTTTACCCTCAGCAATGACCTCAAACGCAAGCACCTGTATTTGGTTGTTACCAAACCCGTTCGGCGGTATGAAATCCTCGCCGGCAAGCTTTTGGGCATTCTCATACTCGATTTGTTTTTACTGCTGATGTTCGGCGCGGCGATTTACGGTTTGACGCTGGCCATCCCTCGGCTTGTGGATGCAGACCCTGTTCAGGCCGAACGCGCTTCGGTTGAGTTTTTTACGGCGCGTACAGGGCTTAAAGCCGGCTACGATGAAGCCCGCATCCGAAAAGCCGCTGAAGAACGATTTAAATATCTCGAACAGAACAATCAGCTTCCGCGCGATATGACGCAAGTGCGGATTCTGTCGGAACTGATAGGTCAGGAACGGATGGCCGCCAAATCCATCGCTCCCGGCCAGGTCAAACGCTGGGATTTTGACGGGGTTCGGCTCACAACGCCGAACGATCCGAATGCGGTGATATTTATTCGCTATAAGCTGGAAGCGACGGCTGTTTTGGCGGACAATCGCATTTACGGCGCGTGGCGAATCGGCGATTTGCGTCAGCTTGACGCCGGTCTAGAAAAGCCCAAGACGCCGATTTTTCAGGCCGATCGGGACGATGCGCCTCGTACCTATCATGAGTTTGCCATCCCTGCGACGGCGGTGGCCGATGACGGTTATTTGGGAGTGGCTTTTTTTAACAACCCCTCGCTGAACCCTACGACGGTGATAGCGGAGGATGTGGAGGTGCTGTTTCGCAGCGGCACATTTACCGACAACTTTTTGCGGGCGCTGGCGATGATTTATGTTCGGCTGGCGTTTTTGGCGGCGATGGGAATTTCATTGACGACGTGGCTGTCGTTTCCGGTGGCGATTCTGGTGTGCTTGGTGGCGTTTTTTGCGGGACTGACGCATAATTTCATTCTGGAGTCCTTCGACGGCATCGGCCAGATTGTCGGCGTGATTTACAACGTAACGCTGCGTCCGCTGCTGTGGATGATTCCGAAGTTCGACGGGGTTTACAATCCTTCAACGTATATCATTAACGGGCGATTGATCGAAGGGACGTTTTTGGCGATGTCGATTTTAACCACAGTGGTCATCAAAGCGACGGTGGTTTTGCTGTTTGGAATGTGGGTGTTCAGCCGGCGCGAGATCGCCAAGGCGGTGGTGTAAAATGAAGAATTAAAAATTAAGAATTCAGAATCGAATGCGGATAAAAGATATTTTTGTGATTGTGCTGTGTGTGTTGTTGGGCGCGGCTTTTTTGATTGCCGCCCAGCGGCAGATCGGCGGCATTCATAACGCCCGCCAACAGATGGGGCTGGTGGCCAATGCGCCGCTGGAGAACGCCCCGCCTTCGCTGGCGTTTGCGACGGTGGCGATGGGGGCGTTTCGCGGGCTGGTGGTCAATATCCTGTGGATGCGCGCCGACAACCTCAAGATGGAGGGCAAGTTTTTCGACGCCCGACAACTGGCCGAGTGGATTACGACCCTCCAGCCGCGGTTTGCGGCGGTGTGGGATTTCCACGCTTGGAATATGGCCTACAATATCTCCGTGGCGATTCCCAATACCCAGCCTGAGGAGCGATGGCGCTGGGTGCGTAACGGCTATGAACTGCTGCGCGACCGTGCTATCCCTCTGAACCCCAAAAGCATTCTGCTCTATCGGTCGCTGGCATGGATATTTCAGCACAAAATCGGCGATATCGCGGATGATTGCAATCGGTATTATAAAAAAGAGATTGCCATGGGGATGCGTTCGATACTGGGCGAGCGTCCCGACCATGCCCTGTTTGACCGGCTGGCCGCCGCTCCCCGAACGCTTGACCAGGCGCTGGCCGACCCGCAGGTGGCACAATTCATTGCCGACCTCCAACAGGCGGACGCCGTCTTTGCGGATCGTACAAAACTGGTAAGCCATTACCTGTCTTTGCGCCAAAATCCGGCGCGGTTTGACAAAAAGGCCTTTGAGGTCATTGATTTTTGGCGCGACAAGCCCGCGCTGGCGGCATTTGATACGTTTGCCCGCGCCGAAAAATTGCGAAGCGAATGGAAGTTTGATATCGATTTTATGATTGAGCTGAATCGTCGGTACGGCGCGGTCAATCCGGTAAATTCAGAGCAAACCTATCCGCTCAATTGGGAGCATCCCGCTGCGCATGCGATTTATTGGGCGGCATTGGGGCTGAAAAAGGCCGGACGGCCGGAGCAGTACCGCATTGACGAAAAGAATACCGACCGCATC
>Ga0308414_1002768_pt1 | contig 11341 bp, 9 predicted proteins | sample HotsprSampleOS50_FD_205667 | JGI IMG/M metagenome (GOLD analysis project Ga0308414, IMG submission 205667) | Hot spring phototrophic mat microbial communities from Octopus Spring, Yellowstone National Park, Wyoming, United States - 20090730_OS50 ... | reverse complement strand
GTGCTCAGCTACGCGCCTAACGACAACCTGCGCGAGGCCGTGCTTGAGGCGCTGCGCCGCCTGGGCTACGACCCTGACCAGCGCGAGGCCGAAGCCGAGGGCAAGCCGCTGCAGGGCGAGCCAGAACCCTGCGATAGCTGACGGCTATCAGTCGTCAGCTGTCAGTCATCAGCCAGAAACAGATTACCTCATCCCCATCCATCCTTATGTGCTGGCCGAGGGCGCAGCGCCATGCGACGGGGGGTGCGGTACAGCTGACGGCTGACGCCTAGCGACCACTCCGACTGCAAGCTGACGACTGAGGACTGACGACCCACATGCGCGCTGTATTTCGCCTCTCGCGCCGGTATGTGGCCCGGCGCTTTCTGCAAAGCCTGCTGTTCGTGCTGGGCGTGGCGCTGGGCGTGGCGATGGTCATCGCCATTGACCTGGCCAACAGCTCCGCCAGCCGCGCCTTTAACCTGAGCACGGAGAGCATCACCGGCAGGGCGACGCACCGCATCACCGGCGGGCCGGCTGGCCTGCCCACCGAGGTTTACACGCGCCTGCGCCTGGAGCTGGGCCTGCGCGAGGCCGCGCCGGTGATCGCCGAGTATGTGCGCGGAGTCGAGCTGGGCGGCCAGCCGCTGCGCTTGTTCGGCGTGGACACGTTCGCCGAGCCGCCGTTCCGCAGTTACCTGACGGCGGTGCAGGTGGACGGCGGCAGCCAAGCGGCCTTCGACGCGCTCAACGCCTTCATCGCCGAGCCGAACACCATCCTGATGAGCCAGTCGCTGGCCGACCGCTTCGGCGTGCGCGCCGGCGATACGCTGGCACTGCGCGCCGGCAACGCCCGCGTCACGGTGCGCGTGATCGGCCTGCTCCAGCCAGAGGATCGCCTGAGCGCGCAGGCCATTGACGACCTGCTGCTGACCGACATCGCCACGGCGCAGGAGATCGTTGGGCGGCCCGGCGCGATCACCCGCGTGGACCTGATCCTGCCGCCGGATTACGACCTGAGCCGCATCGAGGCGCTGCTGCCGCCGGGCGCGGCGCTCGTCCCGGCGCGCGAGGAAGGCGCGCTGAGCCAGATGACCGCCGCCTTCGAACTCAACCTGCAGGCGCTCAGCCTGCTGGCGCTGGTGGTGGGCGTTTTCCTTATCTACAACACGGTCACGTTCAGCGTGGTGCAGCGCCGGCCCGTGCTGGGCACGCTGCGCGCCCTGGGCGCTACCCGCCGCCAGGTGTTCGCTTTGATCCTGGGCGAGGCGCTGATCCTGGGCGCGGTGGGCACGGTTCTTGGCTTGGGGCTGGGCATCATCTTCGGGCGGGCAGCGGTCGGGCTGGTAGCCCAGACCATCAGCGACCTGTACTTCACGGTCAACGTGCAGGGTGTGGCTGTTGACCCGCTTACGCTAGCTAAGGGCGCGGTTGTCGGCCTGGGGGCCAGCCTGCTCACAGCGGTGCTTCCGTCGTATGCTGCCACGACCACGCCGCCCGCCGGCACGCTGCGCCGATCAGACTTCGAGCAGCGCTCGCAGCGGCTCGTTCCGCTGGTGACGCTGGGCGCGCTGGCGCTGATCGCTGTTGGGCTGCTGCTGCTCAACCTGCCCACCACCAGCCTAGTGATCGGCTTTGGCGGGCTGTTCGCGGTTGTCGTGGGCGGGGCGCTGTTCACGCCGGCGGCGCTGGTGGCGCTGATGCGGCTGGCCGTCGCGCCGGGCGGGCGGCTGTTCGGCGTGCTGGGGCGCATGGCCCCGCGCGCGGTGGCGCGCTCGCTCAGCCGCACGTCGGTGGCCGTTGCCGCGCTGACAGTCGCCGTCAGCGTGATCGTGGGCGTTGGCGTGATGATTGACAGCTTCCGCGGCAGCGTGGCCGACTGGCTGGACACGACGCTGGGCGCGGACATCTATATCTCGCCGCCGCTGCTGACGGCCAACCGCGCCAGTGTGGACGTGGACCCGGCCATTGTGAACGACATCGCGGCGCTGCCGGGCGTGGCCCGCGTGGTCACGTCGCGCCAGGTGAGCGTCCTCGCGCCTGATTACCCCGATCTGCCGCCGGTCAACCTCAACACTGCCGACGGCGATGTGACCGCCAGCCAGCGCCGCTTCGCCTGGCTCAGCGTCCCCTACGATGACTACTTCGCGGCGCTGGACGCCGGCGGCGTTATGGTGAGCGAGCCGTTCGCCTTCCGGCGCGGCATCACGCCGGAGAACAACGCGCTCACGCTGCTGACCGACCGCGGCCCGCACACGTTCGAGGTGCTGGGCGTGTACTACGACTACACCACTGACCAGGGCGCGGTGTTCATGTCCGATCAGGTCTACCGCCAGTTCTACAACGACCCGTACATTTCAAGCATCGCGCTGTTTCTCGACGGCGGCGTGAACCCGGCGGACGTGATCGCCGCGCTCCAGCGCGAGACTCTGGTGGGCACAGACCTGCAGGCGCAGGACAACCGCACGCTGCGCGCCGGCGTGTTCGAGGTGTTCGAGCGCGCCTTCGCCATCACGATCGCGCTGCGCCTGCTGGCGACAGTGGTGGCGTTCATCGGCATCCTCAGCGCGCTGCTGGCGCTCCAGTTAGAGCAGGCCCGCGCCTACGGCGTGATGCGCGCCACCGGCCTCACGCCGCGCCAGCTGTGGCAGTACACGCTGCTGCAGACCGGCCTGATGGGGGGCACTGCCGGGCTGCTGGCGCTGCCCATCGGCCTGGTGCTGGCGGTGGTGCTGATCTTCAGCATCAACGTGCGCTCGTTCGGCTGGACAATGCAGCTCGCGCTCGCGCCGGGCGAGCTGGTCGTGGCCTTCTTGGTGGCGCTGGTGGCGGCGCTGGCGGCGGGCGTGTACCCTGCCTGGCATCTGGGGCGAATGCAAACCGCCCGCGCCCTGCGCAGCGAGTAAGGTGATCCTTGTGCTACAATTGAAACTGAATCGGAGTAGAGAGGCGCGCTGATGTTTGAGACGCTGCGGGCAGTTTACGAGAACGGGCGCTTACGCTTGCTTGACCCGGTTGAACTCATCGAAGGACAGGAAATCTGGTTGATGATTCTCACGGAACGCGACCGGGCGCGGGCTGCTCTCGGCGACCTTGTGACAGATATGCCTCGTCTAGATCACGACATGGATGACTTGGCGCTTCTGCGTGAACTCGATGTCACAGTTAGCGATCAGCCGCCGCTGTCAGCGGACATCATCGCTGAACGCCGTGAGGGGCCGTGAGTCACTATTTCTTCGACAGCAGCGCGCTGGTCAAGCGATATGCGCAGGAGCCAGGCACAGACTGGGTACGGGCGATCTGCTTACCTGCCAGGGGCAACACCGTGATCGTTGCCCAGATTACACAGATCGAGATTATGTCTGCTGTAATGCGACGCGTCCGAGAAGGCGCGTACAGTATGCGCGCCGCTAAGGCTGTGCGCCTGTTGGTGGAGTATCACCTGCGCCAGGAATACGTAGTTATCGGCCTGAATCCGATGGTGATTGATCGTGCTCAGGAAGCGCTTGAGACGTATCCACTGAGAGCATATGACGCAGTACAGCTTGCCTCTGCGCTAGAGGCACAAGTGCATCTGGTCGCGGGCGGGCTGACATCCGTGATATTCGTAGCGTCTGATGACCGCCTGCTGGAAGCGGCGGCAGCCGCTGGGCTTATTACCGAATCCCCCCAACACGATCGGTGATCTGTTCCTGGCGGGACTGGTAAATTTTGCGGAACAAGTGGTTTTTCGATGCCTACAATCACTGTCCGTATACATGACTTCACCACTCCCTGCTCCTGGCCTTAACTTTCCTCAGCGCCGCGATCTGTGTATGCTGGAAGTAATCGGCCAGCACAGCACAGGATGCACCGTATGTTCACCATCAAGCGCATTGGAGTAGGATCGGCGTTTCGCGTGGGGCTGGTGGCCGGGGCTGTGCTCGCCGCCGTCACCGGGCTGCTCTTCCTCCTGCTGCAGGGGCTGTTCTTCAGCTTCATCGCCAACATGATGAACACCGTCCCGTGGGACGGAACAACCGGCAGCGGCTCGCTCCCTCTTGCTGCCAGCTCAGGCAACCTCTTTGCCGCTTTTGGCCTGGCAACCGCGTGCGTCTTCTACGTCATGAGCGTCGTGTTCTCAGCCGTGTTTACCGGGATTGCAGCCGCGCTGACGGCCTTCGCCTACAATTTGGCTGCGCGCTGGGTGGGCGGCCTGGAGGTCGAGATGGCGGGCAGCCTGGACAAGCTCAAGCGCGGCCTGGACGACGACCTATATCTGTAAGGCGCGGCGCGCTGGGCATCTCTACCTGTTCAGCGCCAGCGGCCAGTCGTATACTGTGAATGGAAGGCGCCGCCTCGGCGCGGCGCGGAATCGGCACAAGCGAGAGACAGGCATGGCAGACGAAAGCGCCATTCAGCAGGCAGCCGCGATGATCCGCGCCAGCCGGCGCACTGTCGCCCTGACCGGGTCAGGCATCAGCCGCGAGTCCGGCGTGCCCACCTTCCGCGACGCGCTCGACGGCCTGTGGGCGCGCTACGATCCGCAGGAGCTGGCCACGCCCGCCGCCTTCCGCGCCAACCCCAAACTGGTGTGGGACTGGTACGAGTACCGGCGGGCTGTGGCGCGCCAGGCCCAGCCTAACCCCGGCCACCTGGCGCTGGCCGAACTCCAGCGCCGCCTGCCCCAGGTGCAGATCATCACGCAGAACGTGGATGACCTGCACGAGCGCGCCGGCAGCACAGACGTGATCCGGCTGCACGGCAGCCTGCATGGCAGCCGCTGTTTCTACAACTGCCAGGGCGACCCGACGCCAGTAGATGTAGCCGCGCTGGATTTTGACCCGTCGAACGGCCCGCCGCGCTGTCCACACTGCGGGCGCTGGGTGCGGCCCGACGTCGTCTGGTTCGGCGAGCTGCTGCCGCCAGCCCAGCTCGCCGCCGCAATGGACGCCGCCGCCCACGCCGATCTCATGCTGGTGATCGGCACGTCTGGCATGGTTGCCCCCGCTGCTGATCTGCCGTATCTGGCCCGGCGCGGCGGCGCGCGCCTGCTGGAGATCAACCCAGCCGCCAGCGCGCTTACGCCGGCCGTAGACTTGTGGCTGCAGGGGCCGTCAGGCGAGGTGCTGCCGCGCGTGCTCGCCGCGCTGTGAGCGCAGGCATCAGCCAGCCAGCGGCTGTTTATCGGCCAGTAACAAGAACTGCTGCTGGGCGGGGACTGGTAAATTTTGCGGACACATGCGGGGTTTTCTACGCTTAGAATCGCCGTCTGTATCCATGATCTTCACCAGTCCCGCTGGGCGTGCCTCAATCCTGTGGGACCGAATACACGGCATAATACGGCGTTTCATAGACGGGTGTCAGCCCGGCCGGCTGGACAGCGCCAGGTTTTAGCGGAACCACGATGTAAGCTGCGCCGTGCGCGCGGGCAAAATCCAGCAGACCTTGGGATGACTGATAGGCTTCGGCTTGACGTTCGATCAGCGCCGACACCGCCGGGATCACGCTGGAAGCTGGATCGAGGAACTCCAGGTCTTCGCTGCCAACCACTTGTGGGCGCAGTGACCAGATGCGCAGCAGCGTTGAGTCGGCTGCAATTAACGTGCCCGCCGGGGTATGCTGGCGCAGCCACGCGCCTACAGCGTACAGCGGGTGATAATACGACCACGTGTCCTGGCGCGACCAATCGCGCAGCAGGACGCGGCGGGCATCCTGGGCGATTCGCACTGCTGCTGGCTGTCCGTTGAAGGGGATGAGAAAGACTGTGGCGACCAGCGCGGCGGCCTGTATCGCGAAGATGCGGCGCACGGTGCGGCGCGGCGTCTGCCACCACATCAGCCCGATACCGGCCACAACCCCCCCTGCCAGCAGCGTCACCGCCGGGGATGCTGGCGAGGCCAGCGCGCGCGTCAGCGCCTGGACGACCAGCGCCGCCGTTCCGCCCCAGCGCAGGGCGCGCCAGCCGCTGCGATCCAGCAGCGGCCAGGCCAGCAGCAGCGCCGCGCCGGCGTAAATCCAGCCGTCAAGCGGCAGCCACGTGCCGGGCAGCGTCTCAAATTCGGCCTCGTGGAAGCCAGCGACGACGACGGCAGCGGCCGCGACCGCCAGCAGCCAGCGATCACGCGCTGTGCGCGCCAGCAGGTCGCGCAGGCCCAGCACGGCCAGCAGCGCCGCCGCGCCGTAGGCATAAGTGCCACTGCGCTGGAGCGCCCGCGCAAGCGAGAAGGGCACAGTAGATGCGCCGCTGGGCAGCACGTCGGACACGACAAACGCGCCTGTCAGCGCCAGCGTACACACCGCCGCCAGCCACAGCAGCGCCAGTGCATCGGCCTGATCGTCGCGGCGGCTCAGGGCGCGCCCGATCCACAGCGTCCCGCCAAACAGCACCAGCCAATCAACCAGTAGAATGAGCAGCGCGCCGAATAGGTTCACGATGCCGAAAATCGCCCATAGGCGCGGCGGTTTCGCCGCGCTGCCGGCGCGGGCGCGATACAGCAGCGCGCCGCCGCAGCTGATCAGGCCCAATGTGTACGCGATCAGCGCAGGCGACCACGCGGGCAGCCGGTAGATGAACAGGTTGGCGCGGGCTACGCTGGTGTACACCGACGGAAACAGCACCCCTTCGACAGCCATCTGCGCTGCCTCTGGCGTGAGCGTTTGATCGAATTTGGCGCTGGTAGACGTGTAGGCCAGAGCCAGCCCAGGCAGCGCCAGCGCGCCGTAGAACAGCGCCGCCGCCAGCGAGAAGCGCCGCGCCGCCACACCTGCCAGCATCATCAGCCCGAAAATCGCTACTGCTGTCCCGCCGTTTATAGGGTGCAGGTTCGCCAGCAGGCCCATGCCCAGCCCCAGCAGCCCCCAACCTGCCGGCCCAGTTCCACGCTGCCACAGGCGCAGCGCCAGCGCCGCCAGCCAAAACAGCAGCGCGAGATAGATGTTGCGCCCGGCAGCGCTCTCAATCTGGAGTCCGGTCCAGCTCAAGGCGTGGGCAGTAGTCACGTACAGCCCGCACAGCAGCGCGAACGCCAGCGCGATCATAAACGGCAGCTTCAAGACCCGCCCCAGCCGGTACGCGCCTGTGAGCAGAACAGCGTATACTACTGCCGTTAGGCCCACCATGAGGGTCATAAAGTCGCCGACTATTTGATAGCCCTGGCCGATCAACCACAGGTACACCGGAATGTAGCCGGGCCACCACGTTGCGCCCTGCATGGCGAGGTCTCCGGGGAAGCTGTCCGAGCCGCAGCGGTTGAACACCATCAGCGCGATGCGCACCATGTCGGAGTCGCCAACATAAGGCGCGCGCGCTGCCTGCCAGGTAACGGCGGCGATAAACGGCGTGAAGACCAGCAGCAGCAGCGCCAGCCGCCTGCTCGGGCGCGGTTCGAACGTTAGAGGGTCTATCGGCAGGTCTGAATAAAGGCGCATCAGGGTTCCCGTCATGGTACAATAAGCACAGCCACGCCACTATAGCGCAGCGCCCATATGTGCGCCAGATTGGAAGAGTGTATGGTACACTTCCCCGCACGCACACGGAGGACTGCCCCTATGAGACCCGACCCGATCCCGCTGGAGCGGCTGGAGGAGCTGCCGCTGGTCTACCGCGCTGCTGCGCCGGAGGCTTACCGCGACCTCAACGACCACATGAACGTGCGCGGCTACCTGGCGCTGTACGACGACGCCGGCATCCCGCTGTTCGCGCTGTTTGGCCTGGACGAAGCCTATTTTCAGGCGGGCCAGTCCACGACATTCGACCTGGAGCACCACATCCACTACCTGAGCGAGGTGCGCATCGGCGACGCGCTGGCCTTCCGGGTGCGGCTGGTGGGGCGCAGCCCCAAGCGCCTGCACTACCTGCTGTTTATGGTCAACGAGACGCGCGGCGCGCTGGCCTCGATCATCGAAGTGATGAACACGCACGTTGACCGCGCGACGCGGCGCACCACGCCCTATCCGGAGGACGTCGCGGCGCGCATGGACGCTGTGCTAGCTGCGCACACCCGCTTGGACTGGCCCGCGCCCGTCTGCGGGGCGATGCGCGCATGACGCTGACCGCGCTGTGGCCGCACACGCCCGCCGAGCGCGCCGCGCTGGCGGCGCTGCTGCTGGCTTATCTGCTGCTGGCGGCGGCTTTTGCTGCGCTCACGCCTGCCTGGCAGAACCCCGACGAGCCGGCCCACTACAACTACGTGGCGCAGGTGGCGCGCGCCGGCTGCTGCCCGGTGATCGAGCCGGGCGATTGGGACAGCGCATATCTAGATGAACTTAAGGCGGCGCGCTTCGCGCCGGAGCGGCTGGCACAGTTGGACACCATCCAGTATGAGGATCACCAGCCGCCGCTGTACTATCTGCTGGCCGCGCCGGTCCATCAGATCAGCGGCGGCAGCCTGCTGGCGCTGCGGCTGTTCTCGGCGCTGCTGGGGGCAGGTGTGGTCATATGCGCCTATCTGACGGCGCGCGCCATGCTGCCGGAGCGGCTGGCGGTGGCCCTGGGCGCGGCGGCGCTGGTCGCCTTTCTGCCGCAGCACCTGGCGATGATGGCGTCGGCCAACAACGACGCGCTGGCCGGGCTGCTGATCGGCGTTGGGCTGCTGCTGGCCGTGCTGCACGTGAAAGGCGCGCGCGTCCCGGCGTGGGCGCTGGGCCTGGCCGCCGGCCTGATCTTCATCACCAAGGCCAGCGGTTACCCAACGGCGGCGGTGCTGCTGCTGGCGCTCGTGCTGCGGCACAGGCGCGGCGCGCTGCCGCACATGGCCGCGTTTCTGATCCCGGCGCTGGGGCTGGGCGCGCTGTGGTGGCTGCGCAATTTAGGCGTCTACGGCTTCCCGGATTTTCTGGGGCTGGCCGCCCACGACCGCGTGGTGATCGGCCAGCCGCGCACCGCCGACGCTGTCGCCGCTGTCGGGCTGGGGCAGCACCTGCTCAGCGGCCTGCAAACGACGTTCAACAGCTTCTGGGGCCAGTTCGGCTGGATGGCGCTGCCGCTGCCGGGCTGGATGTACCGGCTGTTCCAGGCGGCGATCGCGGCTGGGCTGGTTGGGCTGGCCGCTGGGCGCTTTGCGCTGCCGCGGTCGCAGCCGCCGCCGGGCCAGCGCCAGGCGTGGCTGCTGCTGGGCCTGACGCTGGCGCTGGCGCTGTTGGCTTTCGTTTATTACAACACCGAGTTCGTTCAGTTCCAGGGGCGCTACCTCTACCCGGCGCTGATCCCGTTCGCGCTGCTGCTGGCGCTGGGCGTGGATAACTTAGGGCGCTGGCTGCTGCCGCACTTCGCGCCGGCGCGCTGGCTGGCCCCGGCGCTGTTCGCGCTGCTGGCCCCGCTCAACGCCTACCTGCTCGTGTTCGTCATCCGGCCGCTGCTGGCCCCCTAAGCGCGGCGCGCCGGCTTACTGCGTCTCCAGGCCGTATACCGCTGTCTCCGGCTGGAAGGCGGCCCAGGCAAACCAGAAGTGCGCCCCAGCCACAATCTGCCGGAGCTGGCTGCCGGCCAGTTCGCCATCGAGCGCCGTGCCGAACACGTTCCAGGCGCTGCCGGTCTGTTCGTCGCGGATGACGCCGTTGGCATCCAGCGCGAACGTGAGCGTCTGGCCGTTCAGCTCGCGGCTGTAGAGCGCCGCCATGCCCACATCGCGCGAGGCGTCAATGACGCTCAGGTCGAGCGCGCTGGCTGCCCCCGGCTGCCAGAAGGCGACCACGCGCTGCCCGCCAGCGGTGTCGTTGATCACGCCCACCTCAGCCAGCGTTGAGAAAGGGTAGGCGACAGGCGCGCCGCTGACCAAGCCGGCCAGCACGCGCTCGGTGGCCGGCAGGCGCGGGTCCGGCGTGCCGGTGAACAGGAACGGGCGCGGGCTGCTGTCGTAACCAGTGTAGGGGTTGACGCCGTAGCGCCGGCCCTGCGGCGACAGAACAGCGCCGTTTGGATACTGTTCAGCAAAGGCTTTGAAGCTGACAAGCTGCGAGGGCAGAATCTCGAGCCGCGTGCCGGTGTACGCCCCGACGATGCCCTCGCCGGTAAACTGCTGCCACCAGCTCTGCGTCAGGTCGTCCCACATCACCAGGTCGCTGTTGCGCAGCATCCCCGACACACCGAAGCGCAGCGCTTGGCCGTCCACCTCGCGGTCGAAGACGATGGCGCTGTTGCACAGTGGGCAGTAGGTGACGGCCACCGCGCGCGCGCCGAACACGTCGTTGACGATCTCATGGCGCGTCATAATCGCCAGCGGGTAGGCGCGTGCGTCGCCGTCCAGCTCAAACGCCAGCACCGGCGATTGGTCGGCCAGCCAACTGCGGGCTGTCTCGATGTCGTCGAACACCGGGTTGTCAATCGGCGGGATGCCGTCGCGGGGGACGCCGCCGGAGATGATCTCGGCCAGCACGCCCGGCGCGGACGTGCAGAAGTCGGTCAGCGTCCACACCGACGAGAAGCGGCGCGCCTCTGGCGGCGGGTTGTCGCAGGTGAGCTGGGCCAGGGCAGCGCTGCCGGATGCCGCAGCGGCGGCCGACAGTGCAAGCGCGGCTCCAGCAGCGGCCAGCAGTGTCAAACGAAAGGGCATAGCAGTCTCTCCTTGAATTGCTTGGCTGTCGAACCGGATGGTTCAGCCCGTTTCACAGCTTGTACGCTGTGCCTGGGCCGTTCGGATGCGCAGCGCCCGGCCCGTGGGACACGCGGACTATATCGCGGCGCGGCAGGCTGTGATAGCATGGCCGTTCCCTGAAGTGTGCAAGGAGGTTTTTTTCATGCGCTACCGTATCGCCTTCGGGCTGCTGGCCGGTCTGCTGCTGGCAGCGGGGGCAGCCGTCATGGCGCAGTCTGACCCGACACCCACGCCCACCAGCGGGGCGGCCCGCGTCACGCCCGCCGTGATCGTGCCCACGCCTACACCCACGCCGGAGGACGCGCGCCTGGCTGTCTGCACCGGCCCCACCTTGGACGGTTTCGTGCCGCACATCGTCCGCCCTGGCGAAACCCTGGCGGACCTGCTGCGCGGCGTGCCCAACGTGAGCGTGTCGCAGCTGGCCGCGCTCAACTGTGTGGACGACCCGGCGGCGCTGCCGGTAGGAGCGGTCGTGTGGGTCCCGGCCCCACCGCCGCCCGACAGCGTCCCGGCCCCTGAGCCGGCGGCGGCGCGCATCGTGCGCCTGACTGTCAGCCAGCGCGAGGTGCCCAACCAGTCGCCGGTGACGTTTAGCTGGGAGGCCGACGGCGAGCAGGCCTTTTTCTACCCCTGCCCTGGCGACCCGGCGCTGCCCTGTGATCGCCCGCTGACGGCCACGCCCGTGCCGCTGGTTCACAGCGTCACCGAGGCTGGCGGCTTCCAGTACGCCGGGCCGGCCCGCTTCCGGCTGGAGGTGCTCAGCGGGGACACCGTTGTTACCGAAGATG
>Ga0308414_1002767_pt1 | contig 11343 bp, 9 predicted proteins | sample HotsprSampleOS50_FD_205667 | JGI IMG/M metagenome (GOLD analysis project Ga0308414, IMG submission 205667) | Hot spring phototrophic mat microbial communities from Octopus Spring, Yellowstone National Park, Wyoming, United States - 20090730_OS50 ... | reverse complement strand
TCAGCTCGGCGAAGTCTTTTTGTTTGAGGTACTTGTCGAGTTTGCGTTTGCTCAGTTTGTTGCGGCTGCCCGGCTCGGCCACGAACGGCAGGTGGGCGTACTGCGGCAGCGGATAGCCGAGCGACTGGGCGATAAACACCTGCCGCGGCGTGTTCGACAGATGCTCTTCCGCCCGAATCACGTGAGTGATTTGGAATTCGTGGTCATCGACGGCGCTGGCCAGATGATAGAGGCACGAGCCGTCGGCCCGTTGAATCACGTGGTCTTGTTCGTCGGCCCAGGCGAACTCGACCCGGCCGCGAACCAAGTCGTCGATGACCAGCGTGCCCTCGCGGGGCATGAGCAGCCGAACCACGCCGGTTCGGCCCTGGGCCTCGAAGCGGGCGGCTTCTTCGGGCGTGCGGGCCATGAAGCGGCGGCTGTAAACGAACGTCCGCTTCTCGCGCTCGGCCTGCTGCCGCTCTTGCTGTAGCTCTTCGGGCGTGGCGTAGTCGCGGTAGGCGCAGCCGCGGCGCAGCAGCTCCTCGACGGCCTGACGATGGCGGTCGGCCCGCTGCGATTGGAAGTAGGGCGCGAACGGCCCGCCGACTTCCGGTCCTTCGTCCCAATCGATGCCCAGCCAGCGCAGTCCTTCGAGGATCGGGCGGAGGGCCTCTTCCATGTTGCGCTGCTGATCCGTGTCGTCGATTCGCAGGATGAACTGGCCGCCGTGCTTTCGCGCGAATAGCCAACAGAACAGCGCCGTGCGCACTCCGCCAATGTGCAAATAGCCGGTCGGACTCGGTGCGAAACGCGTACGGACCATGCCGGTCACTCCCATCCGATTCTCGTCTTGCATAACCTTGTCGAACAATCGGTTGTGTCGGCCCAAATGTTGTGCCGACTTCTCGTGGGCTATCACAAGATGCGGCATGAAGACACGGGTGTTCGACAAGGCCCCTTGCGGCACGGCTCTCCGTCAGCGCCAGTTCGCTTGCTGCTGCTGTTGCCGGGCGATGCGTTCTCTCATCAACTGTTGTTTCAGGGCCTTCCGCTCTGCTTTGCTCAACTTGCTTTCGGTTGGTTCGCCCGATCGCTGGGCCGAAGAGGATGCTGCCCGGGCGGACCGCTCTTCCGAACGGATTTCGGCTGGTTCGGAATCGTGCCGCGGATGCGGTTCCCGTGTCCGTCGCGAGGCGTCTGCGGCCGATTCGGCCGGCTCGTTCGATTCCGAAACGGGCTTCTCGCGGTTCCGGCCGAACATCCCCGTCAGTCGCCGCCATAGCGAGCGCCGCGACTCGGGCGAGGCCGCGCGGCCCGCGTTTCCGGCTTCGTTTTCCGGCTGGTCGGCCGGCGGGATTCCGGCGGCCGGATCGATGCGCACGATATTCCGCGGCTGATTGTCGGCGGAAGGGACGGACTTGTCCACCCGGGGCGACGGTTCCGCCTCTTCCGACGCATCATAACCGCCCTCGGCATCGAGCAGGCAATATCGGGCAAACAGGCCCAATGCGAACAGCGCGAGGACGTAGCCCGCCAAGTCCGATCCTTTGCAAATCATCGCGTGCTCTTCCGCGGCCGCCTGCTCCCAGGGGATTGCTCGAAACACAACGGCGGCGGTCAACGCCAACGCCGAGACGATTGCAAGGGCCAGTGCCGTGGGACATTCGCGCAGCTCCCACAACGGCCGAAAACAGAGCAGCAAGCCCGTCAACGCCACTCCGCCAACCAGTGCCAGCCAATGGGCGCGGAGCCAGTCGCTGCCCGAAAAATACTCCACCGCCGTGAGCACTGTGGGAAAAAGACCTGCGGCCTCGTCGGCGGCCAATACAGCGCAAACGAATGCGACAGACAGCCAGCGTCGGTAGCGGCCGCGGTAGTCGTCGGTCCGATGACGGCGGATGGCGTAGATCAACACCGACACGGCCGCACCGGCCAATAAGACTAACGAACCAGTCCATCGCGCCAAGCTGCCCGGCGCAAGCAGGTCGAATGTGCCGGTGGAGTGCACCAACTCGGGCGGCAGTTTTGCGTAGGCCAACTCGAGCAGCACGATCATGGCCAACCCGAGAGCCGCCGTAAGCACCCAGGCCCCCCAACCGCGCGGCACCAGATCGATCACCCGTCGTGCGGTGCCGAGAAATTCAGCATCGCCGTAATGCCGCGAGCGGCGCACGGTCGGGCTGCGGACGCTGACGGCCGATGCGGTTGAAACAGAGGCGTCGCCCGCCAAGCCTTCTTCGACGAGCAAACGTCGGCGACGATCATCCCGCTGACCGCTGCGCCGGAATTGTCCGGACGGGTCAAAGCTCACACCTTCCCTCCCTGGAATCGCGTGAACGCACGGCCGACCCAACGCCGCCGACAACAAACCAATCAGTGCGCCGAGTCGCCCGACGAAACGAAAGACGCCGGCGCCCATGCAGCTTTATCATCAACCGGGCGGCAGGGCCGCCGGCCAATCGGTGCTGCCGCACCCGGGCGCGAACCCGCTCCCGTTGGTCGCTGGACTTTTTGCCGAGAGAACAAGCATTCCTCGGTTAGTGATCCAAGGCGGCAGGGCCGCCGGCCAAACGGTGCTGCCGCACCCGGGTCTATTCGGCTTCGCGAAATTAACCGACTCGGGTACGGCAAAACTCGTCGGCCCCGAGTCAATTGGGTTTCCGAAGACCAAGAAAAACCGCTCCCGTTGGTCGCCGGAACTCCTGCCGGGAAAACAGAATCCGGGATTAGCGGTACACGGCTATCTTTATGCTTCGGCACGGCAACGCCCGGCCCTTCACCGCCTATCGGAAATGGTTCCGACCGAATCCGACGCGGCCAAAGGACCGGGCATCGCAGGCAATTTGGGCGAACCTGTGGTTGGGGGGCCTACTTCGACGCTTTGGCAGTCGGGGCTTCCTTCGATTCGGCCGGTGCAGCGCCTTCGCGCTGCCGCTCGCGTTTGGCTTTGGCGGCCTCGGCCAGTTCGGCCACTTTCTTCTGCTGTTCCGGGGTAAGTACGGCAAGGATCTTCTGATCACGCTCCTTCGTTACCGCCTCGAGCTGTGAACGGAGCTGTTTGATCCGTTCGGCATACTCTTGTTGAATCGAGTAGATCGTCGCCCGCTGCTTTTCGTCGACCACTTCGGCGTAGTAGGCCGGCAGCCGTCCGCGAGGCCCTTTGGCTTCGGCGGCGGCTGGGGCGGCCGCCTTAGAGGTTTCCGCTTCGGCGGCAGCGGCAATCGATGCAGCCATCAGGCAGACCAATGCGAAACAGGCAAGAACGGCGCGTTTCATCACAGTAGTACTCCTATGCGTAAAACGAAAGAAACGAACGAACCGGTCTGAGAGCGGCCGGAAACCCGGGAAAAAACCTCGTTTGCCGACGGCGGGGGCAGCGAGCGGCTTATTTCGCTTCGCGGCCGCCCCGCGACCGCGAAGCCTTCAATATTGCTCTTGCCAACGCTGTCGAATGCCCGACATTTTGCCGCGCGGAATTCTTGACGGCAACAACGCCCCGGGCGGCCGAGCCAGGCCGAGCCAGCCCGTTCAAACCGACACAGCCTCCCCAACCCCTACAGATTTCCCGCAAGAACGGACGGAGCCGTCGTTTTTCGATCATCGTTTCGGGTTCGGCTCTTGTCGGTTTGGACATTTCGGCATAGTCTAAAATGATTGAAGGCCGGCGGTCGCGGTTTTTCGGGGCGACAACCGGGAAACAAGCGTCAGCGGCAACTAATCATTGGTTTACGGAGAAACAGGGCCGCCGGCCAATCGGTGCTGCCGGGCCAGGGCGTATTGGGCTTCGCCAAAACAAGCGACGCAGGTACCCCAAAAACTCGTCGGACTTGCTTCGATAGGGTTTGCGAAGATCAATCAGGCTCGTTCCCGTTGGGCGCTGGATTTTTGTGCCGGGAGGCCAAGACAACACGGGCTAGTGGCTCAGCACCTGACGCAGCGGTTGCTGCCGGACTGGCCTTCGGCAACGCGGCTTTGTTGCGGTGCTAATCGCGGAGGGCGGCAGCGCTTCGCCCGAGATACAACGAGGGCTGGACCGAATTCGCTTGCCTTCCGGCCGACACTCGACGGACGCTCGGCGACGGGCGATATGAGAAGGCGAGGTTGCGTCGGGTTTTTGTTGCTGTGGCTGCATCTTCTTCCCGCAGGCAGTTGTGCCTCGGGCGCATAATCGGGCTGACCTTTCTGAAGTAAGGACGAAGCAATGACTCATGGTTTGTTGAAGCGCGCGGGGATCGTCGCGGCAACTTGCGGCGCTCTGTGGTTGGCGGCCGACCGGGCGGTCGCCCAGCCGGTGGTGGAACCTGTGGACACGTCGGCGACTCGCGCCGAGAACATCGTCGAGGTGCAAGACGCCATCGCGCGGTTTCGTGAGCGGGATTTCGACGGTGCCCTAAAGAAGTTGGAGGAAGCCGCCAAGAAGAACGAAGACCTTCCGCCGGCTCAAATCATGATGGCCCAATTGTTTGCTCAAGCAAATATGGCGCCGGCCATGCGCCAGGCGCTGGAACGGGCGGTGATTGCCGCGCCGCAAGATCCCGAAGCGTACGCCATCATGGGCGAGTTCGCCCTGCGCGAAGGTCGCGTCACTGATGCCGACCTGCTCTACACACAGGCGAAGAAATTGGGTGATTCGTTCACTGGCAGCAAGAAACGGAAAGAGATTTTGCAGCCCCGCATCCTCAACGGCTTGGCCACCGTGGCCGAGGCGCGCGGCGATTGGGCGTTGGCCCAAAAGCTGCTGGAAGAGCAACTGAAGCTCGAGCCGAAAAACGCCGTCGCGATGGAGCGCATCGCCCGCGCGATGTTCCAACAGAAGAACGCGGCCGGGGCCTTCGAAATGCTTCAGAAGGCGAAAGCGGAAGACAAGAACATGCTGACGCCGGAAGCGCGGTTGGCTCAGTTCTACGAGGCCTATCCCGACCACGCTCAGGCGAAGGTTTGGATGGACAAAGCGCTGCAAAAGGCCCCCAACGACCTCCGCACGCTGCTGGTCGCCGGCGAATGGGCCTTGCAAACCGGGCAGATCGACAAGGCCAAACAGTACGCCACCGACGCCCTGAAGGTGGACTCGAAGTCGCTCGAAGCGAAGATCCTCCGCGGCGTGGTCGCTTTGTTCCAAAACGAGATCAAAGACGCCGAGATGTGGTTCGAAAACGCCGTGATGCAATCGCCCGGCAATTTCGCCGCCACAAACAACTTGGCCCTCGCGCTTTGCGAGCAGAATGACGAATCGAAGAAGCGCCGCGCGTTGGAATACGCCGAGCGCAATGTCCGCAGCTTCGAGCGGATTGCCGAAGCGTGGTCGACCTACGGTTGGGTGCTCTATAAGAACGGCCGGCTCGATCTGGCCGAGCAGGCGCTGCAACGAGCGGCCTCGGCCGGGCAAGTCAGCCCCGACACTCTGTACTTCATCGCGCGAGTCGGGGTCGATCGCGGCCAACGCGAGCAGGCCAAGCAATTGCTCAAGGCCGCCCTCGATACCAGGCGGCCGTTCTCGAAGCAGCAAGAGGCCCTGATCCTTTACGAACAACTGGCCGGCAGGGCGTATGATCCGGCCGAAGCGCCCAAGCCCGAAGCCGCCACTCCGGCGCCCAAGGCGGAAGCTGCTACTCCGGCGCCGAAGACCGAAGGCGGTGCGGGCACCCCGCCGGCGACGAAGCCGAAGTAAGCTCCGCGCGGGCCGGTCCCGCCGTCAACGTCGGTTGCGTCGCGTGTTTCCGGCATGGCGCCGAAGAACGCGGCCGTGAAGCAGCAATCGGCCGCTGACGAATGAAAGAATGGTGGAAAACCACCAATGCTGTTGACTTCGAGGGTGCCAGGCCCCGACAGCCCCCGCGGTTGCCGGGGCCTGGGCTTTGATACGCTCGCTTGCTCGCGCTCGCTTGCCCGCGTTCGGGCAGAAGTCTCGATGAAGAACGCCCGGTCGCCTCGCAAGGCAACGCGCCGTTGCCCAAAGCGCAACAAAAAAGATCATGGTACGCCGTTCCGTCGTCATACCATGATCTTTATCCTGATACGGGACGCCGAAGCATCCCGCCCTCCCGGCAGGTCTATTCTTGTTCGTTCGGTTATAGGCGACCTGCGACTTGAACCGTTCTTGCCGATGGTGCGCAAATTGACCGATTTTCGTCCGTTGCGGAGGCCTCTTGTTGCAAGGGCCAGCCCCATTCAATCCCGTCGGTTGTGCCGGTGCTGAGCGGATGAGCGAGCGTTTTCTTGTGAGCGTTGGCTCGGGAAGTTATACTCGGTTTTTAGGAGGCAAACGGCCGGGAACAGCCGTGACGGCAGGGCGTGCGACCAAAGCAACAGCCGTCCCGCGCATCGGCTTTGTCGCCCAATCGGCTGCCTACCGTCGGGTGGAATCACCTGAAGCGAAGAGCGGGCTTTTTTCGACTTTGGGGTGCGATGGCACTGTTCGACGCTTTCAAATCGCTCTTCGGTCCGGGGCGGCTGAATGTCGCCTCGCGGTTTGCCATCCAGCGCGAAGCGATTTCCGGCACGATGTCGAGCTTCTATGTGGCGCGCGATTTGAAGACGGATCGAATCGTCGGCCTGAAAATCCTCGACCGCCAGAAGGCGGCCGTCTTCGAGGCCCGCTTCAAGAATCTTAAAAAGCCCAGCGAAGGCGAAATCGCCATGCGGCTGCGGCATCCGCGGATCGTCGAGACGTTCGAGCACGGCCTGACGACCGACGATTCGCCCTATTTGGTGATGGAGTATCTCGAGGGGCCCGACTTCAACTCGCTCGTCATCGCCCGAAGCACTGTGTTGCAGGGCCGACGGGTCCACTTTATCCGCCAGGCAGCCGAAGCCCTCTTGTATGTGCATGCGGCGGGCTTCATTCACCGCGACGTTTGCCCGCGAAACCTCATGCTCACTGACAAGGGCCGCAATCTCAAACTGATCGATTTTGGCCTGACCGTGCCGGCCGAACCGCCCTTCATGCAGCCTGGCAACCGTACGGGCACGCCCAACTACATGGCGCCCGAGATCGTCCGCCGCCGCGCCACCGACAAGCGCGTCGATGTGTTCGCCTTCGGGGTAACGGCGTATGAGCTATGCACCTTCAGCTTGCCGTGGCCTTCGGGGGCCACCGGGCTGGCGGCGATGAACCACGACAAACCGCCGACTGATATCCGCAAGCATCGTCCCGACTTGCACCCGAAACTCGTCGAGGCGATTCACGCCTGCATCGAGCCTGAGTTGAGCCGCCGTTGCCCTTCGATGGATGCCTTTTTACAGATGATCGACGGCGTGGAGAGCGAAACGGCGTAACCGATAAGGGCCGCGGCGAGGACTTTTCAGTCCCGGGCGAATGGGTTATCCTGAAATATCCTGCCGACAGGGGTATCGCGCGGAGCGGGGGCTGGGCCGCGCCTGCCGGCGTCGTTCGGCACGGGAGCCGCCGCCTGTCGCTGCGGACGGCCGCCGGGCTGCGAAAATGTGATCGACAACAACTTGGTCGCCGCGAAGCGGCGGGGCGATGTCTCCCGACCGCAGCGGGCGAATCGAGAACGATGGAGACTCTCATGGCACGCAAGATTCTCAATCGCCGCGAGTTGCGCGCGGCCGCCGAGGCCGCCGAACGGCTTGACGACGACGAAGAAGACATTGGATTCGAGGAAGAAGCGGACGAGAGCGAAGAGCAAGAGAAACCGGCGAAAAAGAAGCCGGCGGCCAAACGCAAGAGCCGCGCGAAAGAGTCGAAAGAAGTCCGTCTGAAGGCGTTTTGGGCGGTCTTCAACCAGATGATGAAGCGCGTCGCCGTGTTCGAGTACCACGAACGATCGCAGGCCGAGAAAAAAGCCGCCGATATGACCAATTCGCAGGGCACGCCGCATTTCGTCCAGTTGGTCAAAGAGATTATCAACGAGTAGCCGCCTTCTTCGACGACCGCGCCGCATCCGGCGCAGTGTTCGGCGACGTTGCTCGTGTTGTTGCTTGCGGTACGCCAAGGGGCTGCGTCGGCGAGGAGACGGCAGGGGCGGTTGATGCGTTTTGCGGGCCGAAACGAGCCGTTTCGGTTTCGAAGGCCGCCGGTTTTCGACCGCGCGAAGGATGTTTATACTGCTTGCGTGGCGAAATGAGCGATCTTCTCCTGCGAGAAAGAAGCCGTTTCACGCCGCGCGAGGTATCTCTTTGGTTTGTCCCGCCGAGTCGGAGGAGCATGCGATGAGTCCTTCCCGCCCTGCTCGCTGTCTGATCGTGATGGCCGTCTTCGGCGCTTGTTTTTTGGCCGGTTGCGGCGGAATGGGCGGCTCCGAATCGGGCGGCAGCGGCGGCGCGGCCAAGACGGGCCCTCTGCCGAAGCTCGGCGAGCCGATGCCCCCGTTGGACGACGATCGGCTGATCGTCGCTCCGCCCGCCGGTTGGCAGGTGCTGCCGCGGAGCAAGAACTACTTGGCGCGGTTCCGCGGCGACAAGCGCGAGCCGTATCCGACGATTATCATCACGGTCGAAGATTTCGAATCGATTCGAAATGTGACGGCCGAAAATCAGGTCGAATTCGGCAAGGCCGTTTACGCCGTCATGCAGGAGAAAGCCAAGAAGGCGCAGCAAGAGGGCAAAGGCGATGGCAAGGTGAAGCTGGCCGAGAGCATCGAACCGGTAAAGATCGGAAAGTTCCTCGGCATTCAGTATGCTCGGCGGGTGCGCACCTCGGAAGGGGTGTTCGATCAGTATTTCGTGGAGACGGTGCGCGACGGGCGCCGTTACATTCTCGAATTGCGCGATTTGGAGAACGCCGCCGCCCAATGGAAGCCGCACCTTTACGCCGTGGCGCTGGGGATGGAGTTCCCGAAATCGGCGGCGGCCGAACCGGCGGTGGAGCCCAAGCCGGACCAACCCGACGCGCCGAAACCCGAGCCGAAGCCGGAGCCCCAGCCCGAGCCGAAACCGTCGGAGGAATCCAAGCCGGAGCCGAAACCCGAACCGCCGCCCGAGCCGAAACCGGAACCGAAGCCTGAGCCGAAGAAGCCCGACAAGCCCAAGCTCGGCGTGGACGACTTCTGATCCGGCCGCACCTGTGCGGGCGCAAATCGCTGTGCGGCCGGGGGCGATTCCCGCCGTCCGCTTTCTGACGCCGCCTTTTCGATCCCCCAGCAGAAGAGCTATGAACGAAGACGAAATTCGCCGTTACGGCATGATGGGCTTGGTGGCATTCAATATCGTGCTGATCCTTTGGGTGCTGTTCGCCTGGCTGACCTTCCGCCCCTGGGTCGAGAAGTTGCCCAACGGCTCTCAGGTGATTCACGATTTCAGCGTGTTTTCGGCAGGGATCAAAGGGGCCTTCTTCGGTTTGATCGTCGGCGGTCTGACGTTCTATTTCGGCTGGAAGAACAAGCTCTGATCGCTCATCGCGCGACTCTCAGTTCCCCAGTGCTTGAATCGTTGCACCAAAAGGGAACGACCGCCCGCGCATCCCCGCGGCATCCGGTCGCGTTCACCGCGGCGCCGGTTTCGGCGGGGGCGGAGCGGCGAGAAAGAGGATCAATCGTTCCAGCAGCAGCCGCGGCGGCAAGGTGCTGTCGCCCTTCAGGTCGAGGTCGGCCTCGAGCAGGCGGCGATAGAGGGTGCGCGCACGGGCGCGTCCGAGCCGCTCCAATTGCTTCTGCGTTTTATCGACGAAGTGCGGGTTGACCTTCGCCTGCAACAGGGCTTGTCTCAGCGGCGGCCGCTTGCCCATCTGTTCGCCGCGGATGATCAAGCGAGTGGCCGCCGCCAAGCGGCGCAGGGTGGAGGAGATTTGGGCCAGGATGCCGATCGGCTGTTCGCCGGCCGCCAGAAGCTGATCGAGCAGCCTGAGTGCCTCGGCCGGTTTGCCGTCCAACGCGGCGTCGATCAGTTCCCAAGCGGTCCGTGCCCGCCATGCGCCGGTGCGCTGCGCAACCAACTCGGCGGTGATCCGCGGGGGATCGCCGGCCCAAAGCGACAACTTGGCCGTTTCCTGGTCGAGCAGTCCCAATTCGGGGCCGATCAGATCGACGAGCAATTTGGCGGCCGCCTCGTCCATTTCGACGCGATGCGCCGCCTTGGCCCAACGCCGCAACCACTTGGCGATGGCGGCCGGCGGGGGCGGCGCGCAATCGACGACCAAACCGCGCGCGGCCGCCGCCTTATACAGCCGCGTGTTGCTCGGAAAACTCGACAGTTCGAGCACCAACACGCTCTTTTGGGCCGGCTGGGCGACGTACTCCTCCAAGGCCGCGCGATTCTTGCTGACCAGGCCGTCGGCCGACTCGACGCGCACCAGCCGCCGCGGGCTGAACATCGCCACGGTGCGCAATTCGGCCTCGATGTCGCGCCAGTCGGCCTCGGCGCCGTCGAAGAGGCTGAGCGACCACTCGTCGGCCCGGTCGCCCGCCACGGCAACGCGCACGCGGCGCCACAGGTGCGTTTTGAAGAACGCCTCGCTTCCGAAAAAGACGACCACCGGCGGCACGTCCTTCCAGGCGGGGCCGAGGATCGCTTCGCCGGCGGCAACGACGTGTTCCATGTCGGCTGGCTCCTTGATCGCCTCGTTTATCGCTCCGCTTGTTCATCGACCAGACCGCTCCTTCAGCAACCGATGCGCGGCGGCGGCGATTGCTATCGGTAATCCGTCGGCGGTGTGCCCGAAATATACTGCCGCCATCCGTCGAGGTGTTCTTTCGGCAGGCTGTTTTCGCGGGCGATTTCGGTTTCCACTTTGCGGTCGGTGCCCGGCACGAGCACGCGCACCTTCAGCCGGCCGTTGGGTTTATAATGGAACCAGACATCGATCGGCGTCTGGGCCGGCAGCCCGGCGGGCAGGGTCGGCAGCGAGCAGCGGCCGATCGGCGTGCATTCATCGGCCGATGGGCTTTCGCCCTCGACGATTTGCACGAGGACCGAACGCTGGTTGGCCTTCGACGTTTTGAACGTTCGTTTCGCCGTCACCGGCAGCCGCGTGTTGCGGGGGATGAGAATCCCGTTGCGGCGGCGCTTGGTGAGCGGATCGATGCCGACCACGCCCAAACTGTGCGAATTGACGTTGCGGATGCGGAAGAGCCGCGGCAACCCCTGCTCTTTCGCCAAGAGCAAACCGGCGTGCAGGGCCGCGCCGTGGGCCACGGCCTCGTCGGCGGCCACCGAGGCGTCGGGCGGTTTGCCGGTCAGCTCTTCGAGCATTTTGCGGACCATCGGCATCCGCGTCGAGCCGCCAACCAGCAGCACGCGATCGATATCCTTCCATTCGAGTCCGGCCGCCTTGAGCGTTTGCACTGTGGTGAAGCGCGTGCGGTCGAGCAGGTCTTGCGTCGCTTCTTCGAACTGATCGCGGGTGATTTCGATATGGGCGATCAGTCCTCGATGCTCGCAAATGACCGTGGCTTTCGGCCGCGT
>Ga0308414_1002766_pt1 | contig 11343 bp, 8 predicted proteins | sample HotsprSampleOS50_FD_205667 | JGI IMG/M metagenome (GOLD analysis project Ga0308414, IMG submission 205667) | Hot spring phototrophic mat microbial communities from Octopus Spring, Yellowstone National Park, Wyoming, United States - 20090730_OS50 ... | reverse complement strand
AACAGACTCTTTTACGCCAATAGCGTCCCAGGCCTGGAATGGACCTAATTCTAAGTTGTAACCCCATGTCATAGCATTGTCTATTTCAACGATAGAATCTGCTATTTCAGGGATACGGTTGGCTGCATAGATTGCGCCTAATGCTGTAAGCTTCCATGCAAATTTTGCTGCCTTGTCATTGCCCCATACAATGGCTTTAATCTTTTGTGCAGCAGTTGGGAGCTTCTTTGCAGCTGATATTGATTCAAATTCTGGTTTTTCAGCTTCGCGGTATTCTAATTTAGCAGGGTCAAGTACTAATGAAAGTTTTTTGCCATCTGGAGTTTTTTCCTTTTTGTAAAAACCCTGTTTGGTCTTGTCGCCAAGCCATTTGTTTTCAATCATCTTGTTGAACCATGCAGGAACCTTATATACGTCACGGCGCTCATCGTTTTTGAGTAGTTCGTATGAGTTTTCTGCAAGGTGATGAATTGTGTCAAGGCCAACCATGTCAGAAAGTTTAAATACGGCAGTCTTTGGACGGCCCATTGCAGGTCCCATGATTGCATCAACTTCGTCAATTGTGATGCCTTCAGATTCTAAGAGCTGCATTACAGTCATAATTTCGTGTACGCCAATACGATTGCCAATAAAGTTTGGAGTATCCTTTGCCCAAACAATACCTTTACCCAAGCGTTTTTCACCAAATTCTGCAATAAAATCAAGAACTTCCTTCTTAGTCTTTTCGCCAGGGATAAGCTCTAAAAGATGCATGTAGCGAACAGGGTTAAAGAAGTGGGTACCCATGAAATGTTCCTTGAATGCATCGCTGCAATTCTTTGACATTTCTTTTAAGGGCAATCCTGAAGTATTTGATGTTACAACAGCAGTTGGCTTGCGAATCTTGTCAATCTTCTGGAATAAATCCTGTTTAATCTTAAGGTTTTCAACAACAACTTCAATGATTAAATCACAGTCTTTTAACTTGTCAAAATCATCCTCAAGATTGCATAGACTGATTCGCGATGCGTTGCTCTTGTCCATAATAAGAGCTGGTTTAGCCTTCATCATGTTGTCAAAACCAGCCTGAACAATGCGGTACCGTGCTTTTGGATCCTTCTTCTCTTCATCTGTTAAATTGAATGGAACGATGTCGAAGAGGAGAGTTTCCACACCTGCGTCAGCCAATAGAGCCGCGATACCACCACCCATGATACCGGAGCCTATGACGGCTACCTTTTCGATTCTTCTAACCATAAGAACCTCCTACTGAGATGTAATAATTAAATAAAAATTTGCATACTCCTACATAAATATACAACTAAGTCCAATGATGAAATATCAAATTAAATTGTCAATATTTATTATTAAAAATCGAGGATTAATTTAATATTTTCAGTATATAAAATTTAATTTATTTTTATTAATATAAACAATAATTGTAATATGTTAATACTGCATTAACCACCAGATGTGCAGGTTGTCCCTTGTAAAAATTTTTTAAGTGGCGATAGTTCCTGTAATCAGAAATTGCCGTGCATCTTAGCATTTTCAAAAAATTTTCTGTTGACAATAAAACTATGAATTTCTATAGGTGAATGTGTATATTATTATGTAAGACATAGCGGCGCCGTACCCAAGTGGCTAAGGGAGAGGTCTGCAAAACCTTTATGCAGCGGTTCGAATCCGCTCGGCGCCTAAGAGCCCAAGTGGTGGAATAGGTAGACACAAGGGACTTAAAATCCCTTGGACTTTCAAGTCCGTGCCGGTTCAAGTCCGGCCTTGGGCATATTATTTATTCCTGGTAACTATCGCCCCCCATCCTTCCTTTGTATAAGAACATAAATACAACATGGTACAATTATTTTAAAACTTTCTTTTTTTAAAATTGTATTTGCATAGTGCTGTTTTCTCAATCATTATTTTAAAAAAAATTCATGTAACATGAGTATATAGCCCATCGCTGACGGCACATATGTTATTTGTTATTATATTCATATATTTAATTGTATCAATTTATAATGAAATATTTCGGGAACTCAATTATAGTGTGTTGGGTCTAAGGGACAGTAGTTTATCAAATGCTATTCTTTTGAAGGTAATAATTTTTTATAAAACAGGTTAGAGGGCAGTGATGAATAAACGATGGTATATCTGGATAATTATCGTGATATTTTTTGTTGCAGTGGGTAGTGGTGTCATTTGCTCGCGCAATGGGAAAACAGTAAAGCCAAAAGTTGCACCTGTTGTTGAGGCTATTTATGCATTAGGGATTGTGACACCGTATAAAGAATACAGCCTGCGTGTTGGGATGAGTACAAAGATTGAGCGCCTTTTTGTGTGGGAGGGCGATGCAGTGGTTGCAGGTAGCCCCTTAGTGCAGCTTGATGGCGGTATTATACTGCGGGCACCTTTTACAGGAACTATCGCCAAACTCGACCGTAAGGAAAATGAGATAGTAACCGCACAGGAATCCATTATGACCATCGTTGATCCGCATAGAATGTATGTGCGCCTTTCGCTTGATCAGGAATCCATAATAAATGTTAAAAAGAAACAAAAAGCACAGGTAAGCTTTGAGAATTTGCGAAACACTGAAATTACGGGATATGTAAGCCGTATTTACCCTTCGGATGGTGAGTTTGTAGTAACTATTGATGTGGATGCTTTCCCTCAAGGTGTTCTTCCCTATATGACATGTGATGTGGCAATCCTTGTGCGTGAAAAAGAAAAGGCGCTGCTTTTACCCCAGAATGCTGTAATAAATAATATGGTTTATGTGATTAGAAATGGGGGAAAAACCAGGGTAAAGGTAACAACACGAAAATTTAAAGATGGCTGGCTTGAGGTGCTTGAAGGTGATGTAAAGCCTGAAGACAGCATTATTGTACGGTAGATAATATCATGTTCGAATTGGCTATTAAATATATTTTTTCTAGAAAATTACAATCGTTACTCATGCTTATTGGTGTGGCATTTGGGTGTGGAGGGTATATTGTATTCACTTCCATACAGACGGGCTTTCAGAATTTTTTAAAAGAGCGCCTTATTGAAAATAATGGCCACATAACTATCAGAAGCAGAGAGGATTACATAACACCTGATTCGCTTGCAGGTGTATTTTTTGAAGGCAAGCGCATTTACTGGATTACTGAGCCTTCGGGGAAGCGTTCACACGATTATTTGCAAAGCGCATGGTACTGGCAGAAGCTTTTAGAAAAGCTTCCCTATGTTGTGGCAAGCACCCGACGCATAGAAGCAACTACCACCTGTAGCCGTGCCTCATTCTCGCGCTCAATTTCTTTACGGGGAGTTGATCCTGTTAATGAACCAAAGGTTACAAATATCGCAGAGGATATAATAGAAGGAAAATTGCAGATGCTTTCAAGTGGTAACAACATGGTCATTGCTGGTGTGGAGCTACTGAAGTTTTTAGGGGCAAAAGTTAATGATACCATTAATATTATTAATCCCGATGGGCATGTATATCCTGTAAAGGTAGTTGGCATTTATTCTTCAGGTGATAGGCGAAATGATGAGTCGCTGGTGCTTGGTTCCATTACCACAGTGCAGAACATTTTAGAAAGCCCCGGTAAGATCACAAAGATAGTGGTTAAAACCATTGATGCAAACAAAGCAGCAGTATTTGCACAAAAGCTATCCCAATACAGCTATGACAAAGTGGAAAGCTGGGATCAGGCCAATGTCAATTTTTTAAGCATGACAAAGCAACAGTCATTAATACGTCAGATAACCATGTTTACCTTCATACTGGTGGTTTCATTTGGTATATACAATGTCCTCAACATGATGGTACACCAGAAGCAGCGTGAGATAGCAATACTCAGGTCTATTGGGTATACCAGTGGCGATACAGTGATGTTGTTTCTGTTGCAGGGAGCGTTGATCAGTATTGCGGGAGGAATTATCGGGCTTATTATTGGATATGTGGCGTGCAGTTACATTGAAACTATTAAGCTGCCTGGAAGGCCAATGATGGTTGCATGGGATGTGTCAATTTATATGTGGGGTTTTGTCCTGGTGGTTACTTCTGCACTGCTTGCAAGCTTTTTACCGGCAAAGAATGCAGGCAAACTATCGCCCATAGAAATTATACGGCGAACTGAATGACAATTATCTAAGAGTAATGGTACAATTACCATTGCTATTAGACGAAATTATACGGGGAATGGAATGATGGTGGCAATTGAAGCATCCAATGTTGTGAAGTCGTTTGGTGATTTTACAGCATTAAAATCAATCACACTAAACATACGCAAAGGTGAATTTGTGGCTATAACAGGTAAATCAGGCTCAGGGAAATCAACATTATTTTATTCGCTCAGTGGACTTGATATTATTGACAGCGGCCATGTCCTGGTTCTTGGAAAAAATATTCACAACTTGTCCCAGGATGACTTGCATGATTTTAGAAACACAAAAATGGGTTTTGTGTTTCAGTTTCATTATCTTGTGTCCGAGTTGACGGGGCTTGAAAATATTTTATTACCTGCTAAGAAAAATAATGTGCATAAACAAAAATTAGATTATGCACTCTATCTTTTAGATTATTTTGCGATAGCTCATTGTAAAGACAAATTGCCGTCACAGATGTCTGGTGGCGAGCGTCAGCGTGTTGCTGTTGCCCGCTCACTTATCATGAGCCCTGAGATAATCTTTGCCGATGAGCCCACCGGTAACCTGGATTCAATCAACAGTGAAATAGTGATGAACATATTCAGAGAGATTAACCAAAAAAATAAAACTACAATTATCTTGATTACGCATGATGATGAATATGCACATTTAGCCGATAGGGAAATTCGTTTAAAGGATGGCGAGATTGAGTCTGATGTGTATTATAGGAAAATGTAGTGCATATGATGATATGCCAATAGTACATTACAATTTAACCATGATGTGTACCGGTAGCCTTCAAAGAAATCAAAGGGGGATAATAATGAAACCAATACGTCATAACAATCAATTATTTACGATAATGCACAGCACTATTATTTATATTTTGCTATTATCACTTTTAACAATATTTTCTTATTCATTTGCACAGGAAAACGCTACTATCATTTCGTATGAGCAGTTCATGTCTATAATTACTCAAAAGTTGCCCCAGATCAAGATTAATATCCTTCAGGTGGAAAAAGCCTATAATGATGTTGATAAGGCTAAAAGTATTGATGACACAAACCTGATAGCAAAGGGACAATATGCTCGGCAGAAGATGTACACCACTGGTAAAAGCCTTTATGAACCTGATTATAAGCAATCGTATTACGGATATACAGGTATTGAGCACATAGTAGCTTCAACGGGTACTCGCGTGTCACTTGGCCTTGAGTATAATTCTTCATCTATAAACGGTAATTTAACAATTCCGCCACAGGCTTATTCCGTTGATGAATACAGGCCATCCATTACAGCAACTATCACCCAACCTCTTTTAAAAAATGCTTTTGGCATAATTGACCGGTATGAAAAAAATAATGCAGTAATGAAACTGGAAATACAGAAGCTTCAGCAGTTACAGGATGATCAATCGGTTTTGAATTATTATAAAAAGCTTTATTTCAACTGGGTTTTGTATAAACAGGCGCTTGAGATATGGCAGGATAGTATTGCCAATGCCAGGTCACTGGTGGATTCCGTACAGCGGAAAGCCAAAGCAGGGCTTGCTGAAAATGATGATGTTCAGAGGGCATTGTCATCGCTTTTAAGCTATCAGGCGCAGTATAAACAATACGAGATTACCTATAAATCACTTTGTGATGAACTATCGCTTTATTTTGGCAGGTCCATTGCCCCACAAATACATGATATGAATGCTATGTTTGATTCCATTGTTTCTACAGACTATACAGAGGTGCCTTTTGAAAAAACGCGTTCATGGCTCATTGTAAAAAAGAACATGGACGTTATGCAATATTCGATTGATGTTGCTGATAACAGCACGCTTCCACAGATGAACCTGATTGTATCAGCGTCACGGAAAAATTATAGTGACACACAGCGTGAAGCGATAAGTAAATTGCCCGATACAGACTATTCAGTTGGGATTGAATTTAGTTATCCATTGGGAAATCACAGTGCAGAGGCGCAGCGCAAAGACTATGAGCTATCACTGAAAGAATTGGAGCGTAATCTTTTAATAACACAGAATAACTATTATAAGTCTTTGCGGGCACTTGTGCAATCATTGAATGGATATAAAGAGCTTATTGAAACACACAATAAAAATTTACTGGCACTGATTTCACAACGGCAAACTGAACGCAAGAAATATGAGCAGGCACGGCTTGATCTGCAATATTTGATTAATACTGAAAACAGTATTGCTATGGAAAAACTTACACTTTTGAAATTGCAGGTTGAATTAATTAATTTTTACATTGACTATAAAGACTTAACAGAATAAACTATGGTAATACTGCTTCATGAGGAAGAGATTCTATGACATCCCAAAATGATAATGTAGATGGTTCCGGCACCGAGGTAATAGGGGAAGAATATAAAAATACTTTACCATATTTTTTTTTGCCTTATAGGAGGAGTATAAATATGTACAAAATATTACCAACCCATTTCTATAGTAACAATTGTAAACTGGATGTTAAGCTTTATCTTCCCGATTCTGGTGGCAAAACATCTGTTGTAATTATGGCTCATGGCTTTGGTGCCCGTATGGATTGGGGGTTGCATCCATTTGCTGATACTTTTGCAAACATGGGATTTACGGTGCTTATGTTTGATTACAGGGGTTTTGGCAACAGTGAAGGTGCAACCCAGCGGTTGGTGTATCATGTTCATCATATTGAAGATTATCATGCTGCTATTAAATATGCCAGAACAATTCCCAGCATTGACAGTTCCAAAGTATTTTTATGGGGTACATCATTCAGCGGAGGGCATGTATTGACAGTAGCATCACAGGATAGCTCTATAGCAGGGGTTATAGCTCAGGTGCCTTTTGTTGACGGGATAGCCACAGCTTTTAATTTGCCAGTAAAAAATATATTGTATGGGTTATGGTATGGCATTATGGATGTAATTGCGTCGTTAATAACTGCAAAACCAGTTACAATACCAATGGTTGCAACACCTGATACTTTTGCTGCCATGAATACTCCGGAATGTTATGATGGCTATATGAAACTTGTGCCACCTGAAGATCGCAATGAAACAGAAAACAGCTGTCCTGCACGTATATGTTTGACGCTGCCTTTGTACCGGCCAACTGCAAAAGTAAAACATATTCAATGTCCGGTATGTATTATTGCAGCTGAATATGATTCACTTATTCCACTTGAAGCTGTTAAGAAAGCAGCTGGCAAGATAAAACATGTAGATTTTAATGTTTTGCCTTGTGGGCACTTTGACCCGTATGCAGGGGATATGTTTGATAAAAATATAGCAATACAAAAGAGGTTTTTAAATGCATTTGTTTAAAATAATTATGTGGTTAGAACATGTATAGGAATGACGAAGAAAGAATAGTAAATTTATTATCAGAAAAGTTTGGTATAGAAATCAAACCTAACAAGAAAGATTCTCCGGGTTGTTTTGTTTTCCAAAATAACGAAAAAATATTACTGGAAATTACAAGCATCCATGACTTCTACTATCATTATGATAGAATTAAAGAAATAAAAACAATGACTTACCCTATTTTGGAGTATATTGAAGGACTAAACAAATCATATCATAGCCAGATTCCATCTGATATTTTATTATTTTTTAATATAGAATGTCCTATCGAAAATTTTAAAAAATTTAAAAAAGAATTAAAAAGATTTTTAAAAGAATTTATAGAAGATATAAAAATTGATTCCCAAATTATCCAAAAAAAATATAATAATTTAGAGATTAGCTTATACAACTCCAAAGTGCGTATCTGGATATTCGATAGAAATAAATATGATAACACTATTGCAATTGCTGCAGGTATTGGAGTGAAATATGAAAATTCTGAAACAAATTTAACTAATATGATAAAATTGAATATAAATAGTGCAATTATGAGGAAGCATGAAAGAATGAATAACCTGGAAGGTGATAAATGGCTGGCTATTGAATGCAGAATGGTTTTGGCAAACTATGAATTGTGTAAATCATCTATAAATGAAATAGAATGGTTAGGTTGTTTTTCTAAAGTTTTTCTTATATTAGGGGAAGATATAATTGAAATTAATAAACATTAAATGGCAAGTTGGAAAAAATTATTAGGGTTTAAATATAAAAAAGAAAAATGCTGTTTTTTATACTTTCATAGATGTAAATTGATTATTGCTAACTGGCTTTTGACAAAGAAAATGAGATACACCCAAACATTATGCTAAACTTGTTTCATGGTCTGTTGTATTGAATGAAATTAAACCTCAGATAATTAATGACAAAAGTATCAACACCGTAGGTGTGTAATTATTGTTAAAAAAGTTGAATCTACATAAGTAAACTCCTTAGGGGTATCGCGATGTAAAAAAATAAAAATCGTATTAATATACAATAAATTTTATACTAAATATACTATTCTAATTAAAACTATAAAAATGACAACATAATATTAATAAACACTTGACATTATTTGTAAATAAAATATAATAATCACCACTTTTTTCATAAATTTTAAAGTATTTAATATCATGCGCTTCAGTCAGGTATACGTTTGGTAAATTTTTTTTAATTATACAACAATAAAATGATTTCAGGAGGTTTGCATGTTGGGATTAGGTGATGTATGGGTATTTATGGCTTATCTGTTGTGTATTGCCAGCGCCATTCTTTGTGCTGTATATGGTTTTGTAAAATGGAATGATGATGAAGAGCCTTATACTGATGAGGCAAAACGCTGGGCTGAAGAAGAAGCCGAAATAGAAAAATCACTTTAATACGAGAGGTGCGTCATGACTATATTCTGGGTATTTGTATATCTTATCATAGTTGCGTTTCTAGGGTATTTAGGATACCGCCACACAAAGGGAGCATCAGACTATCTTGTTGCAGGTCGTAAGGTACATCCTTTTATAATGGCATTATCATACGGTGCTACATTTATCAGTACTTCCGCAATTGTTGGATTTGGAGGTGCTGCTGGTGTTTTTGGTATGGGGCTATTATATCTTACATTCCTGAATATTTTTGTGGGAATATTTATCGCGTTTATATTATTTGGCAAACGTACCCGCCGTATGGGGTATCATTTAGACGCACATACATTCCCTGAGTTATTAGGAAGGCGGTTCCAATCACCGTTTGTTCAGAAATTTGCGGGGGTTATTATCTTTCTGTTCATGCCTCTCTATGCTTCCGTTGTATTAATAGGCGCTGCTAAATACATTGAACAGCAGTTTGCAATAGAATATGCAACAGCGCTTCTATTTTTTACATTAATTGTAGCAGTATACGTTATTATGGGTGGATTAAAAGGAGTTATGTATACTGATGCTTTTCAGGGAAGTATAATGGCCATAGGAATGTTAGCACTTATCATGTTTACATATTATGATTTAGGTGGCATTATCAAATCACATACAGAATTAACTGCTCTTGTGCCTCCACCACCACTGGCTGCCAAAGGGCATATGGGATGGACGTCTATGCCGGCTTTAGGTTCTGATTTCTGGTGGACACTGGTTTCAACCATAATTATGGGTGTTGGCATTGGTGTACTTGCACAGCCTCAGCTTGTTGTGCGCTTCATGACAGTAAAAAGCAACCGTGAGCTGAATCGTGCGGTTGCTATTGGTGGAATTTTTATACTCCTTATGACAGGGGTTGCATTTACTTCTGGTGCCCTTTCCAATGTATGGTTCACAAAGAATGAAAAAGGTGTAAAATACTGTGAAATCAGCGGTGCAATTTTAGAAATATGCCCTGGCAAGAAGATAGTAAAAATTGATGAGAAGAACATTGAAAAGTTTAAAGCACAGTATAAAGACATAAAACCAGGTGATGAGATTGACCTTCATAAAGATGTACCGCATAAAGAAACAACAAAGGGTTCATTGTCAATAGTAGCTGCAGGCGGTGTAGTTGAAAACATTATCCCGCAATTTGTGAAGCAGGCAATGCCACACTGGTTTGCTGTATTATTTATGTTAACACTTTTAGCTGCTGCCATGTCCACGTTGAGTTCGCAATTCCATGCAATGGGTACTGCAATAGGGCGTGATTTCTACATGCAGATAATTAAGGATAAAAAGGCTGCAGAAGAACGAAGTGTTTTTATTAACAAGATGGGTATTGGTGTTACTATTCTTGTTAGCGTTGTTTTAGCATATTTTCTGCCGGTGATTTATTCCAAAGGTGAAGCAATTATAGCACGGGGTACTTCTATTTTCTTTGGGTTATGTGCGGGGACATTTTTGCCGGCATATATAAGTGCATTGTACTTAAAGCGCATAACAAAAGCAGGGGTGGTTGCGGGGATGTTGTCAGGATTTACGGTTGCATTTTTCTGGCTGGTGTTTGTGCTTGAAAAAGAGGCTATGGCAATAGGGCTATGTCAGGCTCTGTTTGGGAAGCCCACATTGCTTTCATCACCCTGGACAATGATTGACCCAATGTTTATATCATTCCCAACTTCGCTTATTTTAACGCTTGTTGTTTCACTATTTACCCAAAAACTTTCTGAAAATCATATTAAACACTGCTTTCAGGGTATTGGGAAATAAATTATATTAACGCTATGCTAAGGGGGCTTCTGCAGTTAAATTAAATGAAGCCCCCTTTATATTCAACGATTGTATTAAGGCGTTAATGGAAAGATAATTTTATGGAAATCATGTGTTTAATAGTTACTATCGCCTGGAGCTATACAGTGGCGTACAGCACGCCATATGTGATAACCTAACCTATCGATGAATCGTATTGCTTCAATATAATCTAATGCAGTATGCGAATCAATTATACCTGATGCTGTTTTTTTAAGCACTTCCACTCGTTCTAATTTGCGTGCATTGGCTAAATATTGCGATAACTCCTGTATCTTTTCAACGCTGTCTATAGAGCTTTGGGATTGCAGTGCTTTTTGGGATTCATTGAGCTCATTGTAAAAACTAAATTTCATATCGCTAAAATTGCTGCTGCCTTTTAGGGTTGCTATGGTTTGCGTTTCACTGCAGGCTTCAATAATGCTGTTAAGATGGTCAATGGCGTGAAGTACTGAGATATGCTCACTATAGAGCTGTTGTTGATGCGGGTCGGTTTTTACCTTGCTCAAGAAGAATTTTGTTTCTTCAAGTGCATGGGAAGCTATCTTTAGATTACGCCCAATGTTATTCTCATTATTTTGAAGCATCTCTTTAAGTGTATGGATAATGAATAATGCAATATCGATGACAGTGCGCCGTG
>Ga0308414_1002762_pt1 | contig 11356 bp, 8 predicted proteins | sample HotsprSampleOS50_FD_205667 | JGI IMG/M metagenome (GOLD analysis project Ga0308414, IMG submission 205667) | Hot spring phototrophic mat microbial communities from Octopus Spring, Yellowstone National Park, Wyoming, United States - 20090730_OS50 ... | reverse complement strand
GTCCAATAGTGAAGTCGCATGCGTTTTTCTCCTGAGCAAAGTCAACCACTGGGTGATGTCCGGCTTGCCATCCGTCGGCCGTTCCTTGTCGGGGGCCGGCAGTAAACCACTGGTCAGGATAAGCCGGGTGAGAACGTCCGGCTGTCAGGCTGTGACGCCGCCGGCCCGGGCTACATCTGTTGGCTGGCTGACGTACCAGCCACGCTGGGCCATGAGATTCCCACGCCGGACGGGCCGGGCGATGATTTCAGCCAGGTCTTTGGCGTGCTTGAAGCCGTGAATGGGCGTGAAGGTAAATTCGATAGACCACTTTGTAGGCAGTCCACGCGATTCAAACGGGTTGGCCAGCCCCAGTCCGCAGATGGTCAGGTCGGGCTTGAGAGCAATGACCCGTTCCGCCTGCGCGATGACATCCGGTTTCTCGTAAAGTGTCAGTCCTTCGGGCAGGCAGGCGACATCGGCTGCCATGGCCTTGCGGTTGAAATAAGGCGTGGACAGTTCAACGATTTCGGCTCCCATTTCATGGAGCAGGTTGGCAATAGGGAGTTCCAGCAGGTTGTCGCCAATGATGGCCACCCGTTTGCCGATGAGCAGTTCGCGTTCGGGGCCGATGCGTTCCCAGGCTTCGGCTTCGAGCGTGGCCAGGCTGGCGGGTGGTTCTTTCCCAAAGGCGCGGCAGATGGCCTCGTAAAACTGGCGGGTGGCGGCCGGCCCAATCGGGGTCCGGCAGGCAAGCACTTCCACGCCACGGCGCTTGAGGGCATTCATCGTCATCGAGAGGTATGGCTGCAGGGCCACGGCCACCGTGTTGGGGCCGATGGCGGGAAGCCGGCGGGGATCACGTGCCGGCAGCACGCCCCGCACGGGAATCTCCAGCGCCGCGAGTTGTTCGAGGATTTCATCCTCGACGAGATCGCCCACCGCGCCGACGAGAAGCAATTCCCGTGGCGTTCCGGGCGCTTCCTGCGGGGAAATCGTCAGGAGCGCCTGCAAAACGCCGTCTTCGCCTTGGGTGAAGGTGTGCTCCAGCCCGGAAACCGGCGCAAACATCACCGGGCGCGCGTATTTCTGCGTCAGCATTTCCCCGATGTTTTGCAGGTCAACCTTGATAATCTCCGCCGGACACGTCCCAACGAGGAAGATAATCGTCGGGTTGTATTCCCGCACGATGTCGCCCACGATGCGGTCAAGTTCGAGGTGGGCAAAATCGGCCGTTTTGGCGGCAAGGTCACTTTCCTCGATGATGGCCGTGGCAAAGCGCGGCTCGGAAAAAATCATCACGCTCAGGGCCGACTGCATGAAGTATTGACATGTGTGACTTCCGACGATGAGGAAAAACGACCCACGAATCTTGCGGTAGAGCCAGGCAATACAACCCAGCGAGCAAAAGCCTTCAGCACAGCTCGCCTCGCGGATGACATTCAACGACGCCATAGGGGGATTCTCCAGAAAAAGGGTTGGTGCAGCTTGCGCCGCCACGATGCGGTACACCGGAAGGGTGCACAAAACACCTTGCACTCAACTTCGTTCATAAAACCACATTGCGCAACCCGGAAAGCAAGCAGGCTTCCGTATGCGCCGCGCAGCCGGATGGCCTTTGCAACCCCGGTGCAACAGGCTGTATAAGCTTTCCAGGTGGCATCGGCGGCCGGCAGGGAAGTACAGGAATTGTGATTACGCATCTGACAGGAACACTGCTGGAGAAAAGCTCGGCATCGGTTGTGGTCGGGGTCGGCGGCATCGGCTTTGGCGTGGGGGTCTCGCTCTACACCTATGACCGTCTGCCGGAAGTGGGGAACACTGTGGCGTTGCACACCTACCTGCTCGTCCGCGAGGACGCCCTGTTGCTGTACGGTTTTCATGACCGGACGGAACGGGAGTTCTTCCTGCGCCTGCTGGCTATTGCCGGGGTGGGCGCACGGACGGCGCTGGCGGTACTGTCCGGCTTTAGTCCGGCGGACCTCGCTCAGGTCATCCTTGCCGGTGATGGCAGGCGGCTATCCGGCGTGCCGGGTATCGGAAAGAAGATGGCCGAACGTATCATCATTGAGCTGCGCGACAAGCTCCCGGATGTCCCACTCCCCCAAGTGGCTGCTCAGTCCCCGGTCAATGGCGATGAGCCCCTCAAGCGCGATGTCGTTTCGGCGCTCATCAACTTCGGCTGGTCGCCGGCGGTCGTGGAAAAGGCCGTGGCGCAGACCCTGGCCGAGGAAACGAGCCGGGATTTGAGTCACCTTATCAAGCAAACCATGAAACGACTCTACCGCTAGTCTCCCCGGACAAGCCCCCCACACCTTGGTCGGTCTTTGGCTGAACACGTGCCTGTGACGATACCCACTTCTGCGCCGGCGTTTTCACTCGACGATCACCACGGCCGGCCCCACACCTACCGGTTTCCACGCCCGCTGGTGACGGTGCTGTGCTTTGGTGACATGGTGAGCGCCTTTCAGTTGGCGAGCTGGATTGAACCCCTGTACCTGAAGTTTCGGGACCAGATTGACATCATCGGCATTGCTGCGTTTCGTGGTGTACCTGACATCTTCCGGGAACTGGTGCGCACGAGCATCGAGAAACTTTCCCCCAAGGAAGTGCTCATTGACTGGGATGGTGAGGTCTCGCGGGCCTATGGTCTCACCTTCGGACAGTGCCGCGTCGTGGTCGTCGCGCCGGATGGGACGGTGGTGCAGGCTGTGAATGGGAGGGCCACACCTGATACCTTCCGCCGTGTCACGGACAGCATTGCCGGTGCGATGCCTGAGACCGCATCTGCCCAGCCCGTGTCTGACTCGAAGCCTGCCTGACAGGGTGAGCTGCCGGGAGGAGGGCAGACTTCACCCGTCGGTGATATATCCTGTGAACATGTGAACATGTCGTGCCGCATCGTCCCGGAGCAACTGCGGCGTGGTTGAAACCTATGGCAGATACAGCAGCTTGTTACGATGTCGCCGTTGTCGGTGGTGGGCACAACGGCCTGATCTGTGCCGCCTACCTGGCCAAAGCTGGACGTTCGGTTCTGGTGCTGGAGCGCCGTCCGGTTGTGGGCGGTGCCGTTTGTACCGAAGAAATCATTCCGGGCTACAAGTTCGACATCGGTTCATCGGCACACATCATGATCCATGGCACGCCGGTGATTGCCGAGCTGGAGTTGAGCAAATACGGTCTCGAATACATCGAGATGGACCCGTGGGCCTTTTACCCGGTTCCGGGCAAGCCCTACGGCATTTCCTTTCACCGGGACATCGAAAAAACCTGCGCCAGCATTGCCCGGCTTTCGCCAGCCGATGCCGAGCGGTACCGCCAGTTCGTGGCCCACTGGGGTGAACTCAACGATGCGATTTTTGAGGTGTTTCTCAATGCGCCGAACCTACAGAAAATTCTCTGGACGGCGCTCAGGCGCAGTGTCACGAGTTTTCGGTCACGCAAGGCGTGGGGATCGCTCGAAACGGCACGGCAACTGATGGCGCCCTACGGGCAGGTCATCCGGGAAACCTTCCAGAACGAGCATCTGCGGACGGCCATGCTCTGGTTGGCCGCGCAATCGGGTCCGGCCCCGAATGAAGTGGCCAGCGGGGATATGTTCGGCTGGAACGCCATGATCCACCAGACCGGCGCCAAACGTGCCAAGGGTGGCTCCGGGGCGTTGACGCAGGCGCTGGCCAAGTGTTTTCTCGCCCACGGCGGAACGTTGCACCTTGAGGCTGAGGTCTCAGCCATTGCCCGTCTGGCAGATGGCACGTTCAAAATCAAACTCGTCGGGGGCGAAGCTTTTCACGCGCGGCGGGTGGTGAGCGCATGTCACGTACAGACAACTTTCCTCAAACTGCTGGAGGATTGCCCTGCCGAACTCCGGCAGCGCGTCGCCAACATTCGGGTTGGCAACGGCTTTGGGATGATCGTGCGCCACGCTGTTGAGGAGCTGCCCCAGTATGAGGGCATCACCAGTGACGAGCGTGGTGTGGCGGCCTGTCACAGTGCGTTGCAACTGTTGTGTCCATCGGCGGCTTATCTGGAGAGCAGTTTTCGGGACTTTCTGATGGGGCGGCCGCCGGAGCAGCCGAGCGTTGTGGCGATGACGTTTTCGGCCATTGACCCCACACTGGCCCCGCCCGGCAAGCACACCCTGTTTACCTGGGCCCAGTATCACCCATACGAGCTTTCCAACGGCGAGCAGTGGGATGCGATTGCCGAGCGGGAGGCCGACAAAATCTACGAGGTCGTTTGCCGCTATGCGCCCAACATGCGGGGCAAGATCATCGGGCGCTACATTCAGACGCCGGTTGAGATTGAGCGGAAGCTGGGGCTGTTGCGCGGCAATGTCATGCACGTCGAGATGTCGCTCGACCAGATGTTTTTCTTCCGTCCGTTGCCCGAACTGGCGTCCTACAAGACACCGATTCCGGGGCTGTACCTGACGGGGGCAAGTACCCATCCCGGCGGTGGTGTCTTTGGGGCGAGCGGCTACAACACGGCGCGGGTGGTGTTGTCTGACCGGTGACGGGCAGCCTTGGCCATCCGGGCCAGGGCCACCCGCCACTCACCCCCGCCACTCGCGACTCGCCACTCGCGACTCGCCACTCGCGACTCGCCACTCGCCACTCGCTACTCCCCTTGCCCGGTTGACTAGCCAACCGCAGGGGCGTCCTTATACCATCGCGCCGCACGTACCCATCTCATTGCGGATAATCCCTTTGGCTTATGAGCACTGCTGCCCTGCCGCTGTCGTCAAGGCAAGCGACAACGTACGCCTATTTCGTACTGGCGATGCTGACGTTGCTCAACCTGCTCAACTACATTGACCGGTACATCTTTTCGGCGCTGGTGCCGTACATCAAGGCAGACACCGGCTACACCGATGCGCAACTGGGGCTGATCGGCAGTGCCTTCACTTGGGTCTATACGCTCTGCTCGCCGCTTTTTGGCTACTTTGGCGACCGGTATCACCGGGGGCGTCTGATTGCCGTGGGGATTTTCGTGTGGAGCCTGGCCACAGCCGGGGCCGGACTGGCGCGCAGCCTGTGGCAGTTGCTTGTGGCACGGGCGGCGGTAGGGGTGGGGGAGGCCAACTACGCCACCATTGCCCCCAGCCTGCTGGCCGACTACTTCCCCAAAGCCCGGCGCGGTCTGGCGATGAGCATCTTCCAGGCGACGATTCCGATTGGGGCAGCGGCGGGCTTTGTTCTGGGTGGCTATCTTGGGGCACCGGACACGTTTGGTTGGCGCTACGCGCTTCTCATTGTGGGTTTGCCGGGGCTGCTGGCAGCGTTCACTATGGTTTTTATCCGTGAACCGCAGCGCGGCATTATGGAAGAGCCGCCGGCGCTGCCTGCCCAGGCGCCGTCCGATGGGCCATCCCGGCTGGCGACGGTGGGGTGGCTGGAAGGTTACTGGCGATTGCTGGTGAACCGTGGCTACCTGCTGACCTGTCTGGGGTATGCCGGTGTGACGTTTGCACTTGGGGCGCTGGTATTCTGGGCCCCGGAGTGGATGAAAGCCGACAAGGGGCTGAGTGAAAAGGAAGCCAACCTGGTGTTGGGGATTTGTGCTGTCGTGGGCGGCACGCTGGGGAGTCTCATCGGCGGCCTGCTTGGCGATGCCCTCAATCGGCGGTTGCGCGGTGTGCGCGGCTACTTTCTCGTCTGCGCCGTCAGTGGTGGTCTGGCGAGTGTGCCGATGTTCATTGCACTGGTAGCCACCAACCCGCTTGTTTACCAGGTTTGCACGTTCATCACGCTGTTCCTCGTGTATCTGGGGAACGGCCCGGCCAACACGCTGGTTGTCAGTCTCGTTGCGCCCAACCTGCGCACGACGGCAACCGGTTTTCTGGTCGTGGCCATTCACGTTTTTGGGGATGGCATTTCGCTGGCGCTGGTCGGATGGATTTCGACCCACCTGCGGGAACTGGCGCAGGCAGGGCAGTCACCACCAGCCTTTGTTGTTACCCTGGCCACACTCTGCGGGCTGTCACCGACGGCCCAGACGCTTTCAGTTGCCCTCCTGCTGATGCCGGTTGCACTTGTAGCCGCCGGTCTGCTGTATGGGTTGGGAACACTGACCCCGGAAGCCATCCGGGACAGCCCGGTTCCTACGGCCTAGTTGATCCAGCCGGGCGTGGTGCGGGCTGTCTTCCCGTTATGGTCGGCTTAGTTGCCCATGGAGGGGGAGGGATGGGGTTCATCCATAACAAGAATTGCCTCATTGTGCCGGACGAGTCCCATTTCCCGTGCCGAACGCTCGATAGCACGTGGGTCTGTATCGAGTTGGCGCAGTTCCTGCTGAAGGCGCTGGTTCTCGGCGGTCTGGAGGGCAATCCGGGCCTGCAGGCAGTTGTGAGCTGAGATGGCGTTCTGGAGTTCGCTGTGCGTACGGAGCGTGACCGTAATGCACACGCCGGTCAGTCCGATGACGACCATGGCGACCAAAGCATAGAGGGGAATCCCCAGCGTCAGGACACGCGGTTTGGGCAGGGCCAGAACCTGCTCGCGGCGCAGTTGATACTCACTGATGAATGAAACTCTTGCCTGACTCAAGCAGCACCTCCACTTCGGCTTCCGTTCGCGCCTCGGCATAGCAGCGGGCCAGCGGCTCCGTGCCCGACAGACGAATCAGCACCCAGGCTTCATCTTCCAGAAAGAACTTCACCCCATCGGTCCGATCCATGCGCAGCACCTGCTTGCCACCAAAGGACTCCGGTGGCGCGGCTTCCAGGGTCTGGCGAAGCTGGCTCTGCTGTTCCGGGGTGAGGCGCACACCAATGCGCCGGTTGACGAGGGTTCCGACGCTCTGGGACAGCTCGGCCAGCAGGTCCCGGATGGACTGCCCCCGCTGCGCCACCATTTCCGCCACAAGCAGGCACGCCAGAATACCGTCTTTCTCTGGAATGTGCCCCCGGATGGACAGCCCGGCGCTTTCCTCTCCGGCGAGAAATATCTTGTCTTCCAGAATCAGCTCGCCGAGAAACTTGAAACCGACCGGGGTTTCATACACCGGAATGCCATGTTTGTCCGCCACCCGGTCAAGCCAGTGAGAGGTGGCCACGCTGCGCCCGACACCTTGCTTCCAGCCCCGCGACCGGTACAGATAGTCTGCGAGCAGCGCCAGGATGGCATTGGCCGGGATGAAGCTCCCATCCCGGTCTATGATTCCGAAGCGGTCGGCGTCTCCATCCGTGGCGAGGCCCAGATCGAAGCCGTCGCGCAGAACAACTTCCCTGAGTTCGGCCAGATTGGGTTCAGACGGCTCCGGGCTGCGTCCCCCAAAGTACGGGTCGCGCCAGTCATGGAGGGTGGTCACCTCCCAGCCGTAGGACCTGAGAAACACATCGAGGTAGCCGCGTCCGGTGCCCCAGAGGGCATCGTAGGCCACGCGCAGCGGGCGGTAGTGCAGAGCATCGCCGTTGACCTTCTCAGCCAGTGTGGCCAGGTACATCTCGCGCAGGTCCACGGTCTCAATGCGTCCGGGTGGCGTCATAGTTACAGCCAGGGTGCTGTCATCCATCCGGCGCTGGATGAACGTCTCAATCCGCCTGGTGACTTCCGGCAGCGCCGGCGCGCCGTTGGCGGTGGAGAACTTCATGCCGCCATATTCCGGCGGGTTGTGGCTGGCCGTGAAGTTGATGCCACCACGCGCACCTGTGGCGCGAATGGCCACTGACAGCGTGGGTGTTGGGGTATCCCGGTCCGTCACCTGCACGTCGAACCCCCGGCGGGAGAGTGCTTCTGCGCAGGCCGCAGCAAATTTTTCAGCCATGAAGCGTGGGTCGTAGCCCACCAGAACCAATCCGCCAGTGCCACCGCTCTGTAGTTCATCGGCAATGGCGTGGGTGACGAGCCGGACATTGGCGAAGGTAAACTCATCGGCCAGAATGGCGCGCCAACCTGATGTGCCGAATGCAATCATGGACAACCTGCCGCCCCCCGAAGTGAACTTCGAGCCTTTTCAAGAAAAAGATGGGAGTGAACCGCTTGTTACCGTGGGAATGTATTTCGGGAAGATGCGTTCACGCTACCATGCGTTGGAGACGCGCGACAATGACTTTTCTGTTGACCGGTGCTGTTGATTGTCCGGGAAACAGGTTTTTACAGCCTGGGCACGTAACCTTCGGGTGTCACCCCGACTTGCACAGGATGAAAATGCCGTGAATACTCACGGGTCAGCCCCGACGACATTGGCGCCGAAACCACATCACAAGAAATCTGCTTTTGTTGCCGCCGGTCAGTCCCTACGCACCCACTGAGGTGTCCCCATGCAGCCCAGGAAGCCCACCAAAATTCTCTACACATTTCTGGCCGTTATCCTGTCCCTGACCATCCTTCCGCTGATGACCATAAGCTGGAAATTGATTGGTATCGGACGGGAGTCCATGCGTCTGAACGAGCGCGCTGAACAGCTCCGCTCGGTCGTGCTGGTTGCCAGCGAACTGCGTACCTACATTGGCGGGTATCGCCACCAGATCGCCGGCATGGCGCGCACGCTCGAAGCCACCGGTGGGGCTGAAGCTCTGCTTCGGCAGGAAGAAAACGTGCGCAATCGGCAACTGGCCCAGTTTCTTGAGGATGATACCAATCTCATCCTGCTGGGAATTGCGCCCCGCAGCAGCGAAGCCGACACCCGGCTGGTGGCGCAATGGGACTCCAAAAAAATTCTGGGCGAGGAAGTCCGGGATACCGTTGGTGAGGCGCTTAAGGCCGTGAGCCGCCGGCCCGACCGTACCTACGTCAGCACACCGCGCTACATCCGTTCAAGCAATGAGTTTGCCATCGTGCTGGCGCATCCTCTGCAGGTGGCTGCGGCCCCCTCCGATCAGTCCTACCAGCCGGAGGTGGTTCTGGCGGTTGTCAGTCTGGAACCCATCTTCAATCTCGTCAACATAACCTCAGCCAGCGGCAACCTCCACTACGAAGCCTTGTTGCGGAACGGCAGCCGCGTTGTGTTTCTGGTTGACCAGCAGGGGCGCATCCTGGCGCATCCCGACCGGGCGCTGGTCTATACGCCGACAAACGTCAGCGACTGGGGGATTGTCGCCAAGTGGCAGGACACCATTGCCATTGATGTGTCCGCGCCACTGGCAGAGCCGTTCGAGATTCGCCTGGGGAATGATCAGCTCCCGATGCTTGGCAGTTGCGCCACGGCGCTGATTGCGCCGGAGTTACCGTTGGGAGTGATTGCCGTCATCAACGAGGAAGCGGCCTACTCATCGGTGACGACCATGATCTGGCAGGCGTCGGTTTTGACGTTTGTGACCGCCCTCGTGGCTGCCGGGGTGGGCATCCTGCTGGCCTACTGGGTGACATCGCCGATTGCTGCTGTGGCCAACGGAGCGCGGGCTATTGCCGCCGGCGACTTCGCACGGCGGATCGCCATACGCAGCCGCTCCGAGATTGGACAGCTCGCCGAAGATTTCAACGCCATGGCCGAGCAAATCCAGCGGTATATCAACGACCTGCGCTTTGCTGTCAACGAAAACCGCGAGCTGTTCCTGGGGACGGTCAAGGCACTGGCCGAAGCTATTGACGGTAAAGACCCCTACACCCGTGGACATTCCGAACGGGTGAAGATGTACTCCGTACTCATGGCGGAACACATGGGGTTGAGTCAGGAAGAAATCGAGGATATCCGGGTCGCGGCGCTGCTGCACGATGTCGGGAAGATCGGCATCGAAGACCGGATTCTGAAGAAACCGGCGGCGTTGACCGAGGAAGAATACACCATCATGAAGACGCACCCCGAAAAGGGCGCGAAAATCATGGCGGAAATCCCGCAGATGAAAAAGTACGTGCCGGGGATGTACTACCATCACGAATGCATGGACGGGCGGGGCTATCCCATCGGTCTGAAGGGCGACCAGATACCGCTCATGGCGCGCATCATCAGCGTGGCCGACACCTTCGACGCCATGACGACCAATCGCCCGTACCAGCGGGCCATGACGCCGGAGGTGGCCGTTCAGAAGATTTGGTCCTTTGCCGGAACGCGCTATGACCCGAATGTGGTGGCGGCGCTGGAAAGTGCGCTCAAGGCCGGAAAACTGGATGAGGTCATTCATGGGTACCAGGTGGCTCTGGCTGCCGGAAAAGCCTGATATACTCTTGGCACAGTCGTTGTTTGACGTGCTTTGGTACGGTCTCTGAAGTGGTGCATGTCTATGTTCATCCATCGCCATTTCGCCCGCTTGGCCCTGTTGCTGGTGATGATCTCCGCCGGTCTCGGAGGGCTGTTGATGCACTTGAGCGCCTCCGGCTGGGAAAACCGGGTTGGCCCCCCTGAGCAGCAGCAGCGTGCTGACCTTGAGCGCACCATCCGGGAAGCACAGGAGGTCGTCCTGGCGAACTACGTGGCCGAGATGCCACCGGACCAGCTTACGAAGGCATCCATCCAGGGCATGCTCCGGGTTCTGGACCCGCACTCGAACTTCTTTGACAGCAAAGAGTTCCAGGAGATGCGCACGGAGCAGCACAGCCGTTTCTACGGCATCGGGGTCTCCATTGCGCGCCGTCACGACCGCGTGTACATCCTGGCGACGATTGAAAACACCCCGGCAGCACGCGCCGGGCTGCGGGCCGGCGATGCCATCATCAAGGTGGATGACGAATCGGCAACAGACTGGACGACCCGGCAGGTGCTCGAAAAGGTCCGTGGTGAGCGGGGCGAACCGGTGTCCATCACCGTCGAACGGTTGGGCGTTCCCAAACCACTCACGTTTTCCATCGTCCGCGATGCCGTGCCGCTGCCTTCGATTCGGACGGCGTTTATGGTTCGTCCCGGCATTGGCTACATTGCGCTTTCCGGCGGGTTCAACACCACGACGGAAGATGAACTGCGGCGAGCCATGAATGAACTCACAGCGCAGGGAATGCAGTCCCTAGTGCTTGATCTGCGGGGCAATCCGGGTGGACTGCTTCCGCAGGCCGTGAGCGTGGCGGATGTTTTTCTGCGTCGGGATCAGAAAATCGTCTCCGTCCGGGGGCGTCTGGGTTACAGCGGCGAGGAAGCACGGGAATACCGGGCGAAAAATACGGCCCCGTTCGAGAAGCCGGTCGTTGTGCTTATTGACCGCAATTCGGCTTCGGCCTCTGAGATTGTCTCCGGCGCGTTGCAGGACCATGACCGCGCGCTCATCGTCGGCGAACCGAGTTTTGGCAAAGGGTTGGTTCAGCGCGTCTTTGAGCTGCCTTTCGGAGCAGGGCTGACGCTGACTACGGCCAAGTACTACACGCCCAGCGGACGCTGCATCCAGCGTTCCTACACCAGCGGCCTGCTCTATGCCTACTATGCACACCAGTCGCCGGAAGACACGCCAACGGGCGAAGCTGCGGCTACGGATACCGGGCGGACGGTCTATGGCGGTGGCGGCATCACC
>Ga0308414_1002760_pt1 | contig 11361 bp, 12 predicted proteins | sample HotsprSampleOS50_FD_205667 | JGI IMG/M metagenome (GOLD analysis project Ga0308414, IMG submission 205667) | Hot spring phototrophic mat microbial communities from Octopus Spring, Yellowstone National Park, Wyoming, United States - 20090730_OS50 ... | reverse complement strand
TATAAGCTTTATAAGCATAGAGCTATTTTAAATACTGAAACTATACCTTATTTAGTTTTAGGATTTTTGATTACTTTTTTCATTTGTAATGTCATCATTAAATGGTTTTTAGGATACGTACGTAGACACAGCTTTGAAGTTTTTGGTTACTATAGAGTTCTTCTAGGACTAGTTGTTTTGTGGTTTTATTATTTAAAATAATTCACCTAACTAAAAACTTTTAACCTCACATTATTTGTATAAAAATTATTTTTTGATTGAAGTTACTACAAAAACTAAGATTCTAAGTTCTTTCAAATTAATTCAATAAATATTTATTGAATTAATTTGAAAGAATAAAGATAAGACTTTTTTGCAAAAAAACAGGTTTAAATGATAATCCAAGAAAAATCCCATTTTTTGTTTAAAGTTTTTCTATAAACTAGTTTTTATAAAAAGATTCCTTATTTTTTTTATAAAAAAAAATCCTAAAATTCAAAATAAACCCTCCATTTTTGTTTCATTAATATAAGGAGGATTTTATGATCAGCTATTTTCACCGTAGACATGACAAAAAGATAGATTTAAAAGAGTTTGAGAGATCCAGTGTTTCGACCTTACTTATTCCTAAACACTTAGTAGAGAAGTTAGACTTGGTTATCCCTTTTTTAGAAAATTCCAAAACTAAAAAGAAGTCTTATAAGTTTAAAGAAGGTTTAAAAAAGCTTTTAGATAAATATAGAGGTATGTTAGCAAGGGGATATCTACCTTTTCAAGAAAAGCCTAAGTTGACTTATCAGGAAAATGGATTAGAATTACAGAAATTTTGTTTTCGTCCAGATGATGCTGACTGGTATGAACTCGGGATACTAGCATATGGGTGTGGGGTCTCCCGGTGTTGGTTATTTAGCTTTTTAGTGGAACTTGAGTTGTCGTTGATTGGAGAATTTTTAGACTGCGCAAAGGAGATTTTTGGAGTTACTTCAGCCGATGTCTCAAGACCTCAACTAATTCAGCAGATTTTTGGGAAACGACGGTTTATACAGAGGATTTTACACTTTCGACTGTAGTAAAAAAGCCTAAAAAACACAAAAAAGCTTATCACCACTACTACAACTATAAAATCCACAACTCGAGTATTGTACTATGATTTTAATAAGATTAAAAAGACTATCAAGATTACAAAACTTGCTGGAATTCTTTTAACTTCTAATTTCTTATTTTATATTTTACAATTTTGGAATTTGAGTTTTACATCTGTATTCTACATAACAAATTAAATATATTCAAAAAATCAACTAATTATTTACTTTTTACACTAAAGTCATAAAATTTCTTGAATTTTAAGAAACTAAAAAAAAACTGATAAAGGACTAAAAATGAATATTACAAGTTTTTCTATAGAAAAAAAACTTTTAGATGAAAACTTTTTAAATTTACCTAATTGTTTATCCTTTTGTAGACTTTTAGTTTTACCTTTTTTTATTTACTTGGCAAAAAAATATTATCTATCTAGTTATAATCTTAAGCTATACTTTTTATCTTTAGTTTTTTTATCAATTATTTATTTAACAGATTATTTAGATGGAAAACTTGCAAGACTTTTACATAAAGAAACTGTATTTGGAAAGTATCTAGACCCTATTTGTGATAAGTTTGTAGCCTTAACTTCTTTTTTACTTTTAGTTCGATTTTTTGAATTACCTTTGTGGTTACTTCTATTTTCATTGATAAGAGAAATATTAGGCTCATATCTTGGATATTTTTTGTTTTATCAACGAGGAATACAAGCTAGTGCCAATATTTATGGAAAATGGGGAGTGGTTTTAGGGGGACTTATCATTATTTATTATCTAAGTTTACCCTTAGTTAGTCAAAAAGTTTTCTCACAAAACTTAAAAGATCTTCCTAGCTTAGTTTTTATTTATTTAAATTTAGTGGGAATTTTTCAGTATTATAAACAATATTTTAAACCTGCTCGAAGGGGGACTTGAACCCCCACACCTTGCGGCACAAGCACCTCAAGCTTGCGTGTCTACCAATTCCACCATTCGAGCTTAAAATCCATTTTTTTATTTGAGAAAATTTTGTATACCTTTTTCTTAAAAGAAAATTCTAACTTGCTACTTTCTCTAAATTAAAAATTTTTTGATAAAAGCTTTCTAAGTCTTCTTTACAAGCTGTACATGTTTGAGAGACATCTAGTTTTTTTGCTGCCTCCCAAAAACAACACCTTTCTTTTTGAGAAACTTCTAGGATTTTTTCAAATCGAATCCCAACACAATGACATTTTTCCATATTTAACATTGTAAATAAGACTCATTCTCAAATCAACTAATTTTTTGAGCGCCAAAGTAAAAATCTAACCTCTTTTAATCTTAACTTGTAGAAGTAAATAGCATTTGACCTTTGAGCCTACAAAGTATAATTACTGGAATAAATTAAAATTATATAAGTATACCTTACAGTTCCATTGTCTGAATTATAAACGGTCGTGTGTGTCCCTATGAAAGCCAGAAGAACAGCCTTAGCTTTCAAGGTAAGAAGTAATGCCCCAACGCTTCTGTATAATCTGACCTCCATCTACAGTCTGAAAATTTGGTAGTGAGTAAAGACAGAGATTCATTACCTACAGAAAAATGGCTAATGGCTATTTTTTGTAAATAAAAGTTCCATTCAAAGTAAGAAGAGATGAGAACCGCTGCTCTAACTAAAGCTGCTAAGTTTGCTTTGCAATGACCCGTGAATTTTTTAGGTATTTTAGGTAACTTATAAAAATCCAAATACAAAAGTTTAAAAGGTAAAAAAATGTATATAGAAATAAAAGACCTATTAATAAGGGATTTATGGAACAAAGAAATCTTTTTAATAAAATCACTAAGCTAGCGATATACAAGCTAGTTTTACCAAGAAGCACAATAAATCATATCATAGTAGACGAAAAGACAAAGCTAATACAAAATTATGAAGTAAGACCGTGAAGGTTTATGTAATCTTAGGCATTTGCGATATTAACTTTCTTCGTAAAAAACATTTAGAATACTAAACAAATAAAATGTATAATTTTTTACTTTATACTTGTTACAAGGAAGATCATAGAAAAAAGAAAAAATTTACAAAATTTTAACTCCACTTGGGACCCTAATATAAAGCTGAAATATAAATTATAGACTACAATAAGAAATTAAGACCAAAAACTTTTATACTTTACAATTAAAAATACTCCTTTTTAGAGGTTCCCAAAAATGCTAGAAAGTTTTTAGTAAAAAAAGAAAAGATGTCTAATTATAAGGATAAAACTATGAGAAAGATTTTATATATATTGTCATTTATTCCTTTTAGCCTTTTACTTGCACAATTAATTCCACCTAACTATAAAGTTGTACCCTTACCTTCTAATATAAATACAAGTTTTAATGAATTTGGACCAAGTTTAACTTCTGATGGGACAACTTTGTATTTTTACTCAAAGAGAAATTCTAGAACCAATACAGATATATTTAAAACAAAATTTATAAATGGAAGGTGGACAGATCCAGTTGAAGTAAAAGAATTAAATTCACCTTATGACGATCAAAGCCCCTTTGTATTTGGAAATGAGCAGTTTATTGTATTTTCTTCCAATCGAGATGGTTCTATAGAGTTTCAACTTCCACAAGGAATTGGAGTTTCTAGAGATTTATACTATTCTGAAAATATCAATGGAAATTGGACCTTACCTAGTCCACTTTCTCCTAACGTCAATACAGAGGCTATGGAAGAAAATCCTTTTGTATTTGGAGACTTTTTGTTTTTTACACGTTATCCTTTTGGAAATCCTAGCTTAGCAAAAATTTATAGATCGCGCCTAACGTCAAGAGAAATTTATCCTGCAGAAGAATTGCCACCCCCAGTTAACTTAGAAGGAACTTCTACTATTTCTGCTTTTATCTCTCCCGATGGGAAATATATTTACTATGCTTCCAATAGAGAGGGAGGATATGGCGGCTATGATATTTATCGCTCAAAAATTTATTTAGATGGGAGTTTTGGAGAAGCTGAAAATTTAGGACCTGAAATAAACACTTCTTCAGATGAAGCTTATTTTATCATGAGTTCTAAAGATAAGAGTATTTATTTTTGTAGAAGAAATTCTACAGGAAATAAAGATTATGATATATACTGGGCACAGCAACTTAAAGAAGATCTAGATTTAGATGAGCTAGCTTCTAACTTACAAGCCTCTCAACCTAAAAAAAATTTAGAAAATTTAGAGCCCAAGTCAGAAATCCCACCTAAAAAAACACTCAAAAAAGAAGGAAAAAATTTTTCAGACAAGTCTAAACCTAAAACAGACTTAGAAGATGACATTGTAAAGCTTCCTCACAAAGATAAAGAGTTAGCGGAGATTACAAAGACGTTAAAAGAAAAGAAAAAACTAACTTTACGAAGTATTAATTTTGAAATTAATTCTAGTGAGTTACTTCCTGCTTCTCTTCCTGTATTAAACAAATTAGCTGAATTTTTACACTCTGAAAAATCTATTAAAATTAAAGTTACAGGACATACAGATCTTACAGGGGATAAAGAACTCAATGTCCAGCTTTCTTGGGATAGAGCAGAGTCAGTAAAAAAATATTTAGTGAGTAAAGGAATTTCTCCAGATAGGATAGTTACAGATGGAAAAGGCTCTACTCAACCCATTGTAAATGATACAAAGCCCGAATCTAATCGTTTAAACAGAAGAACAGAATTTGAAGTGATACCTTAAAAATTATTACATTTAAAACTTGACAAAAAATTAAGTTTAAAAATCATGCTCTAAAAAGGGTTTTTTCATGGCTTTAATTTCACCTATACATAGAACTCCTTCTTTAAAAAAAGAAGAAATTAAGAAAAATTGGTATTTAATTGATGCTGAAGGGAAGACATTAGGTAGACTTTGCTCTCAAATTGCTATTCGTTTGAGAGGTAAACATAAGCCTAGTTATACTCCCAATCAAGACTGTGGAGACAACATCATCGTTATAAATGCAGCAAAAGTCAAAGTTACAGGTCGTAAAAACGAGCAAAAAATTTACTATCATCATTCACTTTATCCCGGTGGAATGAGTGCAATTGCCTTTAAGGACCTCATAGTAAAAAATCCAGAACGAGTCATTCGAGAAGCAGTAAAAGGTATGTTGCCAAAAAGTAAATTAGGGGATAAAATGTTAACTCATTGTAGAATTTTTGCTGGAAGTGAGCACAATCTTCAAGCTCAAAAGCCTATAAAGTTGGAGATATAAGATGGTTGTAAAATCAAAAGAAATTTGGACTGTAGGAAGAAGAAAGACTGCCGTTGCAAGGCTTAAATTGACAGAAGGCACAGGTAAAATTACAGTAAACCATATTGACATAGACAAGTATGTTACTTTAGGAAAAAGTTATATCGATGGGGCTTTATCACCTCTTAGCCTATTAAATTTAAACGGTAAGTTTGATCTCATGTTTAACGTAAAAGGTGGAGGAATTTCTGGACAGTTAGGAGCTATGAAACATGCTCTAGCTCGTGCACTTGCTAAGTATTCTGTTGATAACCGTCCTATTCTTAAAAAAGAAGGTTTACTTACCAGAGATCCTCGTATGGTAGAACGTAAAAAATATGGTCGTCACAAAGCTAGAAGAGGAACCCAATTCTCTAAACGTTAATACGGTATGTGTCATTTTATAACGAAAACTATCACACAGCTGTAAAATTATTAAGTAAGTTTTTGAAGGTGAGGGATCGGGCTTCTTGTGAAGTTCGATCCTTTTTTATTTCTAAAGGGTATTCTTTACAAGAAGCAGAGCTTTTGGTAGAGGAATGTATACAAAGAGGGATTATAAACGATAAGCGATTTTTAGAAAATTTTGTTTATTCATATCAAAAAAAACTTTATGGACGATTCTATATTGAAAAAAAACTTTTAGAATTAGGAATGGAAGAAACTCAAGTATTAGATTTTTTAGATAAGATTCCAAATCAAACTTGGTTAGAAATTTGTGAAGATTATGCTAGAAAAATTTTTACTAAAGAAAAATTTTCTAAAAAAGAAATAAAAAATTTAATTCAAAAACTTTTTTCTAGAGGATTTGATGAAGAAATAATTTTTTTTATTTGTAAAAAACTAAATTTAAATATAAAATTTTGGGATGAGATAAATGAAAGCTTCTGAAATTAAAAAAAAGTTTTTAGAATTTTTTAAAAGTAAAGGACATACTATTGTACCTTCTTCTAGTTTGCTTCCAGTAGGAGATCCTACTTTGTTGTTTACGACAGCTGGAATGGTCCAGTTTAAACCTTTCTTTACAGGGGCTGTAGAATTACCTTATACTCGAGCAGCTTCTTCACAAAAATGTTTACGTACTACTGATTTAGAAAACGTAGGAAAGACAGAAAGACACTGTACTTTTTTTGAAATGCTAGGAAACTTTAGTTTTGGAGATTATTTTAAAAAAGAAGCTATTGAATATGCTTTAGAATTTTCTACTCAGCATTTAGGTTTTCCAATTGAAAAAATTTGGATCACTGTTTATTTAGATGATGATGAAGCTTTAGAATACTGGGTAGAAGCAGGTATACCTCGTGAGCGAATTGTAAAGCTTGGTAAAAAAGATAATTTTTGGGGACCTGCAGGGGATTCAGGAGCTTGTGGACCTTGTTCTGAATTATATTTAGATAGAGGAATAGAGAAAGGAAGAAATTGTTCGCCAAATTCTCCAACTTGTAAACCTGGTTGTGATTGTGATAGATTTTTAGAGTTTTGGAATTTAGTTTTCAATCAGTACAATCAAGATGTAAATGGAGTCTTGCATCCTCTTGCTCAAACTGGAATTGATACAGGTTCAGGATTAGAGAGAGTTGCCTTACTCTTACAAAATGTAGATTCTGTATATGATACTGATGAGCTCAGCCGTATTATCCAAAAAATTGAAAAACTTACAAATCAAAAATATGAAGGAGAACTTAAGCCTGCTTTTCGAGTACTTACTGATCATAGTAGAGCTATTACTTTTGCTATTTGCGATGGAATTTTACCCGATAAAACAGGTAGGGGTTATGTAATTCGTCGTTTAATTCGTAGAGCATGCCTGTATGCTCGTAAACTACAAATTAAAGAACCTTTTATTTATAAATTAATTTCTGAAGTAGTTGAAATTTATAAAGAAGAATATCCTGAACTTCTAGAAAAACAAGCTCAAGTAGAAAAAACTGTAGAATTAGAAGAAAAATTATTTCTCAATACTTTAGAAATTGGACTTCTACAAATGGAGTCTATGATTTCTCAATACCAAGCTCAAGGTAAAAAACTTTTTTCTGGAATAGATGCTTTTAAATTATATGGAACTTTTGGATTTCCAAAAGAAATGACAAAAGAAATTTTAGAAGAGCGTGGATTGGAGTTTGATGAGAAAGGTTTTGAAGAAGAACTTGAAAAAGATAGAAATCTTTCTAGAGAAACTTGGAAAGGAAAACAAATTCAAATTCTTTCAAATGTAGAATTTAGTAAAATTCCGCCTACAAAGTTTTTAGGTTACACTAGTTTAGAATCTCGAGCTTTTGTAGTTGGACTTATTTTAGAAGATAAACCTATTTCTCTTTTAAAAGCAGGGCAGACAGGAATTATAATTTTAAATCAAACTCCTTTTTATGCAGAATCGGGTGGACAAATTGGAGATACAGGATTTATAAAAGCCAATAATTTTTTATTTCAAGTTTTAGATACTCAAAAAGAAAATGATGTATATTTACACATTGGAGTAGTACTTTCTGGAGAAATTTCTTTAAATTCTGAAGTTTTAGCTGGAGTAGATGAAGAAAGAAGAGAACTTTTAACTTATCATCACTCGGGAACTCATCTTTTACACTCAGCGTTACGCGAAATTTTAGGTAAACATGTATCCCAAAAAGCTTCTTTAGTTTCAAACGAATACTTGCGCTTTGACTTTTCTCATCCAACTCCCATGAAGATAGAAGAAATTTTATCAGTAGAAGAGTTTGTAAATAAAGCTATTATCTCAAGTGTTCCTGTAGATACAAAAATTTATGAATTAGAAGAAGCAAAAAAAACAGGAGCTATTGCCTTTTTTGAAGAAAAGTATGGAGATAAGGTGCGTGTTGTAAGTATGGGAGAATTTTCTTCAGAATTTTGTGGAGGTTGTCATGTTTCTAATACTTCCCAAATAGGTGCTTTTCTTATAAAAAAAGAAAGTAGTCCAGGGGCTGGAAATAGACGTATTGAAGCTATATGTGGTCCTCAAGTAGAAAAATATTTCCAAGAGGAGTTTCAAAGTCTAGGCTCTGTAGTAAATGAATTAAATTTAAAGCTAAAAGAAGTTTTTGATAGTAAAGAACATTTTATTAGTTATACAGTTCCTACACCTGAAGAAATTCAACGAGAATTTCAAGAAAATGGTTCTAAAGCAGTAAAAACTTTTCGAGAAAAAAAAGCTCAATTAGAAAAAATTATTTCTGAAAAGAAAAATCTTCTCTATCAAGAAAAGAAAAAGAAAGAACAAGCCTTAAGTTCTAATCTTTTAAGTCAGCAAGCTCAAATTTTAGAAAAAGCTCAAGATTTAGGTAAGATTAAATTTGTTGTTTACGAAACAAATCCTGTTAAAATAGAATTACTCAAAGAACTAGGAGATAGTCTGAAAAATAAGTTGCCTAATCTTTTCTTTTTAGCTATTGTTAAAACAGAAGAGGTAGATACTCTTTTGATGATGGCGGGAAAAGAAGCTGTAAAGTTTGGTGTAAACTGCAATAATCTTTTAAAGCAAGTTCTTTTAAAGTTAGATGGTAGAGGTGGGGGAAAACCTGACTTAGCACAAGGGTCTAGTAAAAAACGAGAACTCTTAAATTTAGCAATAGAAGATTTAAAGAGTGAACTACAAAAATTATAGGAGAAAAAAATGGCTCAAGAACCTTCTTTTGATATTGTCTCTAAAATTGATAAGTCAGAATTAGCTAATGCCATAAGTCAAGCTATGACTGAAATTACAACTCGCTTTGATTTTAAAGGATCTAAGTCTGAAATCAAACATGAAGAGGAGTATTTAGTTCTTACCTCTGACAATGATATTAAAATTAAACAAGTAATTGATGTTTTGACAAACAAGCTAATAAAAAGAGGGATTGGAATTAAAGCTTTTGATTTTGAAGGTACGAAAATTGAGCCTGCTACAGGTGGAACTGTAAGAATGAAAGTTAAGATCCAGACAGGTCTTGAAAAAGAACATACCAAAGAAATTGTAAAAATTATTAAAGATTCTAAATTAAAAGTTCAAGCTACTATCATGGGTGACTATGTGAGAGTGTCAGGAAAAAAGAAAGATGATTTACAACAAGTTCAAAAGCTTTTAAAAAATGCAAACCTCAATTTTGATTTTAGTTTCACAAATTACAAAGGATAGTAACGGGTTAAAAAATTTCATATTAGTAAATTTTTTAATTTAAGGACACCATCTAAAAATCGCTTTTTTAAATTAAAAAACTTGATTGTTCCTATGAAATTTATTCTTTAATGTTAATTTTGGAGGTTATTAGAGATACCCATTAATTTATTATAATATAATAATATACTTAACTACTCTGTAAATTATTTAAGAGTTGGAAGAAAGATTTTTTAAGTAAAATCAAAAATTTTTATTTACTTATACTTTAACTTTAATAAGTTATATTACTAATAATTCTATGAAATTTTCAGAAATTTTTTTTCAAACTTCTCACAGACCTTATCCATTACCAAATAAGTCTTGGCTTATGAAACAAACTTGGTACGACTTATTATTTATGCACTGGGAAATTCCAAAAGATCATCTACTACCTTTTGTTCCTCCTGGACTAGAATTAGATACTTTCAATGGAAAAGCCTACATAGCAGTAGTCCCTTTTGGAATGAGTCAAATTCGCTATCGTTTTCTTCCCCCCATTCCTTTTACATCTGCTTTTTTAGAATTAAATGTTCGCACTTATGTAAAAAAAGACAACATACCGGGAGTTTTATTTTTAAGCCTAGATGCTGCAAATCCAGTAGCTGTAGAAGTAGCTCGTTTCTTTTTTTATTTACCTTATTTCAATGCTCAAATGTCTCTTCAAAAACAAGACAATAGAATTCATTACTCTTCCATAAGAAAAGATAAGAGAGGAAAGATAGCTACTTTAAAAATAGAGTATCAACCTACTAGTCAAGTTTATAATTCTACTCCAAACACTTTGGAACATTGGCTGACTGAAAGATATTGCCTTTATTCTGCAAATAAAAAAGGTATTTTACATAGAACTGATATTCATCATATACCTTGGCCCTTACAAAAAGCAGAAGCTAAAATTCTAGAGAATACAATGGCTTTATCTCATGGAATTAACTTACCCACTGTCTTCCCTATCTTACACTTTGTAGAAAAAATAGAAGTTGCCATTTATGCGCCCGATACCCAATAAATTAGTTCTTTTCGATGGAGTCTGTAATCTCTGTAATTTCACAGTAAATTTCATCATAGATAGAGATCAAAAAAAAGAATATTACTTTGCACCTCTTCAATCAGAAACTGCAAAGAGTATACTTTTGAAATATGGGATGTCTCAAAATGAAATGAATTCTGTAATTCTGATTAAAGGTAACCAATTATATCAAAAATCAGATGCAGTCCTAGAGATTATCAAAGACTTTTCTTTGCCCTATCAGATTTTTCAAATAGGAAGAATCTTACCGAAGTATATTAGAGATTACTTATATGACTGTATTGCAAAAAATAGATATAGGTTTTTTGGAAAGACAGAGACATGTAAAATTCCTACACCTGAACTACGAGAGCGCTTTTTAGAATAAATTTTTATTATATAAAAAAAATACTTGCAAATTTTTTAAAAAAACTTATCATGTTTTCCACTTTTATGTATATTAGAAAAACTCAAGCGATGAAATTATAGTCTGAATAATAAATCTTTTTAGTAATGCCTATGAATGAATTTATTGAATACTTCACAAAAGATATCTACTTAAACTTCTTTGGATTTGGATCTATACTAGCTTGTATCTTTACTTTACTTACAGGTACTTTTATGATTACCTTAAGAAATCGTTCTAAAAGTACAACTAGGCTAGGTCTAGTCTTCTTTACAATGAGTTTTTTTAATTTAGGTTATGTTATCAGTAGTATATGGTATCACCCCTATGCTGCTTATCATAGATGGATTACAGTGGCATTGATACTGCCCGCACTCATTATAGGAGCTCAATGGGCTTTTTATTTTCCTGAAGAAACTCATCCTAGGTTTCGTAAAGCCTTGCTTTATATTCAATCTCTCATCTCTGCTCTTATTACTTTGTATTTCTGTAAAGTTAGCTTAAACTCTCCTAAAAAATTTCATTTTACCGG
>Ga0308414_1002759_pt1 | contig 11364 bp, 10 predicted proteins | sample HotsprSampleOS50_FD_205667 | JGI IMG/M metagenome (GOLD analysis project Ga0308414, IMG submission 205667) | Hot spring phototrophic mat microbial communities from Octopus Spring, Yellowstone National Park, Wyoming, United States - 20090730_OS50 ... | reverse complement strand
CGGGATGTTGGTGCACACGGTGCTGTAGATCAACCGGTCGGGCGTCAAGCGTCCGAGGAGCGCATCGACGGCGCTGGGCAGGATGTCCAGGAGGGAGACCAGGGTGCTCATCGCCTGGGCCTGGCCGCGCTCCTTGCGTGCCCGGAGCTCGCGCTGGATGTGTCGCAGGCGGGCTTCGGCATCGGCGATGTGGACAGGCAGCAGGGGCGACATGGCCGAGACGAGGTTGCCGAGGCTGTCGCGGTTGCTCGCGCTGCGCGTGCTCACGGGGACCATCGCTCGGACGACGACGCCCTCGACCGATCCCCCACGAGCGAGGATCTCGCGTCGCAGCGCGCCGGTGATGATCGCCAGCACGAGGTCGTTCACCTTGCATCCGGCTGCCCCGCGCAGAGCCAGCACCTCGTCGAGCGGAAAACTCGCCCAGACGAGATGGCGCGCTGGGGAGAGCGGTCCGGTGAACGGCAGGGGGCTGGCGGGCGTGGCGAACAGCTCGAACACCGTGCTGCCGATCTCCCAGGCCGTACGCAGCCCGAGCACCAGGCGATCGAGGGGCGAGCTGGCCGCGGGCTCGGGCACGCCCGGAGGTAAGGGCGGAGGGATGCCGTCGTCGCTGTCGGTCATGGCGTCGAGCACCTGCGCTCCGCTCACACCGTCGATCATGCAGTGATGGAGCTTGCAGACGACGGCGCTGCGCTGCCCTTCGAGGCCGCTGACGAGCGTGAACTCCCACAACGGCAGGGCGGGATCGAGCGGGGTCGTGAAGATCGCGTCGCACACGGTGCGGAGCTCGCTCTCGCGACCGGGGGCGGGCGCAGCCACATGTCGGACGAGCAAGCGTGGGTCGAAGCCCGGCACGTCCTCCCAGGTGGGGAGATGCCAGTCGAGGAGGGGCCGCACGGGGCGCTGTCGCCACCGGGAGTCGACGCACACGCGATCGACGACCAGTCGTGTCAGTGCCTCGTGCTCGATCGGTCCGTCGAGGAGCGTGACTGCGCCGACGTGGAGATGCTCCGTTCCGCGTTCCCACCACAGGAACGATGCGTCCTGGGACGATAGAGTTCGGCGATTGCCCGTGGCAGCCATCGCCCGCCAAAGCAGTCACCGTGCCATGCTGTGCGACCGCGTCATCGCAGCGCGCAGCCCCTCCGTTCCCGAGGCCAGGACGCACGGCAGGCCACGAAATGGCGCGCGCGGGAAGTTGGCGCGGTGCGCCGCGCTCTCAGGCAGTGCGGGGGCGGCGTTGGTGTTACTCTCGGCCCCTGCCACCCCTCTGCGGTGACGCGTCCCGGCGCTACTCGCCAAGCGGACGGAGATCGACGCCGCGCGCCCAGGCCGCGATGCGGCGCGCGCGCGCAGCGAGGTAGGGCGTTGGCCGCGCCGGATTCCAGCGCCGCGGCGCGGGCAGCATGGCGGCCAGCAGCGCCGCCTGCTGCGCGCTGAGGCGCGACGCTGGCACGCCGAACCAGTGCTGCGCCGCGGCTTCGGCACCATAGACGCCGGGGCCCCACTCGGCGACGTTCAGGTACACTTCGAGAATGCGGCGCTTCGGCCAGAACAGCTCGAGCAGCGCTGCGAGCCACAGCTCGAGCCCCTTCCGCAACCACGTCCGGTTCTGCCAGAGGAACACGCTGCGCGCGCACTGCATGGTGATCGTGCTGGCACCGCGCTGCCGCCGCCCGGCATGGCGCCGGTTGTACTCGCGCGCGGCTTCGACGGCCCGCCAGTCGATGCCGTGGTGCTGGAAGAAGCGCGCGTCCTCCGCGGCAATCACGGCCCGCTGGAGGTGCGGGCTGATCGCCTCGAGCGGCACCCAGTGCCTGGCGATGCCGACGGGGCTGCCCGTCGACAGCGACTCCCAGACGCGGATCACCATGAGCGGGGTCAGCACCGGTGGCACGACGCGGACCACGAGCACGCCCAGCAGGGACAGCCCGACGGCTGCCCCGAGCGCCAGTCCGGCCCAGCGTCGTATCCGCCGCAGCACGGGTTCGGCGTGTGGCCGATGCCGGCGGTGCGCGCAAGGGCGACGTCCCGCACGTCTCGCGCTCGCGCCCCCGAAGCGACAACCAGCAAAAAGCTTCAAATTCAACCGCAACAATCGGAGCGCGGACTGGATCCGTTCCGACTACCATCCTCCTATCGAATTGGGAGGTAGCCATGGCTCATGTTCTGTTTCTTCACGGTAGCTGGCACGGCGCCTGGTGCTGGCACAAGGTGCTCCCGCGCATCCAGGCTGCGGGTCATGCGGCTGCGGCGATCGACTTGCCGGGGCGCGGCCGCGCCCCGGCCGCCGCTTATGCGGTAGGCCTTGCGCGCATGGTACGTGCAGCCGAGGCGGCGTTGCCGCCGCAGGGCAAGACCACGGTGGTGGCGCACAGCCGCAACGGAATCGTCGCCTCCAGTCTCGCCGAACGAGCGCCCGATCGCATCGCGCGCACGATCTACCTCGCCTCGTTCATGCTGCCGGACGGCAAGCGCGTCCTGGACTATCTGCCGTACAACCGGTCTTCCCTTCTGACCGGCCGAGTTGATGTCAACCGGTTCGCCCTGTGGGACTGGCTGCGGCCGGAGGCTTATCGCGACGCGCTCTATGCCGACTGCAGCGACGACGACATCGCTCTTGCACGCGCGCTTCTCGTGCGCGAACCGTTACGACCGGCGCTCACCCGGCTCAGACTCACCGACGCCCGCTACGGCAGGGTGCCGCGCGCCTATATTCGGTTGACGCAGGACCACGCGGTCTCGGTACCGCTGCAGGATCGGGTTTTGAACGAAACCAGCGTCGACCGGGTCGAGAGCATTGAGGCGAGCCATTCGGCATACTTCTCCCAACCGGATGCATTGGCGGCGACAATTCTCAAGCTGGCGCGGCCATGATGCCCCGCGCTACTCCCGGACTCGCACCTATCGAGGGCACGATCATGTCCAAACCTGACGACGAAACATGCTGGCGCGCCGTCGTGAACCGGTGCAGGGACGCCGATGGCAGCTTCTTCTACGCGGTGAAAACAACGGGAATCTTTTGCCGCCCGTCCTGTCAGGCGCGGCGGCCACTGCGGAAGAACATCTCGTACTATGCAACCGCGAGCGAGGCCGAGGCGGCCGGTTTTCGCCCCTGTCTGCGGTGCCGGCCGCTGGCGGCCATTGGACAGGATCCGGCGACGGCAATGATGGTCAGCCTGGCGCGACACTTGGCGACGCACGCGGATGAGCCGATTTCGCTGGCACAGCTTGCCAGGCGGGCCGGGCTCAGCCCCTCCCATCTGCAGCGCAGCTTCAAGACCGTTCTCGGCGTTTCGCCGAAGGAATTTCAGACGGCTGCCCGCCTCGATCGGCTGAAGTCCAGCTTGCGCGCGGGTGACGCGATCATCGACGCCGTGTTCGCAGCCGGCTTCGGTTCGACCAGCCGCATCTACGAGCAGGTCGACGCCCGCCTGGGCATGACGCCTTCGGCTTACCGTGCCGGCGGTGAGGGGGAAACCATTGCCTACGCATGCCGAAGATCTGTACTTGGCCCCATCATGATGGGTGGCACGGAGCGCGGCGTTTGCTTCGTGCAATTCGGCGATGACGATGCGGCGCTGCTCGAACAGTTGAAGAGCGAGTATCCTAACGCTGCGCTCATCCCTTCGTCAGCCGTAGCGTCGCCGCAACTGGATGCGTGGATCGCTGCACTAGATGCCCATCTGAGCGCGGGCGGGTCCCGCCCGGACTTGCCGCTCGATTTGCGCGGCACGGCATTTCAGATTCGCGTCTGGCGCTTCCTGATGCGGATCAAAGAAGGCGAAGTCGTGAGCTATTCGGATGTCGCCAGAGGCATCGGCGCGCCGAAAGCCGTGCGCGCGGCGGCATCGGCGTGCGCCGCCAATCGTATCGCGGTCCTCATTCCCTGTCATCGCGTCCTGCGGGGCGACGGGGGTCTCGGCGGTTACCGCTGGGGTAGCGATCGCAAACGTGCACTCATAGATGCTGAACGCCGCAGCAGTACTGCGAAGTCTGGCGGACGACGAGACTGACCGTCGCATAGAGTGTTGAACTGGTCGCGCTTCCGTGGACACCAGCTCCCTGTCGGGGGAAACGGAGCGCACGATGCCCGAGTGCCGGTAGCCGTCCCCGCCGGGGTTGAAGCGGCGGCGCGTTGCGCTGAGGCGCGCCGGGCGGAACCCAGCGGAGCTGGCGGAGCAGGTCGAGCCGACCGCGCAGTCGATCCGCACCTGGGTCCAGGCCGATCGCGATGCCGGCCGGCGTGCGGAGGGCCTGCCCCCCGCCGAGCGCGACGAGAGTCGCCGGCTGCGACGCGCAGTGCAGACGCACCGCGAGGCGCGCGAGCACCTCACAAACGCCGCGACCGGGTTCGCGGGGGAGCCCAGCTCGCTCCCGCCGAAGGATGCGCGTGCCTGAGCGCCCCCCACAGGTCCTCCATCGCATGGCGACCATGGGCCGCGTGCGGGGGGTCTCCCCCAGCGGCGACGCCGCCTGGGCGCAACGCCCGGCTACCGCGCGGGCGACCATGGACGCGACGCGGAGTCCGGGGATCCGGGCGATCCCCACGCGCTCGCGCGGCACGTATGGCGCACGCCGCGGGCATGCCGCGCGGATCGCGCGGCTGCTGCGGCCGATGGGCTGGGCCGGCGTGAGCCGGCGCAGGGTATCCGTTCGGTGAGCCGCGTCGCTGACGTCGGCCGGCGGATCCGCTACGCCTCGGCGTCGGGATGGCGATCGAGAGCGCGGAGCGCGAGCCGGAAGGGGTTGGCGGCGAGCCGCTCCTGAGTGTCCTGCGGCTCGCACGGCTGTGCCCAGTGGGCCGGCGCGAGGTCCAGGACGCGGCGCGGCGGCCAGCCCGGCACGAGACAGAAGAGGTCGCGCAGGTAGGCCCACGGCTCGAGGCGGTGCAGCGCGCAGCTCGCCAGGAGCGACACGAAGGTCGTGTTCACCGTGGCGGCCTCGTTCGGTGCCAACGAAGAGCTAGTTCTTGCGTCCGACCACCTGGCGGCGCAGCTCGAGCTCGCTCCGGTTGTTGTGCAGCGGCAGCCGGCCATCGGCGAGGAAGCGCGACAGCGCCGCGCGTTGGTTGCGAGCGTAACCGATCGCCGCGGCCGGCGGGGTCTCGGGGCGCACCTCGGGGACGCGGGCCTCGCACCACGCGAAGAAGCGATCGACGACTGGGCCCGCCCGTGCGCGTCGCACGGCTTCCCGGTGCGCGCGCGGCGCGGGAGCAATCTCGCGCTCGATCCGAAACAGCTCGCCGATCAACGCCAGGGCTTCACGCGCAGCCTCGGGCTCCGACCCGAGCGTCTTGAAGAAGTACCGGCGGGCGTGGCTCCAACAGCCCACCCCGGTCACGCGGCCGTCCGCGAAGAGATGGTCGTAGACGCTGTGGGCGTCGGCGACGAGGTAGCCCTGGTAGCCGGGAAGCACCGCATCGACCGCGGCGCCGTCGTGGCGGCGCGAGTAGCGGAAGAGGACGTGGCGTGCCGGGGCGACGAGCACCCAGACGTGGCCCGTGCGACAGCGCGCCGGTGCCTGCACGAGCACGCCCGTCGCATCGGGGCAGCGTACCGGCTGGCGCAGCGCGTCCGCCAGCATCACGTCGACGAGGGGGGTGGCCAGCTCCGCGAGCTGCTCGTGCCACCCGCACAGCGTCGAGCGGTTCAGCGTGAGCCCGTCGCGGGCAGAGATGCGTTCGAGGCGATGCAGCGGCTGGTGATCCTGCCAGCGCCGCACGATGGTGTCGGCGAGCATCCCGGGCCCTGCCCGCCCCCGCGGGATCGGCAGCTCGGCCGTCACGGCGTCCAGTGCCGCCTGGAGCCGGGCGACCTTAGCCGCGCGCTGCGCAACCGGTCCCGTCGTCTCCGCCGCCGCGTCCGCCACGGCGTGGCCGTAGAGCCGAGCGGCCCCCGACGTCAAGGCAGCTTGCTTACAGGCATGTCGTCCGCGCGGCCCGCGGCGGCGTCGGCACGCCACCGAGGAGGCGCGCGCGCGGCGCCATCGATGCGCACGCCGGGGGCGTCCCCGGCCGCCGGACGGCGAACGCGCGCGTCGTGCAGCCGCGTGTCGAGCAGGCAGGCGCCCGTGCGATCGCACCACACCACCGTGCAGCGGTTCGCCCGGCGATTGGTGACCACAAACAGCCCGCCGGCGCGCGGGTCCTCGCCCAGCCGCTCTCGGGCGGCGAGCGCGAGGCCGGCGAAGGCCCGGCGGAGATCCACGGGCTCGGTCCACACGACGATGCGCACGTGGGCTGGGATCATCCCCGCGTCTCCAGGACGTCGAGCACGCTGCGCAGCGTCTCCGGGACCACCGCCGCACCGACGCGCCCGCGATACCCGGCGGGCAGCACGATCTCGAGGCCGGCCGGCGTGTCGTGGGCGGGTGGCGGCACCACGACCTCGACCAAGGGCGCGACCCGCCGCGGGCTTGCCACCGTCACGGCGCGATCGGTCCGCAGCCGCCAGCGCCCATACGTCCGCGTGTGGGGATTGATCCGCTCGCGCGCGGCGAACGCCGCGGCCGGCAAGCCACTCTCCCTCCAGCGGGCCACTCGGGCCGCCCACGTCGCGCGGGTCTCGCGTGCCATCGGTGCGGCGCGTGTACACCGCGCCACCGCGCAAGTCAGTGACGCGCTTCACCGAACGGATACCTTCAATCACCCGACAGGCTCGTCGCTCGCTCATCCCATACGCCTGCTGCAGGTCACCCACGACGTGGCGCCGTGCCGTGGGCGTCACCAGTCTTTTGCGGCGATCGCCTTCAGGGCCTGGTTGTCCAGGGTCAGGTCGGCGACCAGGTACTGTAGTCGCCGGTTCTCGTCCTCGAGCTGTTTGAGGCGCCGCGTGTCGTTGACCTCCCTCCCGCCGAACTTCGCCTTCCAGCGGTGGACCGTCTGCTCGCTGATCCCGTGCCGTCGGCACCGATCAGCCAGCTTCGCCCCGGCCCCCCTTCTCCTTGAGGATCTTGAGGATCTGTTCCTCACTGCACCTGCTCTTGTGCATCCGCGTTCTCCTTCGGGGTTGGTAGCGTGGAGAACTCCAAATGGGGGGTGGATGGGTCTCAGGGGGCAGGTCACGGACTCATTGACCTGCTTGAGAAGGCAGACATTCCGGGTGACGATACTAGAGTGTTCGGTGAGTTTGTCGCCGCCGAAAAGCCCGAGAGCGCACAGGGCCCCCTTGGGGCAAAGACGAGGAAGTGGCTTGGTTGCAATCTCGAGAAAGCGGCCGTCGGCACTTGGAACATCGGGATTGCAGTTGCGACGGACATGGTGAAGGAGGCCGCGCTTCGGCACTATGGCCTGAAATAGTTAACGTACCACGGCATGCAGCCGACGGCGGCGTGTCCGAGGATGATGCCGCCGCGGGTGATGCCGAGGCGTTAGGCGCCCCGAAGCGGACCGGCAACGAGACGGCCAAAGGAAGGGAATGGCTTGCGAGATCCGCGGGAATGAGTTGCCGCTAGCGAGTCAAGCCCACGGGGTAAACGATGACTGACGACGCACCTAAACTCATCGATCTCCGCGTTAACGTAGACAGTCGTATCAACTTCGCGATGCAGCAGAATGATATCCCGGTTGTCAAGGCCCTGCAAATCGAGAACCGTGCGGACACACCGCTCCGCGATATCGAAGTGAGAATCTCCGCGGAGCCCGCCTTCGCGCAGGGCTGGGGCAGCCGAGTTGCTGCTGTGGCAGAACACGCCACTTACAACCTCGAGTCAATCGACCTCGAGCTTTCCCCAGGCTTTCTTGGGGAGCTGACGGAGCGGGTCCGGGGACTGCTCCGGGCTGAGGTTTGGCGCGACCGAGAGATGCTCGCGCACTTCACAATCCCAGTCGAGCTATTGGCGCACGACGAGTGGGCCGGCCTGTCCTCGCTACCCGAGATTCTCGCGGCCTTCGTAATGCCCAACCATCCCGCAATCGAAAGCGTGCTGCGATCGGCGGCGGAGTTCATGTCCCGCTGGACGGGTGATCCCTCCCTGAACGGGTATCAGTCCCGGGATCCGCGACGAGTTTATACGATGGCGGGCGCGGTGTACGCCGCGTTGCAGCGGCTCCAGCTCACTTACGTGAACCCTCCGGCAAGCTTCGAGAACGAGGGGCAGCGGGTGCGCCTCCCGGATCATATCCTCGAGTCGCGCATGGCCACGTGCCTCGACGTAGCGCTACTGGCCGCGGGCTGCCTCGAGCAAGCGGGCCTCAACGCCTTGGTAGTGGTAGTCCGGGGTCACGCCTTCACGGGGGTCTGGCTCCGAGACGAATCGTTTCCCGAGCCTGCCGTTGACGATGGCCTGCGTCTCCGTAAGCGGGTGGATCTGAGCGAGCTTGCCGTCTTCGACCCGACCGGCGTCACGGCTCGCCCCGCGCTCGCCTATGAGCGAGCCGTCGGCGAGGCGAAACGGCGCCTCGCGGCGGATGACACGTTCCTGTGTGCGATCGATGTCCGTCGCGCACGCAAGTGTCGCCTTCGCCCACTGCCCGAGCGCGTGGCACGCCGGGGAGCTGGGGGGGAGGTCGAGCCGACTCCCGAGGCCGCCGGGGCCGAAGCGGCGGCTCCGGATGTCTCCAGCCTCGTGGTCAGCGCGGAACCAGAAGCCAGGGAGCTGGAGCCGGGAGCTGAGACCCCGGCCACGCGCCTCGATCGATGGCGGCGCAAGCTTCTCGATCTCTCGCTGCGTAACCAGCTCCTGAACTTCCGCGACACGAAGAAGACGCTTCCGCTGCTGTGCCCGGATCTTGGCCAGCTTGGCGACATGCTCGCCGACGGCACTACCTTCGGGATCCTGCCGCGTCCGGCGGATTTCGGCGAGCGCCACCCCCGGGATGCGACCGCCCACCTTCGTCGTACGGGTCAGGAAGCCATCAAAGAGCTGTTGCGCGACGAGCTCAAGGCCCGGCGTCTGTACGCGGACACTTCCCAGGAAGAGCTCGATCGCCGCATGATCGAGATCTACCGGGCGGCCCGGCTCGGCTTGGAGGAAGGCGGCGCCAGCGCTCTCTACCTGGCTCTCGGCTTCCTCACCTGGTACGAAACCGAAAAGAGCGAGCGGCGGTATCTCGCGCCGATCCTTCTCTTGCCAGTTGAGCTGTACCGCAAGTCGGTTCGTGAAGGCTTCACGCTTCGGCTGACGGACGACGATCCGCGGATTAACGTAACGCTGCTTGAGCTCCTCAAACAGGATCACGGGCTTGTGATCCCGGCGCTCGATCCGCTGCCCGAAGACGACTCGGGCCTCGACGTGCCGCACATCCTTCGCATCGTGCGGCAGGCCGTGCGCGACATCGACCGCTGGGACGTCGTGGACGAGGCCCGGCTCGGACTCTTCTCGTTCACCAAGTTCCTGATGTGGCGCGATCTAAGCGAACGCGTCGACGACCTGATGAAAAACCCCGTGGTCGAGCACTTGGTAAACCGGCCCGATCAGTGTTTCGATTCGAACGGCGACTTTCCGCGGGCCGAGCTGCTGGACGAGAAACGGGCCCCTACCGACACCTTCTGCCCGCTGCCCGCCGACTCCTCGCAGCTGGCCGCCATCTTCGCGGCGGCCGAGGGGCGGAGCTTCGTCCTGGAGGGCCCGCCCGGCACTGGAAAGTCGCAGACCATAACCAACCTGATTGCGCACTGTCTGACGCAGGGGAAGACCGTCCTCTTCGTTTCCGAGAAGATGGCGGCGCTGAACGTCGTGTACCGCAGGCTGGTGAGCGTCGGCCTCGGCCCCTACTGCTTCGAGCTACACTCGAACAAGACGCACAAACAGCAAGTCATCAAGCAGCTCGAGGAGGCCCTGCAGCGGCTCGAAGCCCATGGCGAGGCGGAGTGGGAACGCGAGGCACGCCGATTGGCGGAGCTTCGCACTGAGTTGAACGCCTACGTGCAGGCGCTGCATAAGAAGCGCTCGACGGGCGAGACCGTTTTCCAGGCGACGTCACGACTGATCGGACTCCGCGATGCTCCCCGCGTTGATCTGCGCTGGCCCGCGCCCGATGCACTGGACGCTGACGGTCTCGCGGCCCTGCGCGATCTGGTCGAACGCCTCGCCACGGCGGGCGCGACCTGTGGGGTGGTAAAGGGACACCCTTGGGAGGCGGTGCGAAGGGAGGACTGGACGCCGGGCTGGGAGGAAGAGGCCCACCGCGCCATCGCAGGTCTCCGCGACGCCGCGGAAGCACTCTCGGAGCGGGCGCGCGCCTGTTCCGGGCAGCTGGGTTTGGGGGTGAGCGGCTGGAGCCTGAGCGAGCTGGACCTGATCCGCGAGCTCATACGCACCCTGATGGCCTCCCCGGCGCCGCCGAGTGCCCTGCTGGTGCGACCGGACTGGGACGAGATCGAGAGCCAGGTGGGCGCCTGGATCGAGCACGGCCGGGCGAGGGATCAACTGCGGGCCGAGATGCGAGAGACCTTTCGCGACGAGATCGTTCAGCTCGATCTGGATGACCTCCGCGCGCGCTTAGCGCGTGCCGAGGCATCGTGGTGGCCCGCTTCGTGGTGGCGGCGGCGGCTGATCTGCAAGGCGCTCAAAGGCGTCGCTGTCGAGGGTAAGGTGCCGCCGAAGCACGAGTTGGGTGCCGTGCTCGACCGCGCGAGGGCGCTGCGCGAAGAGCAGCGAAGCCTCGACGCGGCTTCAGAGGAGGCCCGCGCGCTGCTCGGCCGCTACTGGAAAGACGGGCACGCCGAGTGGGAGAGGATCGCTCAGGTCCGCGACTGGGCACGGGAGCTTAGGGCTCTGGCGCTGCGGGCCGCAGGTAGCGACTCCGAGCGCGGTGCGTCGCTGCTCGAGAATTGGGCGCGGCTGGCCAGCGAGGGCCAGGCCTTGCTCCGCCGCGAGGGTAGCATCGGACAGGAGTTTGTCGCCTACGGAGAGGCCCTGGACGCCTTCAAGAAGGCCCGGAGCGAGGTTGCGAAGCTTCTCGACCTCGACATGGTACGCGTCTGGGGCACGGATGCCGCGCCGGACGCACTGGGGCGAGTGCGATCCACCGTAGGGGGCTGGGCGGCCGCAGCGCGGCAGCTTCGCGATTGGTGTTCCTGGCGTCGCGCGCGCGCGGACGCCATGCGCAGCAACTTGGCGCCGCTCGTAGACGCGTACGAGCAAGGTACGATCCGGATCACGCAGCTCCGGCCGGTTTTCGAGCGTAGCTACACTCAGTGGTGGCTCGGTGCCGTCACCGACCGTGAGCCCGTACTGAGCCGGTTCTTCTCCCCAGAACACGAGCGCAAGATTGAACAGTTCCGGGACGTGGACGAACACTACAGGCGGTTGACGCAGCTGGTGGTCCAATCGCGCCTCGCGCAACGGGTGCCAGCGACGAGCGCGACCCTTCTGCCGAACTCGGAGATGGGTATCCTCAAGCGTGAGGTGAGCAAG
>Ga0308414_1002758_pt1 | contig 11364 bp, 12 predicted proteins | sample HotsprSampleOS50_FD_205667 | JGI IMG/M metagenome (GOLD analysis project Ga0308414, IMG submission 205667) | Hot spring phototrophic mat microbial communities from Octopus Spring, Yellowstone National Park, Wyoming, United States - 20090730_OS50 ... | reverse complement strand
TTTTTAATATCATTTATTCTAAAAGAAGAAATATTAATTTCATCTATTATTGGTTTAATATTGATTATTTCAGGTATACTAATTCAAAGAATAAAAAATTAAGGTTTTAATTGTTTAAATTTATCATCTAAAGTAGATTCTAATGTTTTTTTTGCGAAACTTCCAAACATATTCAATTCTATATCAATTTCTATTAAATAATCACTAAGTCTAATATATCCTTTGCCTAATTTAGAACTTGCAAATAGTTCATTTCCATTCCAATGGGCTGTATCTAAAACTGATTTTATAACAGAATTTGTTAAAATATTTGTATTAATGAAATGTTTCATTTCATCAACTGTGTATTTAGTTTCAAATTTTTTCTTTATGCTGGACATATTTTAAATCCTAAAAAAAATATATCTAAAAGATGTAATTTTGTATCAAATTATTTTATATTGCTGAAAAATGTTTTTAGAAGAAAGAAGAAAATTAGTTGATGAAATTGATAGAAAAATTATTGAGTTAATTATTGAAAGAAATAAATTAACTGAAGAAATAATTGAATATAAAAAAAATAATAATTTAGATATTATAGATGTAGAACGCGAAAACGAAATTATTAATAAACTAAAAGATAAGTATTGCGAAAAGATTAAAATAGAACAAATTGAAAAAATCTACTCAGAAATTCTTTTCTTTTCAAAATATAATTATATTTCAAATAATTTAAATTCAGAACTAAATCAAATTTTTAGCTCTAAACCTTTATTAATTGCCGGTCCATGTTCTATAGAATCTGAAGAGCAAATTTTTAGAATAGCAAAAGATTTATCAGAAATGGGTATTAAATATCTAAGGGGAGGAGCATTTAAGCCACGCACTTCTCCTGATACTTTCCAGGGTTTAGGCGAACAAGGATTAATTTACATTTACAAAGCTGCAAGTAAATATGGGATGAATGTTGTAACAGAAATTACTTCAAGAGAGCAATTTGTAGAATACTCTGAATTGGTTGATATCATACAAATTGGTAGTAGAAATATGTTCTCTTATCAGTTTCTGAAAGATATAGGAGAGCTAAATTCAAAAATTAATAAACCTATTATTTTGAAACGTCATTTTGCAGCTACATTAAATGAATTTTTGAATGCTGCAGAATATTTAAAAAAATCAGGCAGCGAAAATATAATATTATGTCTAAGAGGAATTAGAACTTTCGAACAAATTGATTCTAAAATGCGAAATACTCCGGACTTGGCTTCAATATTAGAATTAAAAAATAGAACTGATTTACCTGTAATTTTCGACCCCTCGCATTCCACAGGAAAATCAGAGTTTGTAATTAGTATTTCAAAAGCAGCACTTGCTTTAGGAACAGATGGATTAATCATAGAAACACACTTTGATCCTAAAAATTCTATTGTTGATTCTGAACAAACTATAGATTATTTCCAATTAAAAATAATACTTTCCTTTATCGAACAAATAAAATATGCAAAATAATCAAATTGAAATTACAGATTATCCAAATAAAACGCTTATAATTGATATTAATAATTTAGATAGTTTAATTCCAACTAATTCAATATTATTCATAGATGAGAAAGTATTTAAATTACATAATTTAAATTTTAGGAATAAAATTCTCTACATTATTAAATCTACAGAGAAGAATAAATCTATTAAAACTGTTGAAAAAATAATTAATTTTTTAGTTAATAATAGTATTTCTAAAGATTTTACTTTTATTGCAATTGGTGGAGGTATTGTATCAGACTTAATTTCCTTTGTTGCTTCTATTTATAAAAGAGGAATTAATCATATTCTCGTACCAACAACTCTGTTATCTATGGTAGATGCTTCTTATGGTGGTAAAACAGGAATAAATTTTAAAAATAATAAAAATTTAATTGGAACTTATAAATTTCCCGTTTATATTTTAATATCTACAAATTTTTTAAAAACACTGCCATTAATAGAGTTTAAAAATGGTCTGTGTGAGATTATTAAAATTAGTTTTACTTCAAATTTTAAATTATTTTATTATTTATTTGAAAATACTTTTAAATCAATTGATTTTAATTATTTAATTAAAGAATCTATTTTAGCAAAAGAAAAAATTTTAAAATCAGATTTATATGATAATAATTATAGAAAAATATTAAATTTTGGACATACTTTTGGGCATATTTTTGAGCTAAATTATAATATCAAACACGGTATTGCAATATTAAATGGAGCATTATTAGAACTAAATATTTTAAACAAAATTGGAATTAATACAGAATTTTATATAAAATTATTAAAAGAATTAATGTCAAAACATAATATTAAACTCATTAATTTGAATAACTTAAAATTAAATGTTGATAGTATTATAAATGATAAAAAATTTCAAAATGGAAATATATCACTTGTTAAACCTTTAGAAATTGGCAAATCCGAATTAATTGATATTGAAATTAAGGAAATAAAAAACATAATAAATGATTTATTTAATTTATAATATTAACAATTACGATTTTTTATTAAAGTTATCAAGTATTTATGATAAATTTGAAATAAGACAAGATTTCTGTAAATTTTCTAAAAATAGACTAAATACTATTTTTAATAAATTACCCAATTCTATTTATACATACAAAGCAGAATTTAAAACTTCATTTAAAAATATTAAAATTGGTCTGGATTCTGGTGCAAAATTTATTGATTTTGATTATGAATGGGGTGAAAAAAATTTTGATATTTTTAAGAATTACATAATTAAAAATTCTTATGAAACAAAATTTATTCTTTCGTGGCATATTGATATAAAGAATTTTAACTTTAACCAATCTTATCAAATTATTAATAATCTGTTAAGTTATAATTCTTTTATTTTAAAACTTGTATTAGAAGAAATAAATTCTTATGAAGAATTAAATTTATATAAAAATTTGTTGAGATATGTTAATCATAAAATTACAATTTTAGGTTCTGGAAAATTAGGCAAAGAAGCAAGAATAGAATCATTAAAAAGTAAAGTACCTATATTTTATGTATCAGTAAATGATACTAATAAAATTAATGAAAGTATATTATCATTGTCTGAATTAATAAATATTTATTATGAATTATAAAAAATTTGCAGTAATTGGTAATCCTATTTCGCATAGTAAATCTCCAATTCTTTTTAAATATTTATTCGACACCTTTAAGATTAATGCTTATTATACTCGCATTAGTCTTAGTTCAATAGAACAATTTAACACAATTAGAAAATATATTTCTTTAGACGGAATGAATGTAACATCTCCTTATAAGGATAAGATTTCGGATTATCTCAAAAATTACCTTGATGTTGTCAATACTGTAGTTTTTAAGCCATATTTGAGATTTTACAATACTGATATTTATTATTTATACGATAAAATTAATAGAATTCCAAAGAATAGTAAAGTATTAGTTATTGGAAATGGTGCTACTTCGTCTATTATTTGTAAATATTTAGAAAAATACAACTTAGATTATGATTTGATAGCAAGAAATAAGAAAAATTTAATGGAAGAAAAAAGATTTATAAATTTGGAATATTTAAATGAAATAATTGATCAATATGATGTAATATTTAATACCATACATCAGTGTAAAAATTATATTAATAATAATAATAAATTAGAGAATAAAATAATAATTGATAGCATTTATAAAGATAACTTTTTAGAAAAAATATCAAATAATTCTATATATTTTAGTGGATTAGATTGGTTAATTAATCAAGGTATTAAAAGTTTTGAATATTTCACTGAAATAAATGAAGATAAAATTAATACAAAAATTGATTATTTAACATTAAAAGAACATTTGAAAAAAAATAAACATTATACAAATATTATATTAATTGGATATATGCAATCAGGAAAAACAACTTTAGGTAAAAAATTAGCCTCAGAATTAAATATGGAGTTTTTCGACACAGATTCTTTTATCGAAAAAAGTGAAAATAAAAGTATTAGTCAAATTTTTGCTAATTATGGAGAGCAAAAATTTAGAGAATTAGAAAGTCAAACTATTACATATTTAAAAAAACTTAAGAATACAATAATTTCTACAGGTGGCGGCATCATAAATACAAATAACTATAAAAATTTAAAAGATATTGGTTTTGTTGTATGGTTATTAAGAGATCCTGCTGATTCCTATATAGAAGATATTAATAGACCTAATTTATACAATTTTAAAAATTATTTAGAACTTTTTATAAAAAGGTCTAACAAATATTTTGAGTTAGCTGATTTAATAGTAATTAATGATAAATTAGATAATGCAAAACTGAATTTAATTAACGAAATTAAAAATCTTAAAAATGAATAATTTAATCGAAGCATATCCATCTAAAAATCATTTCCAAAGATTAATTTTGGCTGCTGCTCTATCAAATAAATATTTTATAATAAATAATTATCCAAAATCTACTGATGCTGTCGTAATAATTGAAGCATTGAAAGAATTAGGTTATTCAATCAATGAATATGAAAATTATATCGAAATAAACTCTCAATCAAGAAAATTCATGAATGAATATTTTATAGACTGTAAAGATTCGGGATTTGCTATTAGAGTATTACCATTAATTTTGATGAATGAAAATAGTAAATTTAATTTTTATTTTGATAATAGAATTTTGGATAGAAATATTAATGAGATATTTACAATTTTCAAAAATTTAGGTATTAAATATCAGATTAATGATAACTTATTAAAATTTAAAGGAAATTTTGCTACTCAGGATTTAGAAATAGATGGATCTATTTCATCACAATTTATTACAGGTTTAATATTTAATATATCTTTTAATCAATATAATTATAAATTACTTACTAAAAATACTTCAAGTAAAAGTTATGTAGAATATACTCTTAAGATATTAGAACAATTTGGTAAAAAATTTACATATATTAACAATTTATTAAAATTAGAAAAAAATTCAGAAATATTATCTTATAATTTAGTAGTTGATGGCGATTGGAGTGGTGCTGCATTTTTCATTATATTAGGATTAATATTAGGAAATTTAGGAATTAAAGGTCTAAGAATAAATTCAGGTCAACCCGACGAAATTATATATCGTTTTTTGAAAGATTTAAATTATAATATTGATTTAGAAAATGGTATATTAAGTATTAAAAAAAGTAATTTAACTGGATTTTCATTCGAAGCTAATCACAATCCAGATTTGGTTCCACCATTAGTAATATTAGCTTTATTCAGCAACAAAGAGAGCAAAATATATAATGTAGAAAGATTAAAATATAAAGAAAGTAATAGAATTCTAGAATTAGTTAATGGTATCAAACAATTAAATGGAAATATTAATTATAAAGAGGGAAATTTATATATTTCTAAATCTAATTTATCTTACAAACAAATTTCATATGCAAACGACCATAGAATAATTATGACTTTTGCAATTATTCAAAAAATTTTAACTAATGAATATATTGAACCAAATTATTATGTAAGTAAATCTAATCCATTATTTTTCAATCAATTAAATAGTTTGAACTATGAATAGTTTTGGAAGAATTTTTAGAATTAGTATCTATGGAGAATCGCACGGCTCTATAGTAGGCATTTGTATTGATGGATGTCCTCCAGGTATTAAAATATCTTTAGATGATTTTAAACTTGATATTGAAAGAAGAAAACCTGGTCTTAAAGGCACAACTTCACGAATAGAAGATGATATTCCAATAATTCAATCAGGAATTTTTGATAATTATACAACAGGTAGTCCCATTAATATAACATTTACTAATAAAAATGTTATTTCAAAAGATTATGAGCTAATTAAGTATATTTCACGACCTGGTCATTCTGATTTTACTGCTTATCATAAATATAAAGGTTATAACGACTATCGAGGAGGAGGTCATTTCTCAGGTAGGCTAACACTTCCATTAGTTGCTGCAGGTGTAATAGCAAAGAAAATTATAAATCCTATCAAAATTTCAGCAAATATATTGGAAATTGGTGGAGAAAAAGATTATTATGAAATATTAGATAAAGCACAATTAGAAGAGGACTCTTTGGGTGGCATTATTGAATGCAAAGTAGTAAATATTGATATAGGATTTGGAGAACCTTTTTTTGATTCATTAGAATCACTAATTTCTCATATAGTGTTTTCAATACCAGCAATTAAAGGAATAGAATTTGGAAAAGGATTTGAAAGCGCCAAAATGAAAGGTAGTGATTTTAATGATAAATATATAGATATTGATGGTAAAACTTTGGGAAATAATTCTGGTGGAATAAATGGTGGTATTTCTAATGGTAATCCAATTTACTTCAGAGTAGCAGTAAAACCAACTTCCAGTATATCAAAAGAGCTAAATGCAATTAATTTAAAAGAAAAAAATATTGAAAAAATAAAGGTAGAAGGCAGACACGATGTATGTATAGCTTTAAGAATTCCACCAATTTTAGAAGCTGTAACTGCTATAGTTATCGCAGATCTATTATTAATAAATAAAACATATTCGTTATAAACTAAAAATATTTATTTTTAATAATAGTCAAAACGTTAAAATAAATGATTGATAAAATATGGATAAAATATTATTAACAGTTTTAGGTCTTTCAGCTTCGCCTGCAAGTAATAATGCGTATGCTCTGATATTAAAAGAAGTAGATGGAACTAGAAGATTACCTATTATGATAGGTGCGTTCGAAGCTCAAGCAATTGCATTAGAAATGGAAGGTGTTACTCCACCAAGACCTATGACACACGATTTAATTAAAAATATTCTTGATACTTTAAATTTAAATTTAACAGAAATTTATATTAATGATTTAGTAGATGGTACCTTTTATGCTAAATTAATTTTTGATAATACAATTGAAATTGATTGTCGTCCATCTGATGCAATAGCGATTGCAGTTAGATGCGGTGCTCCTATATATGTAAATAGCGATATTATGGACGAAACATCTGTTTCAATGCAAAACGAAGAACAGCCACCAAATATAGAAGAACAAGAAGAAGATGATGAATTATCTTTCTTAAAAACAAAGCAAGAAGAGAAAAAACCCACTAACAAGTTAGAGCAACTTCAAAAAGAACTCGAAAAAGCTATAAGCGAAGAAAATTATGAAAAAGCAGCAAGTATTAGAGATGAGCTAAAAAAGTTTTTAGAAAGTTCATAATTTTAGAACAAAGAGGTAATAATACCTCTTTGTTAATTACTACAACCACAAGTATTATTACTACAACTTGAATTGGAAAAACTTTCTGATTTCGAAGTGTTGTTTTTATTAGAATTAGCGTAATCAGTGATATAAAAACCACTACCATTAAATACCAATCCGATATTTTTGCTTATTACTCTATGAACTTCTCCTTTACCCTTTTCGTCAGATTGGCACAGACTTTCGATACAATGGGTAAGAGGTTTATCATTAATTGATTGTCTAAATTCAAAAGTACTACCGCAAGTATTGCATTTATAATTGTAAATAGGCATATTTTAACTCCAAAATATATTACTATAATGTGATATAACGAAAAAATTATTGAATAATTTGATTAAATAAATCTGCAAGTTTTTTTGTAGCATTTTTTCTCTCATATTTATTTATTTCATTTAAATTTGGATTATAGAGAAGTTCTTTATTTTTCCATTTATTATAAAATTTTAAAATATTATCTTTAATTTTTTCTAAATTTAATTGATGAGCAATAAGTCCAGCATTTGTTTCGCTCAATAAGTCTGCAATTGCACCTTTTTCTGGACCTATTGCAAATATTGGTTTTTTAACACCTAAATATTCATATACTTTTCCGGGAACTATTTCTTCGCTTTCTTTAGATTCATCTACGATTAGCAACAGAACATCAGACCTTTGCAATTCTATAATACTTTGTTTATGCGGTAAATAATTTATAATTTCAATATTTTCTTTGAAACTTGCATTATTTATCATCTCAAAAATTTCATTTCCAAATCTTCCAATTAATCTAATTTTAAAATCATTTTTTGAAATTAAATTTTCTTCAACCAACATTTCAATAGTTTTAAATAATGAATAAGGATTTCTTCTACCATACATAGAGCCTGTATAGGTAATTGTAAATTTTTCATTTTCTGTATTATTTATATATTCAAAATCATTAGAATCGAATCCGTTAGGAATATGAATAAATTTATCTTCATTTAAATCGGGATATTTACTTAAAGCATCTTTTTTGATACCTATCCAAGCTACTTCAACCAAATCTGCTTCTTCTAAAACAGTTTTTTCTAAATATTGGTCTATCTTTTTTGGTAAAAACCATCTTTTTGGTGCAGAAATAAATCCTGTCCAAGGATCTCTAAATCCTGCAATCCACGGAAGCCTAGTTTTTCTTTTGGCGTATCTACCAATTAACGAAGTAGTATACGGAGGCGAAGATGTATAAATTCCATCAATTTTTTCGACTTTTATTATATTTAATACTTTATTGAATGCCGTTAATATCCAACCAATTCGAGCATCAGGAATAAAAAAAGTACTTCTTATAATTTCAGCAAATTTTTCTGATAATTTTATTTTTTGGTTTTCTTTTTTAATAACATTTACATCTACGGGAGTATTTTTAGATTTTCCTGTTAAAAATCTATATAAATCATAGGGTTCGTATATTCTTGTTCTATATACTTTGATATCTTTTGGAATTTTTTCTAATAAACTTTCGTCTCGAGCAGGAAAATCACCATTTTCAACAGTTAATACTATTGGATTATAGTTAAATTCTCTTAAATATTGAACATATTTTAAAACTCGTTGCACTCCTGGACCACCTGATGGTGGGAAATAATATGCTATTATTAATATATTTTTCATTTAATTTATTATATTTTCTCTTTACAAAAGTAAACTTATTATTCGTTATTGTAAATTATGAAATATAGTTTAGTATTTTTTTTATTTTTTAACAATTTATTATTTTCATTGGATTTAGAAAATTCGGAAAGTAGATGGGAGCAATTTTGGAAAACATTTTATTCTAAGCCTAATAATGTAACTAACCAAAATTTCATATCTAGTTATATTGGTCAAACTTTTATTAATTTTAATAATAATCAATCAACAAAATTCACTAAAATTTATAATTTAGAGTTTTGGTATGGTTTTATTAGAATTAATAATGAAAAAAGAGTTGGTAAATTTTATCAACATCAAGGAGAATATGTTTTTCTTAGCAATATCTCAAACAATTTTAAAACATTTGAATTTAATTCAACGGGAGTGAATACTGATTCCTGGAGATTTGGATTTGGAATAAATGATGGATATATTTTTGAAATTAAAGATAATAAAGTTTATTTATCGCATTCGGGTGCTTTTACTTGGATAAGAAATGACTTTTATAATTATAATGGCGATAGCTTAGATATAATTTTCATTAAAAGATACGATGAAAAGATGAAATTTGGAATGAGTAGCAATATTGGAATTGACTTAGAACTTTTAAAAAATTTAAATTTAAATATAAAACAAGAATTTGCTAATTATTATCCCGATTTTGATTTTTTTCCTTGGTTTTTGTCTTATTTTACAGATTTACTTTTTCAAAGATTTCCTGATATTATAGAAAAAGAATTAATTAATTTATTAGATGAATACTATCCAATATATAAAATCATTTACAAATCTTTATATTCTATTATTATTTCAGAAATAAGAAAATCTAATTGTTATTTCCCTATTAATTCAGAAAAATCTTTACAATTAAATAATTTAAAGATTGGAGTTTCTATAATTTTTAAGTAATGTTTTCTAATTTTGATATTGCCTCATTAATTCTACCTTTAGAAATATCGTGCATAATTTCTGTTGCATTTTTGATAGGATTAGCTATTTTATTACTTATGTAATTAACAAATAAAACTGTAAGAATTATCATCACTGTAATTACAATAAAAATATAAAAATAGATAGAATTAAAAGCTTCTTTAACATTATCAGCTAATTCTTCAATCTCTGATAAATTAGTTTCAGCACCTATTACCCAATCAAATGGTTTAAAATAAGCTAAACCAACTATTTTTTCATTAGGTTTTTCTTCACCAGGATTAATCCAGCTATATTGTATAAAAGAAATAGAACCTTCGGGTTGTTCGGTAGCTTGTGTTATTATTTTTTGGATAATTTTTTCATTATTAGCATCTGTTACATCCCAAATATTTTCTCCATCTCTTTTACCATCTTTAGATATAATATAATAACCTTTTCTTGCTCCACTTCCACCTAATACGAACACATATCCTGATTTCCCAACAACAGTTTTTAAAATATTTTCTCGTAATTTATCAGCCACTTTTAAAGAAACACCTACAAATAACATTCCTATTACATTATTGTTTTTATCTTTGATAGGCTCATAAATTGTCTGATAATAATCTTTAACAACATAAGCACTTCCTCTATAGGTTAGCCCCTTCATTACTGCGCTAACAACTGGATTTTGAGAACCATCAGGATTTGTAAATGGAATATATGTACCTATAGCTCTTTTTCCATCTGCTGTCTCTACATTAGTAGCAATACGCAACATATCACCTATATTATTCATCCTCTGAAATATTGTAAAGTAAAAGTATTGTTCTCTAACATCATCTACAAATTTCATTTTTTCGTCAAATGTAAATTTTTGACCAAACCAATCATTTCCAAGCATTACTTTAGGTAATGAAATAGTTGTTATTTCTTTATTAAATTGATTTATTGCATTCCAATTTACTATTTCATTAGAAAAATTCAGTCCACCAATTTGTTTAATCTTATCTTTATATATTTTAATTTTCTCATCTAAAATTTTATTAATTGATTGGTCAGTTACTTCGCAAGCATAATATATGGATTTTGCTAAATTAGACATATTATTTTTGGAATAATCAGTCATTTGATTTGATAAATTTTTCGATTCTTTATTAGAAACTAAATATAAAATTAAAAAAATCGAAAGAGTTAGCACTATTATTACAAATGAAGTACTAAATAATATTTTGTTTTTTATACTAAAATTTTTCAACATAGCAACACCTCCTAAATATTATCTAATATAATTAAATTTTCAATAAAAAAAAGAAGACTAAATAAATTTTTAGTCTTCTTTTATAACATTTAATTTTTAATTTATTTTTTTGCTATTCTTTCAGCTTCTGGGAACAATTCTAATGCTTTTAGGACTTGTCTATCGAGTGAAGAGAAAAATATTTCGTATCTTGCTTCTGTTCCCCAAAGTATACTTGCTATAGTTGCTTTAATTTCTCCAATAATAAAAGATTTATCTGTCTCGAAATCTTTATCATTCCATTTTATTTTTTTTGAAATAGCAAGATTTTTAAAATCTTC
>Ga0308414_1002753_pt1 | contig 11376 bp, 5 predicted proteins | sample HotsprSampleOS50_FD_205667 | JGI IMG/M metagenome (GOLD analysis project Ga0308414, IMG submission 205667) | Hot spring phototrophic mat microbial communities from Octopus Spring, Yellowstone National Park, Wyoming, United States - 20090730_OS50 ... | reverse complement strand
GAACCGCGGGGCTTCTTGATCCGCATCTATCGCATTTCTGACCGACTCGCTTATTTCAATGGTGACTCGGGAGGGAGCCAGGCTACTGGGCTGATGCTCACACTGGACCTCGCAGTGTCTTTGCAGGTGCTCTAGCCACCGATCGGTGCGTTGGCCGCACCAGAAGCAGTGGGTCGGGCGGTTCGGAGGACGAACAAACACCGGTGGGCAGATAATCCACTCACGGGCGTCAACCGAGGCCTCGACGTGCCCGAGGAGCGATAAGCGGCGGAAGACGCTCCGGGCCGCAGTGGCGTCGTCGGCGACGCCGAGGGTCTGACAGGCGCGAAGGAAAGTCTCCCAGCGCCCTTCGCCAACGCTGGAAAGCCAGGTTAGCAGGTGGTCGAACCGTGCCGTGCGCTCGGGATCAGCGGTTGCCGCCCCGCCCACGTCGAGCAGATCGATGAGGTCGCCCGGATCTTGTACCCATCGGGGGCGGTAGGGAATGCGGTCGCTGCCCGAGGTATCGAATTCCTGCGGATCGAGCGAGTTTCGGATTTGCTCGAAGGAGCAGGGGCCGAGAAGTTGCCCGACGAACCCTCCCGACGTGACGCCTTTCTGATAGCGAACGCGTTCGCAGAGCACATTCACTTCGTCCGGCGCTTTTCCGCTGGCGCTTCCTTCGACTCCGAGGAAGACATAGAACTGTCCGCCTCTTGCCTTCTTCTCGAAGTACACGACCGGGACGATATGTCCGCACCCCAGCGCCCTCACCTTCAACCGGATGGAATGCAGTACGTCGTTCGGTGTGCCCACGGCCTGTACGCTGAAGAACTGCCGCGCCATCGCCTACCTCCTTTCTCCGCTGGCCGGGAACAAGGATGCACCTCGCAGGCAAAAGCCGTTGACTGGCACCGAATAGTCGCGTGTGGGCGGGCGGGCTTCAAGTTGGCTCCATGACGCGATCCGCAGCCTGCGGACGGCGACGCAGCCCGCACCACGAGCTTCGATGACGTACTCCCCCGGACCAAGCGACGGGAGGGGAACCCGGTCGTTTACCGCCGCCGGCCCCTCGAAGACGGGCTGCTCTGGAGCGTTCGCTTCATAAATCCGCAATTGCACGGCTCCCCCGAATTGGTACAGCCTCAGGTCGGGTTGGTGCCCCTCGATCCAGACATGCTGGCCGGGTATACGCAGTCCACCCTCCAGGGCGACATTCACGCGCATGACCGGACGCAGGGCCTCGAGCAAGTCCTCGCAGCCCGGCTGCGGTAGCATCCGCGACCAGCGGGAGGACTCGACCTGGCACTCGCGATACTCCAGCCACACACGGTCGCCCTGCGGGACTGGGATAATCTCGTCCCAGGTAAGAAGCTGCTCCTCGCGGAGCACTTGCAGCTGTCGCGCATGCTGCTCCTGGCACAAGAGCAAGAAGGTTTGGCCCGGTACCGGCACGGACCAGCTAGCCAGGATGCCGGACGCCCCGTCGTCGGGATCATGGACGAGAATCCAGAAGTCCCGGTTCGGCAGAACCAGTTCGGTGATGTCGTCGGCTCCAGTGATCGGGTATCGCTGTTCGCTGTTCAGCGTGACGGGCCAAAGAGGCATGAACCAGCCCGGGCGCTGCACCCGGAGCTCGTGTCGGCAGCCGTCGCGTTCGACGGCCAAAGCTCCGCCCTGCCAACGACGCGGCATCTTCGGATACAGCCAGTATTCAATGGCTCCCGTGATGAAGTTCTCCGTTCGATACAGCCCCGCCCGCAACCGGCGGGGTCCGATCAGGTCCGCATCGGAGGCATCCGCAGCTTGGTCCCAATCAATCGAGTCATACACATCGGCGGCTGCGTCAATGACGGCCTCGAATCGGCGGTGATCCTCCGTATTTTGAAAGAGCTGTCTCAGACGCACCGAACCGAGCGTTTTCCCCAGCTCCGGCAGGCGAACGGCAAGAATATCTCGGTCGCAGGAGCGGTGGTCCAACGCCCCGGTCCTCTCCTGGTCCCTGAACCAACGGGCGAGCCGTACCTTGTCGCCCTTGCGGAGAAGGGCCTGGGAGATCGGGTAGTTGGAATACTTGTACTTCCGGCCGTCGCCCTGCGCTGCCGTGGGTTGGAATCCGTTGCGCGCCAGCCACCGATTCCACGTTTGCCAGAGTGATTCTTCGGGGGCAGGCCGGTTGGGGCGTAATTCGAGTCCGCGCGGCCGGAAGTTCTGCCCGGCGGGATCAACGCCAAACAATTGCCGGAGGCGGACGAAATACGCTCCGTCGTCGGCTACCTCGTCGTCGGCCATCTGGTACGCCGCAAAGACCATTCCGGCGAGGAAAGCGACCGACCGTGGGATGCCATCGTTATCTGACCCTGCCAACCCGCTCAGGTCGATGCGGCGCTCACCGCTGGGCACACATTTTTCGGTGAGTGCCTGTCGAAACGCGTCACACGCTTCGTCGATATTCGCGCAGGCAAGCCCGGCAAAGCGGCGCGCGACGGTGAGCAGCGCCGGCTCGTCCACCGAAAGATAGATCGGCGTGCCCTCTGAGGAGCCGTGAACTGCCCAATGCGCCAGCGCGCGATTCCAGCGGTCATAGCTGTTGCCGTAGTCTGGTGCCGCATGTTGTGTCTGCATTGGCGAACCCTCAAGGGCCGCCCGGCACGCCTGCATCCTCCTTGACCGCTGCGTGAATTATCCGGGCGTCACGGCCCAGCGATCCTGTGCCATTCCACAAAGTCCGGATTTCGGTCGGCGACGCGCTGGAGCGATTCCTTCAGCCGCGACCGTCCGGCCCCCACTTCTAACACCAACGTATCGACCGCCCGCGACAGGGGGATCATCAACCAGCGGGAGGCGAATCGACTCCTGGCAGCCGGATCGTCGCTGTACGGCACCCCTTGGCCGCCCGGCGGTTGCCATGACTGTTCCTTGTAGCGGAAGAACTCATCGATCCCAAGCGCGATAACGATCCAGCCCTCCAATCCGCGGCATGAATCGTACTGGACAACCCGCACCTGCTGCGTGGACGTGGCGTAGCTGTCGCGCACTTCCGTCGAGACGCCGTCCCAGACGGCATGCCCCCAAGCGGCGAGCTTCTCCGCCGCGGCGGAGCGTATTCCGCACCCTTCTTCCCGAATGACAAGAGCCGGCGGGACGCAGACCAACGCATCCACTGGCTGGTTACCGTCCGTCTCGTTCGCGTGCATCAGCCGATCGTGCAGCTCACGGGATGCGAAGTAATCGCCCTCGACCACAATCACCCGGCCTCCAGGTGCATCATGATTCGCCTCAACGTGCCATCCTCCCAGACCCAGCTCCTCGGCCAGCGCGTTGGCGAACAGTGCCAGCGCAGCCTTCATCCGCAGGCACCGCGCTAGCGCGATCACCCGCACATCGCTCTTCGCGAGCCCTGCCTTCCAGTCACAAGCGGATTCTGACCGGACGAACTGATCCACGCCATCCGCGATCACGAACTGCCGCGCTGGGTACAAAAACCTCAGCAGATCGCGCTCGTCCTCCGGCCAATCCTGCCCCTCGTCGATGAGCAGGAAGTCCCAGCCGAATGCCTCCGGGTGCTCACGGAGCAATCGCTCCACGTCCCCGGTGGTCAGCCCACCCTCCCGGATCAACGCGAGTGCTTCACCCTTCAGCGCCTCGTAGCGCGAAAGCAAGTCTTCTTGCGGCGCTAGCAGGCCGAGTCCGCGCAATGCAGAACCGAGGAAGGAGTGAACCGTCTGCACCTGGATGCTGCGCGCATGCGTTGCATCTCCCGCGCCCACGAGCGTAAGTAGCCGCCGCAGGTCGGCCATGAGAGCCTTGTTGTAGGTCAGCACCAGTACGCGGGCGCCTTGCTCTTCGTAGAGCCGCCAGGCGAGCTGAAGAAGGATCATCGTTTTTCCGGTGCCGCCACGGCCACGGAAGATGAGTTGCTTGTCCCCGAGATCACGCAACCAGTCGGCGGTCAGAGCCGAGCGAACGAGCCGTGCCATGCGCACATTGTCTAACCGGGTCGGCTGAAGCCGCAGCGTCAGTAGCCGAACGACGGACTGGAAGTTGGGCTGGCCCCCTTTCCGCCAGGCTTCCAGGGTCCATACGCCGTCATGCTCGTGCGGGGGATCGAGCTGGCCGACGATATTCAACATTAACTCCCATGTCGGATTGCTGCCCAAAAGGTTGTGCGGGCGGTGCGGCAGCTGTGCGTTGGGAACCTGGCGTAGCCAGATGAGGTTGGTGACGAAAGGGGAGGCCAAATTGTGCGAAGCGAGGTAATTCCGCAGGGCAAACACTTGCTTGAAACTCTGCTCCGATGCACCGTGCCAGTGCTCGACGCCACCGTGGCGGTAGCGGACTTCAAGCCGCGTGCCCTCGAACCGGACATCCGCCGGGTCATTGTCCTTGACCTCGAAAACGATGCAGAGGCTCGCCACCCGCACTTCGGCAGGCTTTATCCACTGGTGATCGCCGCGGCGCTGAAAACTGAGGAATGGAACATAGCATGCGCGGGAGGGAAGCGTCGCAAGCAGGACGATGTCGAGATCACGGGTGGATTGCCCGTGGCACTGGACCCCAGCCACAATCTCGACGGTCGTGTGGGGGTCATGCTCTACCCAGGGCCAAGAAGCAAGCACCATGCGGCACAAGTCCCGTGCCGCATTCGCTTCCGGCCCTTCGGTCGCACCACTCACACGGATCATGCCAGCGTCCTTCTGTTCTCTAAACGGTCGGGCTACTCCCTTGGCTCAATACGGATCACCACTTCGCCACGGAGATACCATTCACGCAGCGTATCGAAATCCGGGGCGACCTCCGGGTTGTCGAACACGCCCATGCAGGTCCCAGTGAAACCCCGCAAGAGTTCAGTCAATTGCTCAGCTGTCTTAATCAAATGGTCAATACCGAGAGTTGATGTTTCCGCCCCAAGCAGGCGCTCAAGGCTACCGGAGAGTTCATTCCAACTTCGTCTCTTTCGTCGTGGATCCGCCCATGGCTGCCCTCGGGCCTTGAGCCGCTTCGCCCGCGCGAACGCATCGTTGAAGCCGCTCAACGCCCAGCGGTAAAGTGCCGCAAACGCGTCGTAACCGCTACAAGTTCTCTTCCGTCCCCCATTACCCGCCTCGAACGTCGGCGCGGGCGTACTGGGGAGGAGCGGTGCGAACCGCGCACGCAGAAGTTCTATTTCACCGAAATAGGCGCGGGCTTGGCTGTACAGAAGCTCCTGGAGTGCCTGACTGATGGACCGTAGCTCAGCCCTGAACTGTGCCGCAGCATTGAGCGGCTTCCAGGCTTCCCGGGAGAACCGCTCCCGTGTTCGAGTCAGGAGCTGAGCCAGTTCGTGAGCCGGGGCAGGATCGGTTTCTCTGATCTTTGTGCAGAGCGTCGTAACGGCGAACAACTCCTGGTTGACTGGTATCCAGTCCGACAACGCTGCGGATCGTGCCGCAAACTCAGCGACCCGGGTTTTGAGTTTTTCCAGATGAGCATTCACCGAATTGCACCGGTGTACCCATCGCACCGCCCAGCCGAACCGATCATCATCCGTTGCGGCCAACTCTGCCCGGATATGCTCCGCTTCCTTGCGCAGCGAATCGATGAGCTTTGCCTGCGTGCGATTGAGAGTGTCTGCGATGCCCGCGAGATGCGTACTCAACCCCGTGTTGAGCCACTCCGGTGGCAAAGCAACGCCTCGAACGCTGCCGATGGCGGCATGTACGCTGTTGAGCTGGCTCTCCCGAATGGCTCGGCAGGCTTCGATCTTTTCTCGAACCTGGTCTTCCAACTCGTTCGCCAGGCGAGCCAGTTCGCTCGGCTCAACGGGCAGCGGATCGGGCAGGCGTTGCGGAATGAGAAGCTGATCGAGTTGGTCGCGGGCCGCGAAGACCCGCCTCCTGAATTCCTCCTCCAGCCCCCCGCGTCCGTCCACAAGCCGCATGCCGCCCCGGTCAACCGTGAGAAGCCCCCTCGCTTGCAGCAGGGATACGATCTGGGCCGCCTCTTCCCCGAAATATCCCTTATGCCGCAAGTACTCCGCGGTCGCGGATAAAGGCACGGGCCGCGAACGAACACAGCCACGAAGGTATTCAAGGAGTGAAGATTCGCCCGGATGCAGCGAAAAACGGAGCGACCAGGCATCGCCTTTGGCCGTCACCTTGACGAGATGGCCCAGGGATCGAACGAAGCTGTCGCCAGCCGCAGTACTCGACAGGTTAAAAAGGAGGCGGTAGGCGTCCGCCTTGGGCATGGTCACGTCTTCCTGGCCGCGACGCTGAGCCAAACTCAGATGCTCGCTGGCGAGCGCGGTGCAATAGGCGTCCACCAATGTCTTCCAATGACGCACGGTAATCAGCGTCTGGTACGACGGGAACCGCTTCCGGCATGCAATAGAAAATAGGGCTCGAAGGAGTTCGGAACCGCGTTGCCGCACGGGCCGGCCGACGCCCGCGTCGATCTCGCCCTGGAGCAAGAACCGCATTAGGTGGTCAAGGCAAAATTCCTGAAAGCCGGCCAGCTTCCTCCGCTCAGCGGTCGAGCAGGTATCCGCTGCGGGCGGATGCTTGCGCGCCCGGCCGTTGCTCGACGCCGAGTTGCTCGGTGCCTCATCGAATCTCTGAAGCTCTCGCAGTCCCAGCAGCAAGTAAGCCGCCCGCAAGGGTTCCGGCTGGATGTACTTCCGATAGCGTGCGATCTCGTCGGGCACCGCCGAGTCCATTGGCACCAGCACGGGCATCTTAAAGACGATGCGCGGGGTGCCTTTCAGGTTCGTAACTTCTGCCATGGGTTGCGTACTCGGATCGGTTTCTGGACTGCACACGAAGCCGATGCACAGATCAACATCTTCTGGCCACCGCACTGGCTCCCGTTGACCGACCCAAACCGCGACCTCGCGGCCGGGAAATGCCGGGTCGAAACTCCCCCTGAGAATCTGAAAGCCAGACACCGCCGCGCGAGCATCCCCGTCGAGTATTGCCCATTCGCCGGTAGGTCGGCCGAGTCCCGTAAACAGCCTGGGTAATAGCACCCACGTGACCAGTTCCGGCACCATCTCGGCGAGGGCGGATACCCCAGGCATGGAGTCCCAGCATCGCGCAAGCGCATTCTCCCAGAAACTGCCGCCACGCGAGACTTGCTGGAGCTGCTCCAGGGCAAGCCCACCCGGAAGTTCGACCAGCAGCGGCCCAAACATCTGGTCGCGAGCAGCCTTGAGTTTTTGGCCGTTGCCAACATGGGCATGGACCACCGCGTCGGGGCAGCCTCGCGGGAAGGCAGCCAGCGTTCGTACGAGCAACCGCCGCGTCTGATCTTCCTCGATCCAGGCATCAGACAGCAGTTGCGTCAAGACTCGTTGAACTGGTGACCCATCCCCAAAAAACCTGAACCGTCCCTGATGAATGTCATCCACTAAGTCAAGGACACCGTAGCTCTTTCCGGTTTTTTGGAAGTGATCCACTGCGCGGTTGAACACATCAACCACCGTGCGCGGCCCATTGGCGAGGTCCGGCCGCTCGACGAACTGCCCGAGCGACTCCAGCACCGCCGCACTCACGGCCGACGCCGGAAGCACCTTGCCGTGCCTGCTTTCGGGCGTAGAAAGCCGCTCCCACAACCAGACCGGGAAGTCACGGTTGAATACCGCAGTCATCTGAAGCGCCGGGCTGTCCTCCCGAACACGATGCAGCAGATCGGCTGCCCAATGGCCGAGGCGAACTTCGAGCTGCGTATCCAAGGTCAAAATCACCGCGCAGGGAGATTGCTCGGTCCGCATGCCCCAAACGAGCTCTCGCAGGCGGCTTAACGAACTCACGTCAAGTGGGCCGAGGAGTTGCTGCAGTTCATCGACGATGACGACCAGGCCACGCGAGCAGCGGGCGGCAAGTTGGCTTAAGTGGGCCAAAAACTCGACTAGGCGGTGGGAGTGCCCATCGGGTGCCCACCGACCATGCTTGAGCTGCGCCTCCAGGACTCTCCGAAGTTTTCGCACAGGGATGTTGTGTCGCTCCGCCTCTGCCTTGGCGATCCGCTCGATGCCGCTAGTCCATATCTGCCTGTAGAGCTTCTCGATTTGGTTCTTTTCTTTCGGTAGCTGTACGGCTGCGAGAGCCGCCACACCTGCTGCGAATTCGTCATAGTTTGTGCAGGAAAGCGGCGGAATTGCGAGAAAGCCCGCCACACGCGCTTGCTGCCAAAGGAGAATGCCGGCCGCTGTCTTGCCGAAACCGTAGGGGCCGGTGAGGGTGGCCCACTTGGTTCGGCTCCCGTCAATACCGTTGAAGATGAGCTTGCCGAAGGCCTCCAGTTGAGGAGGCAGCCAGAGCCAGCGAGACAGTCGCTCGTAGTGCGCAAGTACGTTGGCAGGACACTCCCGCGCAAGGCATCCGTCCACTGTGTCCGAGATCGGAAGAAGGCGTATCGCCTGGTCGTCTTGTTCCAGGCCATCAGCCGGCTTTGCACGGATCGTCATCAACCGCCCCTTCCCGCGTTTGACACCCAGCGAACGAAGGCGTCCTCGCCGCGGTTGAAAACCACCCTTCCCCGCCCGCCAGGGATGAATGAGAATTCTGCCGAATCGCGAGCGTACTCGACCACCGGCAGCCACAGCTCGTCCGGCGGGATCAGCAGGCTTTCGGCGAGCAGATGGAAGGCATCGCCGTCGAGACTGACGCGGCCTCCTTCGAGCGCGCACACAGCCGCGAGATTCAGCCGGAGCGAAGTTGGACTGGGGGCCTGCCCCCTCAGTCGCGCCAGGTTCCGGCCCACTTGCTCGACCAATGGGGGAGTCTGGGCCATCAGCCAGTTCACCACCCCGGACACGCTTGACCGGCTGAATGACACGCGCTGCGTGTTGAACACGCTTGCGGCTTCAACCACGCGTAGTACCAAGTCATCCGATACGATTCCTGCCGGCGGGCCTGACAAGAGCTGGCGGCAAACCTCCCGATAACTCCAGGACGGGCTCGCGTGGTCCTGGTCGCCTTCCCAGAGCCACTGCCAAGCGTAAAGGCAGTGGATCGCCGCACGGAATCCGGTTTCATACGCTCCGATACCGGTAGCTAGCGCTTGACCTAAATCGGACAAAGCCACCGCCTTCCCGTCGCGGGCCAGCAAGCCCAGATCCTCCAGCGAGGCAAGCACTTTGGTCAGGTCCGAGCGCTGGGCCAGCGGTGAGTTAGCGGCGCGTGCAGCATCTTCGAGTGCGGCTGATTTGGCACCGGCACGGCCGATCTCGTGGACGAGTTGGAACGCCGCCCAACCGAGCTTAGGGGTGAAGTCGTGACGGGTGTGGAAGGTGTGCGTCGCTGATCTAGCCATCCTCGCCTCTATGCTCGAGCGGCCCTAATCGTCGGGCGTTGATGTCACGAGTCATCTCGCCGAAGACGAGCGCGTTGTGCCACATCCGTGCGTAGCGATCCGTCTGAAGCCGGCGATAGTCAGCGCAAAACGGACAGTTGTGTCCGGTCTGCTCGCACAGCGCATAGAATTCGCGTGCCGACAGGCCCGGGCCGCATGTCACGGCGGAAGCGCCGTGCGTGACATTTCGCCGACCCTGGAAGGGCAGGTACACGTTTCCATAGCCGGCCGTGCGCATCCACCCCGAGCTATCGAAGCTGCTCGCGCCGAACCCGACGAACCGCGAGAGGAGATTGGGCGAACCAACGCCGAAGAGGTGTAGGTCCATTCCTACTCCGAATGACTCAGCTTTGTTCGCTTTGCCTAGCAACTCCCGAACGGCGTCCAGCCGGAGCGTCGCCTCCCGCGTCAGCAGGTTGATTTCGCTATTGCCCCCGCCGGTGTCGAAACTGCCAAACCCCAGCCGCCGCACTCCGGCTGCCGTGTAGCTCTCCAGGCAAAGGCGCAAGTGTTGTGGATCATGCCCCTGGAGGACGCCGAGCGTCCTGCATCGGATCGCCTCGGGCAGCCGATTCTGAAACTTTGCCCCCTCAGCCGCAGTTACTCGCACCCGCTCTTCGACTTCTGCCGGGCTGTTCTTCGACGTGGGCACGTAATCGGGGAGGACGTAGGCGGCCGCCCAATCGTGTTCCCTGTAAAAGGCCAGCAGCCTTGCAAAGAGATCTTCGTAGCGGATTTTGCCCTGCTGGACGAAGAACCCGCCGGAATCGAACCAGATGTGAACGCCCCATTTCTCCCGCATGTGCAGCACGTAAGAGAGTGTGCGCGGCTCGACAAACAGGGGCGTGACGATGCAGTGCTCAAACGGGCGCTGAGTTGGCCCTTCCTTCTCCCAGAGGGGAATAAGGTTTCGCAGGTCGTTCGCGGCATTGGTGAGCGAGGCAACAAACCCGAGCGGTCGGGCTGTATTTAGCAGAGGCAGCTCCCATTGATAAAGCGGGCGGGATTTCCCCGCCTTGCTTCGGCGATGCGACCGGCGAAAGCCAAGGCTCGCGTAGAACTGGTTCGCCGGAAGCTCGACTGGACAGCTCAACCGGATGACATGCGAACCCCGACCTCGGCATTCATTGATCAACTCGCCGACCAGGCGCCGGCCGACGCCCCGGCGGCGCACCGCGGCGCATGTGGCAATCTCTTGCAGCGTTGTGTGGCCCGCGCGGGTATGGTGAAAGCGCAAGAACCCGACGATGCGGCCTTCCGCTCTGGCCACGAGAAGTTCTCGGCGAGCAAGACTCTCCAGGAAAGACTGCCGCGTATGAAAGCCGAGTTCAGCGCGGTAGGCGTCGGCAATTGACTTGACAGCATCGACATCCCTGCTGGTCCTGGCGAAACTGACGCTCGCCGACCGCGAATACACGGCTTTGGTCAGGGAATCCGCCCGATCCCCCGACGACGTGGGCAAGAAACCCTCGCCGCGATCTGCCAATTCTTGGTGGAGACACTCGGCCAAAACATCCCCCTTAGCGGTCGGCGGCGCTGATACAAGCGCTGCGTCGAGAACTGGCAACGACAATCATTTCCTACCTGTCCGCAGCACGAGCCGTAAAGTCCTTGGACGAGCGCGTCGGTCACCGCAAGCGACAGGCTTGTTCGCCCCGGAGAACCTGCCTATAAACCGAGTCAACTCTGCGGCAAGCTCAAATTCACCCTGAAATCTACCAACTGGTGGCTGCGTGTCAAGAGCCAGGCAACCTCACGGGTACAACCAGATTCTTAGGGGGATCAAGCGGCGAGCGATCAGTAGGCGTTCCATTGCGCGCTATGGCGGGCGCACACCATACCGGCCATCGGCTGCACCTTCCGCCGGTTCCAGCGGGCAGCACGGGCTTTCAACCGCAAGCCCAGCATCTTGGCCTGACCCTCCACTGCCCCGCTGTTAATTGAAAGGCCCTGTTCCAACATCGCCGTACAGTTCAGCCGTCCCAATGCTCCATGAACTAGCTGATGAAGTTGTCGGTAGCTAAGAACCTATCCCAAAACGGGTTTGACGTGATTTCGGGGAGT
>Ga0308414_1002752_pt1 | contig 11387 bp, 9 predicted proteins | sample HotsprSampleOS50_FD_205667 | JGI IMG/M metagenome (GOLD analysis project Ga0308414, IMG submission 205667) | Hot spring phototrophic mat microbial communities from Octopus Spring, Yellowstone National Park, Wyoming, United States - 20090730_OS50 ... | reverse complement strand
CGCCCAGCGCAAACCCAACCCCAACCTTCCTCGACTCATTCGGCATTTCCCACTCCTTTCTCAAACACCTCTGTTTACCCCAATTTCGTGTCCAAAAGAATTGCGGGCAGGTCAAAGAAAGGGTACAGCCAGCCCAGATAGCACATCGTCTCGGCGCAGACGACGAGATCCCAATCTCCGGCCAGCCCCTGCTGCCACTGCATGGCGTTGGCCACCTGGTACTCGACGTTCGGCGCCGTCGTGCGCGCGCGCCAGTTCGATCGCCCCCTGCGCGATGTCGATGCCGACCACCTGCGCGCAGCGCGGCGCCAGGCGGCGGGTGAAGGCGCCGGCGGCGCAGCCGATCTCCAGCGCGCGGCCGAACTGCCGCCCGGGTCCGCGGTCGGCGTCGAGCACGGCGAGCTGCGCCTCGTACTTGGCGATCTCGAACGGGTGCGACTCGAGGTCCCACGGATCGCCCTCGCTCCACAGCCGGTCGAAGAACTGCCGCGCCTGGGCGTCGGCCCGCTCGCGATCGGTCATCGCGTCGCCCCCACGGCCGCCGGCGACGACCGCATCGCCGCCTCCAGCAGCGGCGGCAGCACGAGCCGCGCGTCGAAGTGCGCCTCGACCAGCTCCCGCGCGGCGCGGCAGTGGTGTTCGTAGCGGCGATCGACTTCGGCGACCGCGGCCACCGCCTGTTCCAGGTCGCTGAAGGCCAGCAGGCCCTCGCCCGTGGGCAGCACGCGCGAAAAGCCGGTGTCCTGCACGATCACCGGCCGGCCGAGCGCCATGTAGCCTGTGCTGCGCTCGCTGAACCAGCCGCTGCCGCTGGCCACGTAGCCGTGCTTGGCGACGCTGAACTCGGCCTTCGAAGCGCGCATGAAGTCCTGATAGGTCCACGGATCGCAGGTCCAGTCCAGCGGGCTGTGCAGCCGCCAGCCGGCCTGCTCCAGCCGCTGGTGCGGCACCGTGCCGCCACCGGCGGCCAGCTCGAAGCGGCGGCCGCAGCGCTGCGGCATCGAAATCACCCGCTCCATCTCCTCCGACTTCATGCCCCAGGTCCGTCCGCCCCACTGGCGACGATCGTAGCTGTCCCACAGCATCACCGTCGTGAAGCTGCCGTCGGGCCGCGGCGGCGCCGGCCGCCACTGCTGCAGCGCCACCGGCTGCCGCGTCGGCCGCCACGGCAGCCCGTCGTCGGGCATCTGGCAGCCGGGCCGGCCGAAGCACTCGCCGAAGGTGAAGAAGGCGTTGTGCGATTCGGCGAAGCGGCGCTGCACCGGATCCTGCAGGATGTCGACCTGCGTGAACACCGGGTCGGTGTCGATCAGGACCCGGCGCGGGATGCGCTCGAACCACGGCCGCATCGGGTTGACCCCGGAGACGTTGATCACCATGTCGGCGCTGGCGCACAGCTGCGGCACGCGGCCGGCGGCCGGGCCGTGCCAGCGGCCGCCGTCTTCCAGCGCGTCGTAGTAGGCCCAGCGCTCGCCAAGGCCGACGCGGCCGAAGACCCGCGCCACGTAGGCCAGGCCATAGGTGGCGTCGCCGTCGGTGGTGTCGCGCGCCGGGTCGTAGCAGCCCGGATAGTCGCCGCTGTCTTCGAAGTACCAGACGTCGTGGCCGAGCTCGCGCAGGCCGAGCATGTACTGCAGGTGATGCCAGGTCGGCCCGGCCAGCGGGCCGCGCACCACGTAGCCGAGCATCAGGATGCGCAGCGTGCTGTCGCGCTTCATGGTCCTGTCAGCGCCGCAGGTCGGCGAAGGTCGCCAGCGCGACGTCGCCGCGCGCCAGCCGCGAACGCAGCCGCGCGTCGCACAGCGTCCGGCGCTCGACGTCGCGTTCGGCCCGGTAGACCGCGCCGCCGAGCGCATCGGCCTCGTCGATGCGCCCCGGGTGACAGCCGATCTCCGTCCAGCCCTCGGGCAGCGCGTCGATCAGCTCGAGCAGCCGCGCCACCGTGATGCCCTCGGGATAGGGCGCGCCGACGTCGTCCTGGCCGTAGAAGCCGCCGATGTAGCCGACGGCGCCGTCGCCGCGCAGCGGCAGGCCGAGCGCGCGCGCGACGCGGCCAATCACGGTGGCGGCCGGCTCGCGCCGGTGCACGTGCTGGTGCGAGTCGAGATGGTCGGGCTCGCAGCCGACGAGACGGCGAAACAGCGCCAGTTGCGCCTCGACCTCGTGCGCGATCGCCGCCGCCTCCTCGTCGACCCAGGCGTACAGCCTGACCCACTCGCCGTCGCGGTAAACCGACTCCCACAGGTCCACGTGCAGCCCCAGGCCGAGGCGCGGCAGGCGGCGCGCCAGCGCCGCCGCGTCCTCGGCCGCGGGCTGCCGCACCATCAGGCTGGCGCTGGTGACGATGCCGCGCTCGTGCGCCTCGGCCACGCCGGCGTTGACGCCGGCGCTCAGCCCGAAGTCGTCGGCATTGACGATCAGCCGCTTCATCGCGCAAACACGCGCCTTACGCGCCGAGGTCGGCCAGCAGTTTCGGCAGCACGACCTCGGCGCGGAAGAAGTCGTGGGCGATCGCCCGGGCCGCGCGCGCGTGCCGCGCGTAGTCGGCATCGATAGCGCGGATGGCCTCGACGGCCTGCTCGGCGGTGTCGAAGGCGAACAAGCCCTCGCCGGTGGGCAGCACCTCGGAGAATCCGGTGTCCTGCGTCACCACCGGCCGGCCGGCGGCGAGGTAACAGGCGCTGCGCTCGCTGAACCAGCCGCTGCGCGGCACGACGTTGAACTCGCGCGCCACCGTGAACTCGGCGCGCGAAGCGCAGATGTAATCGCGGTACGGCCAGGGATCCAGCGACAGCGCCGGCCCGTCGGCCAGTTGCCAGCCGCCCTGCTGCAGCAGCCGCCAGTGCTCGCGGTCGACGCTCTCGGCGGTGCGGATCTGGTGCGGATCGCGCTCGCGCGAGGCGTCGGTGGCCGCCCTGGCCTCGTCGGGCTTGCTCAGGTTGGTGGCCAGCTCGACGGCGCGGCCGGCGCGGCGCGGCACGTCGATGACCTTGAGGAACTCGTGATGCTTGCTCCAGCGCAGCGGCCGCCCCTGCCAGATCGCGTCGGCGCCGTCCTGGCGCCAGTTGCCGACCGTGGTGAACACGTCGCGCGTTGGCGGACCGCAGTCCCACAGGTCCATGAGCACCGGCTGCCGCGTGCGCGCGCGCAGGCGCGGCAGCGGCGGCAGCGGCGAACGAGGCGTGCCGATGTTCTCGCCATAGGTGACGACGTCGTCGTGGGCGTCGACGTGCGCGACCGCGCGCGGGTCGCCGGCGGCGTAGCGCAGCTCCTCGGCGACCGGATCGGTGCCGAACAGCACCAGCCGCCGGCACGGAAAGCCGTCGCGCTCGACGGCGGTGGCGCCGGCGATGTTGAAGACCAGGTCGGCATCGGCCAGCCAGCTCAGCGCGTCGGTGGCGCGCGGGCCGAACCAGGCGCCGTCGCCCCAGCTGCGCCGGTACGCCCAGCGCTCGCCGAGGCCGAAGCGGGCCGTGACCCGGGCCAGGTAACCGAGGGTGTAGGTGGCATCGTCGACGCGGCGCCACTGCGCGGCGTCGTACGGCCAGGCCGAGGTGGTCTCGACATAGAGCACGTCGTGGCCGCAGCGGGCGAAGCCGGCGGCGATCTGCATGTGCATCCACGCCATGCCGGCGAAGGGATCGGCGCCCATCGTGCCGAGCACGCCGATGCGCAGGCGGGCCATCGTGTGCCTCAGGCGTCGGCCAGGGTGGTGAGCTGCGGGTGCAGGCCGCGGTTGGCCAGCAGCGGCGCCGAGTGCTCGATCGTCGCCGGCACCAGCCGGCCGTCCTCGACGGCGTAGACGACGTCACAGTGCCGCAGCGTCTCCAGGCGGTGGGCGACGATCAGCGTGGTGCGGCCGCGCATCAGCCGCTCCATCGCCTCGATGATCGCAGCCTCGGTCTTCAGGTCGACCGCGCTGGTCGGTTCGTCGAGGATCAGGATCGGCGCATCGCGCAGGAAGGCGCGCGCCAGCGCGATGCGCTGCCGCTGCCCGCCGGAAAGCATCATGCCGCGCTCGCCGACCTGGGTCGCGTAACCGGCCGGCAGCGCGGCGATGAACTCGTGCGCGTTGGCGGCGCGGGCGGCGGCGACGATCTCCGCGTCCGTCGCCTCCGGCCGGCCATAGGCGATGTTCTCGCCGATGGTGGTCGAGAACAGCACCGGCTCCTGCAGCACGATCGCGAACTGCCGGCGCAGGTCCTCCAGCTTCCAGTCGCGCAGATCGACGCCGTCGAGCAGGATCGCCCCCTCGTCCGGGTCCTGGAACCGGGTCAGCAGATTGACGAGCGTGGTCTTGCCGGCGCCGGTGCGGCCGACGATGCCGACCCGCATGCCGGCGCGGAACCTGGCGCTGGCGCCGCGCAGCACCGGGGCGCCGTCGACGTAAGCAAAGCCGACGTCGCGCAGCTCGAGGTCGCCGCGCGCCCGCGCCAGCGGCCGAGCATCGGGGCGGTCCTGCACGTCGACCGTCGCGTCGAGCAGCGCGAAGGCGCGCTCGGCGCCGGCGAACGAGCCCTGCAGCTCGCTGAACTTGTGCGTCAGCGTCTCCAGCGGCCCGTAAAGCTGCGCCAGGTAGGCCATCACCAGCGTCAGCCCGCCGACCGTCAGCGTGCCGGCCTGCACGTTGCGCGCGCCGATCCACAGCGACGCCGCGGTGCCGGCGGCGATGACCAGCGCCGTCAGCGTGTAAAAAAGCGCCTGCGCCCGGATCACCGCCAGGCTGGCGCGCACCTCGCGGCCGGCGCGCTCGAGGTAGCGGTTCTCCTCGCGCCGCTCCTGCCCGAAGGCCTTGACCACGCGCAGCCCCGTCAACACCTCCTGCAGCACCGCGTTGACCGAGCTCTCGACCTCTTTCTGCGCATGCCAGCGGGCGCGAACGCTGCGGCCGAACTGCTTCGTCAGCAGCACCAGCGCCGGCGCGACCAGCAGGGCGACGAGCGCCAGCGTCGCATCGAGGGTCAGCAGGACGACGAACATCCCGGCCAGGGTGCCTGCGGCGGTCAGCAGCGGCGCCAGGCCGTAGACGGCGATCCACTGGATCGCGGCGGCGTCGTACTGGATGCGATAAAGCGAGTCGGCGGTGCCGCGCGCGTCGTGGTAGGCGAGCGACAGCCGTTGCACCTGCCGGAACAGCTCGGCGCGGAACGACAGCACGACGCGCTCGCCGACCCACGCCTGCAGCAGCCAGGCACCGTTGCGCTGCGCCTGCCCGATCAGGGCGACGACGACCACCAGCGCCACCGCCATCGCCAGCACGGCGGACGGGGAGCCGTGCCACGCCGGCGGCACCCAGCTCGCGGCCCAGACGGGAAGCGGCTTGCCGGCCACCGCGTGGTCCAGGGCGATGGCCAGCGGCAGCGGCGTGAGCAGCGTCACCGGAATCGCCAGAAGGTCGACGACGACGACGAGCACCAGCGCGACCCGGAACGGCCGCAGGTGCGCGAACAGGCGCCGCAAAAGCTGGCCGGCCGACATGCGCTTCAGGTCCGGCGCTGCCATGGCTCCGCAACCGAAGGGCGCTGCGCTGCCGCGCCGCCTGCCGCTGCCGACGCGCCGTCGGCTACCGACGCGGCCTCCGCTGCCAAGGCGCTCTCCGCCGCCTTGGCACGATCCTCGGCCGCGGCACCCGAAGCCCCTGCGGCACCATCCGCCGCCAGGGTGCCCGCCGTCGACGCGGCGCCGTCCGGGGCCAGGGCGCCTGCCGCTCCCGCGGCGCTAGCCGCAGTCACGGTGCGCGCCGCCGCAACTTCCGCCGTCGGCGATGCCAACCCGTCTTTCACCTGCGCGACGGCGACGGCGAAGACGTTGCGCGCCCGCTGCCGGTCGGCCAGGGTGCGCCAGGCCAGCGCCGCGGCGCCGGCGGCCAGCACCGCCGCAGCCACTTGCCCGCCGGAGACGGCGGCGCCGAGCGCCAGCGCCGCCGCACCCCACGCCGCCAGGCGCGACAGCGCGGGCGAACGCGGCTGCAGCCGCCAGCGAATCAACTGCCGGCCGGCGCCGTGCTCCTCCACCGCGAACAGCGCGCGCAGGCTGCCGTGCAGCCCGCCGCGCACTTCGAGGTCCCACGGATCGAGCGCGCCGCCCCGGCGCACGACGGCGCCGGCGCGCCGCAGCGCCGACTCGAACGCGGCGATCCACGACTCGGCGGCCCGCCAGGTTTCGCTCCACAGATGCGGCGGCAGCGGCGGCGCTGCCGGCGAGCTGCCGCGACGCCGCCACGGCGTGAGCCCGTGCCGATGCCGCCCGATCAGCCGCGCCCAGGGCTGCAGCAGGTGTATCAGGAAGACCAGCCCTCGCCGCTGCCAGCGCTGGCGCGCATCGCGCGCCGGCTCGGGGAAGGTCGCCCGCGCCGCCGCCATCGCCGCCTGCGCCAGCGGTGCCGCGAGCGCCGCCACGGCCAGCGGCGCGAACAGCGCCAGCGGCGGCCACGAAAGAGCAAGAGTCGACAGCAGCGCGAGGGCGGCCACCAGGTACCACCACTCCGGCATCAGCGGCAGCGCGAGCAGCGTCGTCGCGGCCGGCGCATAGAGCGACTGGTAAGCGGCCGAGCCCCACACGCCGCCGTAGATGCGGGCGCGGCCGGCGGGAATCGGCAGCGTGAAGCCGCGCCCGTAAAGTTGGCCGCCCCACGCGAGGTGCCCGACGGCGTTGTAGCGCTCGGGCCACTTTTCCTCCAGCAGGGCTTCCGCCTTGCCATAGCCCTTCTGCTGGTTCCAGTACATGCGCAGCGAGTTGCGGCGATGGTGCCAGTCCATCGCGCCGGCGTGAAAGCCGATGCGACCGCCGCGTTCCTGCAGCCGCCAGCACAGGTCGACGTCGTCGCCGGCGGCGCGATAGCGCACGTCGAAGCCGCCCACGGCCGCCAGCGCCTCGCGCCGGAAGGCCATGTTGCAGCCGGGAATGTGCTCGGCCTCGAGGTCAGATATCAGCACGTGCACCGGGCCGCCCGGCGCATTGGCCACGCAGTCGGCGATCGGCCCGTCGCCCGGCGGCGCGATGTTCGGCCCGCCGACGCCGACCCAGTCGCCGGTCATGAAGCGCCAGGCGAGGAACTGCAGCCAATGCGGGTCCGGGTAGGCGTCGTCGTCGATGTAGGCGACGATCTCGCCGCTGGCCTCCTGCCAGCCGGTGTTCCGCGCCGCCGACAGGCCGCGGTTCGGTGTGCTGATCAGGCGGGCGAACGGATACTCGGCGACGATCGCTGGCGTGGCGTCGGTCGAACCGTCGTTGACGACGATCACTTCGTAGTCCGGATAGTCGAGCCGGCGCAGGCCCTCCATCGTGTCGCGGATGGTGCGGGCGCCGTTGTAGCTGCACACGACGACGGTGATCCGGGGCCAGCGCGTGTCGGCGGGGAACGGCACCTCGGCGAAGGCCCGCTGCACCGCCGCCAGCGCCGGCTTGGGCTGGCGGTCGCGCCCGACGAGGCCGAAGTCCCAGTCGTCGATGTCGTGCCCGCCGCGGTGCCATTCGTCGGTCCAGGCGAACACGAACGCACCGGCGCAGCCGCTGGCGAACGAGGCCCGCACCTGCCACTGGACGCTCTCGGCCTGCGCCTGCAGACCGTTGCGGCGGCTGTCGAGCCCGATCTCGGCCATCAGCAGCGGCCGCTCGCCAGCGAGGTTCTGCAGCCGCGCCAGGTAAGCCTCGAGCCGATCGCGCTGCTCCAGGTAGACGTTGAAGCACACCAGGTCCAGGAACGGCAGCCGCAGGTACTCGGTGGTCGGAAAGTTCACGTAGGTGACCAGCGCCTGCGGATCCTCCGCCTTGACCGCCCGGTACAGCCGGTGCAGGAAGCGCTCGATCCGCCGCGCCCCGTGCCAGCGCACGATCGCGGCCGGAATCTCGTTGCCGATCGCATAGCACAGCACGGCCGGGTGGCCGGCGCAGGCGCGCGCGCCGTCGCGCACCCGCCGCTCGATGTCGGCCGCGCGGCCGCGGTCGTCCAGAAACGCGACATGCTGCTCCCAGGGCAGCCCGACCATGACCCGCAGGCCGTGCCGCCAGGCGCTGTCCAGCAGCCGCCGCGGCGGCACCGTGTAGCAGCGCACCGCGTTGATGCCGTGGCTGCGCATGGCCGCGAAGTCCTGCTGCAGCGTCGCCTCGTCGGGATAGTCGTCGCCGTCGTCGCGAGGCCGGAACGTCCCGTAGGTGACTCCGCGCACCCAGAGCTTTTCCTCGCCGACGAACAGGAACTTGCCGCCAGCGCGCGGCCGCGGCGCCCTCGCAGGCGAGATCATCGCCTTCGCGACCGCCGCGGCGGCGGCAGCGCCGCCCGGTGACGGGGCGTCAAGCGGCAAGGCGCGCGTCCCGGCGCTGCGCGTGCGCGCGATGCCACGCGCAGGCGGTGGCGACGATGGTGTCGAGGTCCGAATGCCGCGGCTGCCATGCGAGCACCTCGCGGGCCAGGCGCGGCGAAGCCACCAGGACGGGCGGGTCGCCGGCGCGACGCGGCGCCAGCCTGACGTCGACCCGGCGTCCGACCACGCGCTCGACCGCGGCGACGACCTCGCGCACCGAATGGCCGCAGCCGGTGCCGAGGTTCAAGGCCATCGAGCGCCCGCCCGCCTCGAGATGGCGCAGCGCGCGCACATGCGCGTCGGCCAGGTCGGCGACATGGATGTAGTCGCGCACCGCCGTGCCGTCGGCGGTCGCGTAGTCAGCGCCGAAGATCTGCAGCTGCGCGCGGCGGCCAAGCGCGGTCTCGATGGCCAGCGGGATCAGGTGCGTCTCCGGATCGTGGTCCTCGCCGAGATCGCCTTCCGGGTCGGCGCCGGCGGCGTTGAAGTAGCGCAGCGCCATCCACCGCAACCCATGCGCCACCCCGTGCCAGTGCAGCGCCCGCTCGACGAACAGCTTCGACTCGCCGTAGGGATTAACCGGCGCCTGCGGGTGGTCCTCGGCGATCGGCAGCGCCGCGGGAATGCCGTAGGTGGCGCAGGTCGACGAGAAGACGATGTCCCCCACCCCGGCGGCCTGCATCGCCTCCAGAAGGTTCAGCGTGTTGGCGACGTTGTTGCGAAAGTAGCGGCCCGGACCGGCCATCGATTCGCCGACGTAGGCAAAGGCCGCGAAGTGGACCACCGCGCCGATCTCGTAGGCGCGCAGCGCCTGCGCCAGCGCGTCGCGGTCGGCCAGATCGGCTTCGACCAGCGGCCCCCACTTCACCGCCCAGCGGTGCCCGCCCGCCAGATTGTCGAACGCGACCGGCAGGTAGCCGGCGGCGGCCAGCGCCTTGCAGGTGTGGCTGCCGATGTAGCCGGCCCCACCGGTGACGAGCACGCGGCGCGCAGCCATGCGCGCTCAGGCCGCCGAAAGCTGACGCGGCAGCCGCACGACCTCCGCGTGCTCCAGCGCGCTGCGGCGGCCGGAAAGCACGCGGTCGAAATACGCCACCGTGCGCGCGATGCCCGTTTCAAGCGTGACCGTCGGCTCCCAGCCCAGCGTGCGCCGCGCCAGCGCGATGTCCGGCTTGCGCCGCTTCGGATCGTCCTGCGGCAATGGCCGGCGCACCAGCTTCGACCGCGAGCCGGTGATGCGCAGCACGGTCTCGGCCAGCTCCAGGATCGTGAACTCGTTCGGATTGCCGAGGTTGATCGGCCCGAGGAACCCGTCGGCCGAATGCATCATGCGCACGAAGCCCTCGACGAGATCGTCGACGTAGCAGAAGGACCGCGTCTGCGAGCCGTCGCCGTAGATCGTGATCGGCTCGCCGCGCAGCGCCTGCACGATGAAGTTCGACACCACGCGACCGTCCTGCGGATGCATGCGCGGGCCGTAGGTGTTGAAGATGCGGACGACCTTGATCGGCACCCCATGCCGCCGGTGGTAGTCGAAGTACAGCGCTTCGGCGGCGCGCTTGCCCTCGTCGTAGCAGGAGCGGATCCCGTTGGGGTTGACGTTGCCCCAGTAGTCCTCGCGCTGCGGGTGCTGCAGCGGATCGCCGTACACCTCGCTGGTCGAGGCGAGCAGGCTGCGCGCCCCCGACCGCCGCGCCAGCCCGAGCAGATTGATCGAGCCGAGGACGCTCGTCTTCATGGTGTGAATCGGATCGGCCTGGTAATGCACCGGCGACGCCGGACAGGCCAGGTTGTAGACCTCGTCGACCTGCAGATACAGCGGCTCGGTGATGTCGTGGCGAACCACCTCGAAGCGGGGGTCGTCCCGCAGGTGCGCCACGTTGGCCTTGGTTCCCGTCGAGAAGTTGTCCACGCAGACGACTTCGTGGCCCAGACGCAGCAGCCGCTCACACAGGTGGGAACCCAGAAAGCCAGCGCCGCCGGTGACGAGAATTCTTTTCATGTCCGTTTGCTCGGAAGTCGGATCGCGGGAGGGGTCAACGGCCGGCCGGCTTTTGAGGGCATGCCGTAAATACGGTAAAGAATGCGGTATTTTACCTACGCGCTTCAACTTATGCCGGGATCGCGCGACGCGCCCGGCTTCCGGCCGGCCTGGCTCGCGGACGGAATCGCGCGAGCGTCGCTCGCGCGCAACTGCCTCGCGGGCGGGCAGCCGCCGTCTCGCAAGCAGTGCGGGGGCCCGGCTGTGCTTCATCACCGGGCGTCGTTTTGGCGCGGTCAGGACGAGGATCAACCGCGGACGGGTCGTCGAAACCGCCTCGCGGCCATGTGCGCATCGGCGCCGGCGGCCGTGCTTGCCGGCTGCCGCGGTTCCTCACGTCGTTCGAGTCGGGCTTCGCCGTGCGCCGCATCGGACCGCGCTGCGCGGGACTTCGCCCCTTCATCCGTGGCCGAGCACCACCGACACCGCAGCCGCGTCGGCGCGCGTGTCGTCAGAACGCGCCTGCGCCGCTCGAGCCGACTGGAACGGCACGGCGGGCGGTCAGATGTCGCGCATTCGGATTGCCGCGGCGCCCCGTCGGCGGACCCGGCCGCAAGCGGCCGCCGCCTGATGACGGTCGCGTCGACCTATCGCTTTCCGCCCTGCACGAGGAACCACAGCAACAGAAAGCAGCCCACGCTGACGGCGCCCACGCCGGCGAGCATCAGGGTGCCGGTGGCGAAGCCGCCGAGATGAAAATGGCCCGCCAGCCGCCCCGCCACGCCAATGGCCATCAGCAGGATGCCGATCAGCCCGGCGAGCTGGCCGCCGCGAAGAAGTAACTGTTGCATGAAGACCCCGAGACGATACCTTGCGCAGCGCGGTCAGGAAGCGCAAGCCCCGCACCGCGCCGGCGCAGGCCCTGGAGGTGTCGTCCCAACCCGGACCCGGAAATCCACGGCCTCGGCTCCTGCAACTCGAAGACTTGCGCGTGTCGTACCCAGCTTAGAGCTTATCCGTAAATAGGTAAACTGCCGTTCCGAGCCGCACGATACGCGGTGCCGGAGCGGAAACATGGCCAAGCGAGCCGAGTCATGGACAGT
>Ga0308414_1002751_pt1 | contig 11397 bp, 12 predicted proteins | sample HotsprSampleOS50_FD_205667 | JGI IMG/M metagenome (GOLD analysis project Ga0308414, IMG submission 205667) | Hot spring phototrophic mat microbial communities from Octopus Spring, Yellowstone National Park, Wyoming, United States - 20090730_OS50 ... | reverse complement strand
TGGGCTATGTGCCTTTACCAGGGGCAGTGGTGGCGCAGGCGCAAAACCTGATGCAACAGCATACCCTCGTGGCATCTCCTTAATGTTAAGAACAATCTTAGAAAAAAAGAGGTAAACCGATGGTACTACGGCTTCATATTGGTGGCACCCGCCCCCACCCGGATTGGAAAATTGTGGATGTGGAACCCCGTCCAGAGGTGGATTATGTGATGAATGCCGCTGATTTGAGTGCTTTTGCGGATGAATCAGTGGATGTGATTTACGCCAGCCATGTTTTGGAACATTTTCATCACAGCTTAAATGATGAATTACTTCAGGTGTTGGTCGAGTGGCGACGGGTGCTGAAACCCGGGGGAAGGTTGTTAATTAGCGTGCCGGATTTGCGTATTCTTTGTTGGCTGTATGGGAATCCCAATTTACTCCCGGAAGAACGGATGCATTTGATGCGAATTATGTTTGGTGGACAAACGGATGAATATGATGTACATAAGGCAGGTTTAGATTTTGAAATTCTGGGGATGTATGTGGAACAGGCGGGGTTTAGTGACTATGAGCAGGTGAGTGAATTTAATTTATTTCCCGACTGTAGCCGAATTAGAATTCTGGACACTTTGATTAGTTTGAATGTCATCGCCACCCGCTAAGGCCAAAAACAGATTCATTTAGGGCAAAACTAATAGTTCTTGGGCATGAACAACTTGATCCTAGAGACGGTTTAAGAACAAATATCGAGCGTCTCAAGTAGGTCCTGATGGGCACCTCTGGTAATTCATGGCTATTGAGAATGACCCCTGCGTTATTGATAATTGTGATGATTACCAAGGAGAGGACGGGGCTTGTGGGTCTGCCGTGTAAGTACAAAAATCAATAAATAGAGCCATCCTGAATGAGTAGGGTTACGCCATGCTATCCCTGTGCAAGGGGCGCAGGGGCAGTGACCTCGTAATGCCTACAGCACGCAGGCTGACGTTAATCAAGTAGGATGGCTATAGGTATTCGCTAATTTATTCTATTACGATTTCCTGGTGAATCAGCGGGTTAAATACTGGCTAAACCCCTTTGGATAAAGGGTCAATTCCCCGTTTAATAGAGGTTCTATAGCCACCCAGCGGGCGATTTTAGTCCGTTGACCCTCCTGGAATTGTAGGGATTCACATTCATAAAATTTGGGGTCAACAAAACCACAGCGATAAAGCTGGATAATTTCATGTCCCGGCTTGCCATTGTAGGTAAAAATATTCTCCAAACAGCCCAGATATTCAATATCCCGCAGTTCCGCCTGCAATTCCTCCCGAAATTCCCGCTCTAGGGCAAGGGCACTGGGTTCCCCAAACTCCACCCCGCCCCCCAACGCTCGGTAAAAAGTAAGTTGGCGAGCCGGGTCATAGCCTTGGGACAAAAACACCCGGTTATCCCGTTGGATTAACCCCAAGGCCAGCACCCGAATCCGCTCGCTCCAGCCCATACTAGGTACGAAATTTGCGAAACGCTAGGGTGACATTGTGCCCCCCAAAACCAAAGGAATTGGACAAGGCCACCTCGATAGGTAGGTGACGGGCGTGGTGGGGCACATAATCCAGGTCGCATTCCGGGTCGGGATGGTCAAGGTTGATCGTCGGCGGCACCTGGTCGTGATAGACCGCCAACACCGTCGCCACCGCTTCAATCCCCCCGGAACCCCCCAATAAATGACCGGTCATGGATTTCGTGGAACTTACGGCAACCCGGTAGGCGTAATCCCCCAGGGCTTTTTTGATCGCTTTAGTTTCCGTCACATCGTTGGCGGGGGTGCTGGTGCCGTGGGCATTGATGTAACTCACCTGGTCGGGGCGGAGATGCCCATCCTTGAGGGCGAGTTCGATGGCACGGATGGCTCCCTCCCCCTCCGGCGCTGGTGCCGTAATGTGGTACGCATCGCAGGTGGAACCGTACCCCACCAATTCCGCATAAATCCGGGCCCCCCGCCGCTGGGCATGGCTGAGGGTTTCCAAAACCAACACCCCTGCCCCTTCCCCCAGCACAAACCCATCCCGGTCACGGTCAAAGGGACGGGAAGCCCGGGTCGGTTCCTCATTCCGCAGGGAAATCGCCTTACACGCCGCAAAAGCCGCCACCCCCAACGGCGTAATCGCCCCCTCCGTGCCCCCACAAATCATGGCCTGCACATACCCCTGTTGCAACAGACGCAGGGCATCCCCGATGGCGTTGGCACCGGCGGCACAGGCGGTCACGGGACAGGAATTGGGGCCTTTAGCCCCCGTGTGAATCGCAGTCAACCCGGCGGCCATATTGCAAATCATCATCGGCACCGTAAACGGACTGCAACGGCCAGGGCCTTTGGTCAGCAACACCTGTTCCTGCTCCTCCATCATCTTCAAGCCCCCCGTGCCCGTCCCCAGCATCACCCCCACTTGGGAGGCATTTGCCGCCGTAATCTGGAGTCCCGCATCCGCCACCGCCTGCAAACTGGCACACACCCCAAACTGGGCAAAGCGATCCATCCGTTTGGCATCCCGCCGCTCCAGGTAGGCACAGGGGTCAAAATCTTTCACCTCCCCGGCAATCCGGCAGTCGTGTTGGGACGCATCAAACAACGTCACCGGGCCAATGCCACTGCGACCCGCCACCAGCCCCGCCCAATAGTCCGCCACCGTATTCCCCAGGGGCGTAATCGCCCCCAGCCCCGTGACGACCACCCGCTCCCGACTTGTCATGAACCTACGCCGCTACCTTTTGTTGGGCAATATAGTCCACTGCCTGTTGCACCGTCGTAATCTGCTCAGCGGCACTGTCGGGAATTTCAATATCAAAGGATTCTTCCAACTTCATCACCAAGTCCACCGTCGCCAGGGAATCTGCCCCCAAATCATTGGCAAAACTGGCCTCTGGAGTCACTTTTTCTAATTCCACATCCAGGGTGTCCGCCACAATTTTTTGGACTTCAGTGAGAATTTCCTGCTTATCCATGCCAAAACTCCATTGGGTATCTTTAGCATCTTATCGAAATTGGGTCCCCCTGCTCCATGTCTGCTCCCAAAACTGCCCCAAAAGTCTCAATCAACCCCTGCCGCACCCCTTCCAGGTCAATATCGGGGCAAAACTGCGCCACATTCCCCACCCCATACCCCCGAATCCCACAGGGCACAATCCGCTCAAAGGCGGTTAAATCCGTACACACATTCAGGGCAAACCCGTGCATCGTCACCCCCCGCCGCACCTTAATGCCAATCGCCGCCACCTTGCTGTCCCCCACCCACACCCCGGTGTAGCCAGGTTTTCGTTCCCCAGAAATATGATATTTTTTCAGTACATTAATAATAATTTGCTCCAGACAACGTAAATACTGATGCACATCCAACCCGTAATTTCTCAAGCGCAAAATCGGGTACCCCACCACCTGCCCCGGCCCATGATAGGTCACTTCGCCGCCCCGTTCCGTGCGATAGACGGGAATGCCGATCCTGCCGATGGGAAAACGTAGAAAATCCAAAGATGCCCCCTGCCCGAGGGTATAAACCGGCTCATGTTCCAGCAGAGCCAGCACGTCTGGGAGTTCCGGGTGATCCAGCCGTTGTTGCACCTGTTCCTTCTGCCATGCCCACGCCTGTAGGTAGGCCACCTGTCCAGCCTGAATCACCTGAATTGTTCCCATACCAGCGGCGGAGCGCATCCATGCTTTTTTCAGGGTAAAATACAATTGGGGAAAAAGTTTTGCTCTCCCTGCGACCGGAGCTTATACTAGAGACAAAGTTATTGCACATAAATATCATTATGCAAATTTTAACCGGAGTGTTCGTGGGGTTTTGGCCTTCGGGCAAGGGCAAGCTAAAGTTTATCCGCATCCAGGATGGTCAGCAGGAGTATCAGGTGAAACTGCCCAAGTATATGCGGGCGGGGCTGATGCGGGAATTGGTGGTGGGGATGGGGGTAAAAGTGGCGGTACGCTGGCATGACCACGCTTGGCAAGCCACCGATATTGTTTTATTTTCTGGTGCGGAGTCCCTGGTTTCCCCCCCCCCCCCCCCCCAAAGTATGGCCGCCACCCATCCCCCTTGTCGGGTGGAAATCTGTCAAAAGGGCAACTGTCGCAAGCAGGGGGGAGTACAGTTATTGCAAGAACTTGGCGACATTGTGCGGGCACAGGGTTGGGAAGAATGGGTTTTCGTGGAAGGGAGTGGTTGCCAGAAAGCCTGCAAATCCGCCCCCAATGTGCGAATCAATGGTCAACCTTACCACCGGGCGCAGGTTCATACCCTGATCCCTGAGTTGAGGGTACAGGTACAGCAAACGACCAACCATCGCCTGGGTTGTGGGGATAATTCAACATAGCCATCTCACCTACAATCGTGAAGAGAAGTTGGCGTCGCTGAATCAGTGTATGATCGCTAAAAAGCTTGTATTCATTGCAAATAAGTTTGAGACATTTGGGGGGAGGAGGATTAAGAATGCCCAAAAAGTGTCTCACTTTTTTGTGAAATGACTATAAGGCCAGATTGGGCGGCTCGGCCAGGATTTAGGAAGGGGTTTAGAGTGGGCGGGAGTAGCCAGCTATAGCAATCCTAAATAAGAATGGAACAGGGAGTCGCAGGGGCATCGCCCCCGTCCTTGGTTCTGGGAAATTCTTGTTTGTAAATCAAGTAGGATTGCTATAGTAGTTTTCACACTAATTTATGAAACAGGTTACCATCACTCAAGTCAAAAACGTATGACCCAGACGAGTGACCTTTGGGGTAGCGAATGTCGTTGTGCAAAATATATCCATTGGACGTTATATTCCTTGCTTGATTTGTGCCTACTTTCAGCCGTTCATCAAATTCTACAAGTTCCCTAGCCCATTCATCCTGGGCGTATGATCTTGGCTGTCTAAATTTTTCTTTGTACCAATGGATAGGGGGAGGGAATCTCAATTCCCATTTGCGCAACTTGGAGAAATCAACGACCCAAACACCTTCCATTGGTTCGACGGAATAAACAGACCCGTTCCATTCCATCTTATGAGCTTCCCACTTCACCCATAAGAATACCTTGATGTCAACCCTTCTGGCCAGCCAACGACAATAATTAAATGAATCCTTCAGATCCATGGTCAATGCATATTGTGGATTCACGCCATAACGTCTGGCCATAAAGAGCGGGGAGTTCTTGATCTTTACCTCCCCGATATGGTTATTGTTTACCAACAAATCTGGATGATAGGGATTAGTTCGTTTTTCGGGATGAATTTGGATGGAATACCCTGGTAAAGTTTTCTCTCTCACAAAAGCCACAAAAGCCTCTTCTTTCTTATTACCTAGATTGCACCAAAAGGCCTTATTATCTAAGTCATCAAAAGATGTCTCGACATACTTACTACCTTCAAGACGAAAAAGCTTATAGGTCATCTCCAACCTTTTTAATCTGAATTAATCTGAAATACGAATCATTCTAAATTAGCACATCTATAGCAATCCTAACTGAATTCAGAACATGGGTCGTAGGGCAATGCCCCATCTTTACAGCCAGGGGTTACGGGATACGGTTGTCAACCCACTTGCTCTAAACCTCGTTAAGGCTCAGCCTGGGAAACACGATTGTTCGTATCCTTTAATCTGTGAACAGGCTGTAGTTCTAAGTAATCTTTGTGATTCATAAAAATCCTCTGAAATTGCCATGAAGTTGCCCTTATGGTAAATCACTCCCGCAAACAACCTACCCAGGAAACAAGTCCTGTAACACCGCCGGAATCAGTCGTCCCCCCTGGGTATTTACCCCCCGCCCCAAAGGCGTATCAGGTTGCAGGGCGGCTCGCCCCCGTTCCGCCAAATCCAACAGGTACGGCCAGATACTCTGGTTCAACGCCTGCGTCGCTGTCCAGGGCACTGCCCCCGGCATATTCGGGACACCGTAATGCAATATGCCATATTTTGTATAAACTGGTTCCGTGTGGCTCGTTGGTCGCAAGGTTTCCACACAGCCCCCCTGATCCACCGCCACGTCAATAATTACACTTCCAGGGGTCATGGATTTCACCAGGGCTTCGGGGACGAGGATTGGGGTGCGCCGTCCGGGTAGAAGTACCGCCCCGATGAGTAAATCCGCCTGGGGTACCATTTCGGCAATGTGGGAGCTATTGCTGTGGAGTAACTGCACCCGGAAGCCAAATAAATCCCCCAACGCGTGCAACCGATCCAGGTTGAGTTCAATAATCGTCACCTGCGCCCCCAAGCCCACCGCCATCCGTGCCGCTTCCGTGCCTACGACCCCGCCCCCCAAAATGACCACCTGCGCCGGTTTCACCCCTGGGACACCCCCCAGAAGCACCCCCCTGCCGCCGGACTGCCGTTGCAAAAAGTGGCTCCCAAACTGCACCGCCAACCGCCCCGCAATCACGCTCATGGGATGCAACAGCGGTAACCGCCCATCGTTCAATTCCACCATTTCGTAGGCAATCGCGGTCGTTCCCGCATGGAGCAGGGCTTTGACCAAATCCGGCTGCGCCGCCAGATGGAGATAGGTAAAGAGCAGTAAATCCTCCCGCAAAAACCCGTATTCCTGGGGCAAGGGTTCCTTGACCTTGACTACCAAATCCTGGGCCCAAGCGGTCGCGGCCTCCGCTACAATGGTTGCCCCCGCCTGTTCATACAATTCATCCCCAAACCCCGCCCCAGCCCCCGCCTGGGTTTCCACCACCACCGGATGCCCCTGGGCCACCAACGCCGCCACACTGGCCGGACTCAGCCCCACCCGAAATTCCTGGTCTTTTATTTCCTTCGGTACCCCGATCCGCATCCTGGCTCCCATCCCACAGTTGGGATTTAGGATTTAGTTTATCCCTTTTGCCCCTGCTCTGACTGCCCCAACAGGGCTTGCCCCGCCACCGTGCCCAGGGCAATCAGGGTTAGCAGGGAAGCCCCGGCAAACGCCGCTATGGTTTGATATTCCATATAGACCCGTTCGATGTGCAGGGTGAGGGTATTGGTCTGGCCAATCACCTTGCCAGAGACCACCGCCACCGCCCCAAATTCCCCCAACCCCCGAGCCGTCGTCAAAATCACCCCGTACAACAACGCCCAACGAATCTGGGGCAAGGTCACCCGCCAGAAAATCTGCCACCCCTGGGCCCCCAATGTACACGCCGCTTCCTCCTCCTCCCGCCCGGTGCTTTCCAAAACCGGCAGTACCTCCCGCACCACAAACGGCAAGGTAATGAACAAAGTCGTCAGGATAATTCCCGGCGGCGCAAAAATAATTTTCAGCCCCAGCCACGTCACCCATTCCCGAAACATCCCCACCGTCGTGCTGTAGAGCAGGATAAACATCAGCCCTACAATCACCGGCGAAATCGCCAAAGGCGCATCAATCAAAGCCAAAATTAAGCCTTTACCAGGAAGCGAATAACGAGCCAACACCCAAGCCGTCACCAACCCCATTGCCGTATTCACCGGCACCGCCACCCCTACCACCAGAAGCGTCAATCCAATCGCATGGCGAGCCTCCGGTGTGGTCAACCCCTCCACATACGCCCCCCAACCCGACCGGAACGCCTGGTAAAACACATTTCCCAAGGGCAAAGCCACCATCAGAAGCAGGTACATCGCCCCCACCCCAATCAGTAACCAAGCCATCCACCCCTGGGGCACCGCCGGACGGGTCACCGCCATTGCACGTTCCTTTTGGTGAAAACGTTATCTTAAGGTTAATCAAATCACAAAATTGCGCCCAGTAGGGGCTAAGGTGAACCCATGCGGCTTTTGTTAATGACGGGTAAAGGCGGGGTCGGCAAAACCTCCGTAGCAGCAGCGACGGGTCTCCGTTGTGCGGAACTGGGCTACCGCACCCTAGTCCTCAGCACCGACCCGGCCCATTCCCTGGCGGATAGTTTCGACCAACCCCTCGACCACGAACCCCGCCTGGTACAACCCAACCTCTGGGGTGCGGAATTGGATGCCCTGCGGGAATTGGAATTGAACTGGGGGTCGGTCAAACGCTACGTCACGGAAGTCCTGCAAGCCCGGGGGTTAGACGGGGTACAAGCCGAAGAATTGGCTGTCCTGCCGGGGATGGACGAAATTTTTGGACTGGTGCGGGTCAAACGTCATTACGATGAAAATACTTATGATGTACTGATTATTGATTCGGCTCCCACCGGAACCGCCCTGCGCCTCTTGAGCATTCCCGAAGTGGCGGGCTGGTATATGCGGCGGTTTTACAAACCCCTGCAAGGCATGGCTCAGGTGCTCACCCCCGTCTTTGAGCCAATTTTCAAACGGGTGATGGGCTTTTCCCTGCCCAACCGGGAGGTGATGGATGCCCCTTATGAATTTTATGAACAGATTGAACAGTTGGAACGGGTTTTGACCGACAATACCCGCACCTCAGTTCGCTTGGTCACCAACCCGGAAAAAATGGTGATTAAAGAATCCCTGCGGGCACACGCCTACTTGAGTTTATACAACGTAGCGACAGACCTAGTGATTACCAACCGGATTTTACCCGCCGATGTCACGGACCCCTTTTTCCGAAAATGGCAGACCAGCCAAAACCAGTACCGCCAGGAAATCCAAAGTAGTTTCCATCCTCTACCTGTCAAAGAAGTGCCTTTGTACCCGGAGGAATTGTGCGGTTTGGCGGCTTTAGAACGGTTAAAAAACACCCTTTACCCCGATGAAGACCCCACCCAAATTTATTACCAGGAACAGACGGTGAAAGTGACGGAAATGCCCCAGGGATATTGCCTCGAATTATATTTACCGGGGATTCCCAAAGAGCAAATTCAACTTACCAAAACTGGGGATGAATTGAACATTCGCATTGGCAACCACCGCCGCAATATGGTCTTACCCCAAGCCTTAGCCGGTCTGCAACCCCAAAAAGCCAGTATGGAAAACGATTACTTAAAAATTGAATTCCCGCTTGTTGAATTGGTCACGACCCCATGATTCCCCCAATACCCCTCGGTCAAACGGATATTAAAATCACTCCCCTGATCCTCGGCACTTGGCAGGCGGGCAAACGGGGTTGGGTAGGGATTGACGACCAGGATATTATCACAGCGATTCAAACCGCTTTAGAGCAGGGGATTACCACCATTGATACAGCGGAAATTTATGGGGATGGCTATAGCGAAGAATTGGTAGGCAAAGCAATTAAAAATTATCGGGGTCAGGCAGTCATTGCGACTAAAGTTTTTGCCAATCATTTAGCCTATGACCAGGTACTTTTAGCCTGTGAAAACTCCCTCAAACGGTTGCAAATTGATGTGATTGATCTCTATCAAATTCACTGGCCGAGTGGTAGCTGGAAAAGTCCGGTCGTACCGATTGCTGAAACCATGAGTGCCTTGGTCAAGCTACAAGAACAGGGGAAAATTCGAGCCATTGGGGTATCCAATTTTAGTTTGGCGCAATTGCAATCTGCACAAAACTATGGGGTGATTAGTAGCCTGCAACCGCCCTATTCTCTTTTTTGGCGGGTACCGGAGCGGGAGTTAATTCCCTACTGTGTTGCTCAAGGAATTTCCATCTTGGCCTATTCCCCCCTAGCGCAGGGATTGTTGACCGGAAAATTTCCCCCTGACCAGCAATTTCCCCCGGAGGATGTGCGCTCCAAAAATATCCTTTTTCAAGGGGAATTGTACCAGCGGGCCCAATCTGCCCTTGCCCAACTGCGTCCGATTGCCTCAGCGTACCAGGTTTCCCTGGGAACTCTGGCTCTCGCATGGCTACTGCATCAACCCCGAACCCACGCTATCATTGGGGTACGCAACCGGGAACAGGTTTTGGCAAATTTACCTGCTGTGACCCTGCGGCTGAGTGCCGAGACCTTAGCGGCAATGGATCAAATTAGCCGTTCGGTAAATGATTTAATTCCCGCCGATGCCCTGTTGTGGAAGTTTTAGTCATTAAAATATCCACAATTAAATGATGGGCATCTCTATTTATTTGAGCCAACCCATAGCCTGCGTGGCATAGCCATAAATCTCATCGCTGGAATACCCATATTACCCAGAACCAATGGCACTACGACCGCTAACTTTGAATTGATCGAGGTGCCCTTAGGCCAACAAAGGGCGAAACCCATGTTTCACAGAAGCGGCACCAATCTGCGCCATTTTTTCGATAGTAATCTGGTTGCGACCCCAGGAAAAATTCGTATGCCAGCCTTCAAATTCCAATAACATCGCCTCAGCAAAACAAGCAAATAATTGCCGTTCTGGTACATCTAAATTCAGCATGGACATGATTTTCCAATCAATATCTAGGGAATGTTCAACCATGCCCCCATTTAACACCTTTACCCCCGGATGTTGAATTTGCGTACTCAGATTTTTGGGATAACCCCCATCAATAATCAGACAGGGATTTTTTAACTCTGCCGGGTTAATTTCCACCCCTTGCGGCATACTCGCCACCCAAACAATCACATCCGCTAAGGGCAATCCCGCCGTCAATGGTAATACCCGTCCTGTGCCCAATTCCTGTTGAAATTCCTGCAAGCGCTGTTGATTCCGGGCAACCAAAATTAAATCAATACCGGGAAAATGATGGGCTAACCAGCGACATACGCCACTGCCAATATCCCCGGTCGCCCCACATACCAAAATACTTGCCTGCTCTAAATCAATATCCATTTGGGGAGCAACCAATTCGATTTGTCGCACAATGATATAGGCTGTGTGGGTATTGCCCGTAGTAAACCGGCGAAAATCCAAGGAAACATTACGAATATCCCGAATTTGGTCTAAATTAAAATTCTCAAAAATAATCGAAGTAAACCCCCCCAATGCACTAATATCTATGTCGTGCTTTTGGGCATGGGCCATCGCATTAATCACTTTACGGGTGGCGGCTTTGAACCGATTTTGGGAGAGCATTTCCGGCAAAAAACAGGACTCCACATAACGGCCTTCAATCACCTGCCCCGTGATGCTCCGCACTTTGATTTCATCCACCACTTGGGGGGGTGCCATGCACCAAAAATCCAACCCCTGCTCCGCATATTCTGGATAACCCATCCTGTCGGCAACGGATTGAGCGTGTTCTAAATTCGTCAAATGCCCGATTAATCCAAACATAAATGATGGTTCCAGAGTACACCTTCCCCAGGATAACGGAAATCTCCTGCGGGTGGGAAATTCATCAGCAGAATTGGCAATAAAACCCCTAACTAGCCAGCCCCATTGCCGTTAACTGCATGACTTCCCGGGTGGTAAAGCCAATGTCCGCCAACGCATCCCCATAGGCAATCAGAAAATCCTCCACCAGGGCTGATTTTTCCATACCCAATTGCGCTGCGTCTTGTTCCACCTCATTTAACATCCGCCAGACCAAAGGCAAATTTTCCCGGTTGGCTGTCTTCAAACGGTCTTTGACTTCGGTGAAATGCTCTTTTAACCACTGTTGACCGAAATTCAAATGC
>Ga0308414_1002747_pt1 | contig 11406 bp, 5 predicted proteins | sample HotsprSampleOS50_FD_205667 | JGI IMG/M metagenome (GOLD analysis project Ga0308414, IMG submission 205667) | Hot spring phototrophic mat microbial communities from Octopus Spring, Yellowstone National Park, Wyoming, United States - 20090730_OS50 ... | reverse complement strand
CAATTGCGCTATCCTCCTTGGTGCCTATGGGTGCTTTCCCAAAGGCTTGACCCGCAGCTGAGGGGGGCAAGAAACTCCCCGCATGAAACAGGATGATTACCGGCCGCCGCTGCGCCGTATCCCCCGCCGGCTCGTAAATGTCCATGTACAAATCCTGGGGCTGATTGGTTCCATATGCATAGTTACGGCCATAAACGACATTTTTCGTAACTTTTATGCCGGTAAAAACTTCACTCTGATAGCGCTGGAGGCTCTGGCCCAGCCCGATACCTACTACGAGAAGGGCGCCTACGCTTATTCTCCATGTACGCATAACGCAAAGTTATGCACTTCCTGCGAAACTGCGAGCGGCATGGATTGCAACCAGACTTTCGGATCGGCTATTATCGTACTGGGACGGCTGGGTCGGACAAAAAACCCTATATTTGCTCTATGCGCTCGCTTATCATAGGCTTAGTGGGAGCTTTATTCCTGACCGCTTCCGGCTATGCGCAGCTGTCGGGTACTTACACTATTGGGGCTACGGGAAACTACTCCGACCTCACAGCTGCCATGAATGCCCTCAATTCGCAAGGCATCAATGGCAATGTGCGCTTTGAGATTTTGCCGGACTATGCGGGGGAGCCCTCGGGCACTGCGACCATTAATGTGGCTCAGTTCGGTCCCTACGCAGGCATGGGACAATACAATGTTACCCTCACCGTGCATAGTTCGGTGACGAGTCCCATTACGATAACAACCAATCCTAGTACGGGGCTGACGAGCCGCTTTGTCTTCCGGCTCACAGGGGTGGATAACTTTACGATTGATGGCGGGCCTGATCGGCTACTCCGCTTCACTACCGGCGCGCCGGTGAGCGGTATAGGTATCATCGGCCTGATTTCGGACAATACCTACCACCCTAATCCCTGCAAACGCATCACCATCCGTAATGTAGAAATAGATGGGGCTGACAAAGCCCAAGCCCGCGTGGGCATCTATTTCGGTCAGCAAAGCTCTTTCCCAGGCGCCGCCAATGTGTCCGGCAACGACAACATCACCATAGAAAACTGCTGGATCTACGGGGTGCAAGAGGGGATCATTTTGCATGGCCACTCCAGCCGGGATAAAAATAACCAGATTATAGGCTGTAAAATTGGGCACCCTGCTCTGATTGCCAGCTGGGGTGGAAGTAACCGATCGGCCGGTATTGTCGTCTCCGCACAAGAAAACCTTCTCATAGAGCGAGACACCATCTTCAATGCCAGCAGTAGCAGCAGCTATGGCTATACCGGTATAGCTGTGGGATATACTCCTCAAAGCACTTCCGCCAGTACAGCCTGTAAAAATGTGCATATACGCCGTAACTGGGTCTATGGCATTGCTTATACCGGAACAGGTGGATGGGATGCCTTCGGCATCCGAGTACATGTGGGTTCTCTCACTAATAGCCAGACTTATATCTACAATAACTTCATTGCTGACATTCGGGCAGACGGCTGGAGTGGCCCAGCAGGCACCTGGAATGCCTATGGGCTCCTCTTAGACGGCAGTAGTAACGCCAATGCCGGTGTGTATGTTTATCATAACTCTATTCACCTGTACGGAAGCGTAAATAGCAGCGCTACTAATTCCACCCCGTCCTGTCTGGCAATTCGGAGCAGCATTACGGGTGGGGTTTATGTACGCAACAATATCTTTCAGAATACGCAGACACCGGGCGCAGCTTCTTCCAGCCGGCGTACCATAGCAGTGGCTTATGGGGGGAGCAGTCCAAATGTGTTTGCGGAGCTTGACAATAATGCCTACTATGTGGATAATGCGAATGGTGCTCAGTATGCTTTTATAGGCGCCTTAGGGAGTAATGTCCGTGCGACCCTGACAGACTGGCGAGGTGCCGTAGGGAGTACTCGGGAGCAGAATAGTATCCAGCTCTCAGCTGGGGCCCCCTTCCAGTCTAACGACACCCTGCACATTCCGCATGGGACGAGCACGCCGATTGAGGGGGGAGGGGCCCTGATCAGTAGTCCGATAGCTATTATCACGGACTTTGATGGGGATCCGCGTCCAGATGGCTCGCCCAATCCCGATATAGGAGCGGATGAGTTTGTAGCGGTGATTCCGCCGTGCCCGACAGCCATCAGTGCAGACCAGATCAGCGCTTCGCCGACAAGCTTGCAAGTGGGGACAGGTAGCATCACGCTCTCTGTCAATAATCCTGCCAACGTGACGACACCGGCTTACTGGATGATGTCTGTGGATGGGGGGCCTTGGAATGTGATTGCGGCCTATCAGGGATCGCCGTATGTTTATACGCCGGCACTGGCGGGGAATTATGATTTTCGGCTGGTGGCGATCGTGGCCCCTTATCACAGCGGCTGTTCTGGCCTGCAGAATGACTCCTCCAACATCGTAAGCGTCTCCGTTGTTTGCCCCACCGCCCTAAATGCCGACCAGATCAGTGTAAATCCGACAACTATTGTGCAAACGCAGACGGTAACTTTATCTGTGAATAATCCCTCTAACGTTACTCTGCCGGCGCAGTGGGAGGTCTCTACGGGGGGTGCATCGGGGCCATGGAACGTTTTAGCTCCTTATACGGGCTCCTCCTATACTTATGCGCCTTTGCAAGGCACCTATTGGGTTCGGCTCACGGCTCTACCCCCTGTCGGGTGCTCCAATACCCCTGTATCGTCTAATGTAGTGAGCTTTACGGTACTGCCCCCTCCCGGGACAAGTATGTATAACTTTATAGACCTTACTCCTCAGACACCTACCAGAACCGATACTAGCTTCAGTTACAGCACGAATGGATATCCCACTGGCTCTAATCGCCGCCCTATGGGGAGTTTAGATTGGGGATCCCCTGCGGTATTCCATATTTACCGGATTCGCACCTGCTTAGACTCCCTGCGAGTAAATCTCTGTAACAACCCTGCGAATGGTACTGGCTCCTACAATGATCCAGACCTTCATGTTTACAACTCCCGGACCCGCTGCGGCTATCGCCAGGATGGAGGTTGTCCTGGATGGGTGCCGCATATTCTTCTCATTAATAACTTGGCGGCACAAGCTTGCAGCACCTACACTACTACGTTATCTGGCAATCCTAATCGTCAGCCCATGTCCTTACAGGCTGGCGATACGATCTGGATTATTATCCAGAAGTTTGGTACGGGCGGCGGGCCTGTGGATTACGTCTTGGAAATCACCGAGTACCCCTACGATCCCAGCTCTGCGCCGACTCTCCCGCAGCCGCCGTACTTTTCTTACGACACGAGTCGGGTCTGCTGGGTGGGAGCGATTGTCCGGGACACCTTCAATACCGGAATCACCACGCCGGGTATCCAGCACAACTGGTATGTCAATGGCACGCAGGTCTCGGGTGTGACGGGCAATACCTTCATAGCTCAGTTCAACGCCCCTGGTATTTACACGGTGGTGGCCGAGCTGACCTCAGCGCAAAGTTCAGCCTGCACTCCGCCCTCCCAGGCTGCCCGGGATACCGTTTATGTCGTTGTGGACTCTCTGCCAGAAACCAATATCCAGGTGGATGGGAGTGAGTACTTTCCCGGAAGCTATGCCAGCATCAGTGGCAGTGGTAGTAGCGTGTGTGTCCAATACTCGCCCACTATCATAGGATCTGCTTTCACCTATAGCTGGGTCATCAATGGCTCTACCTACACGGGGCCGGGGCCTCACACAGAGTGCTACGGCGCTTCGCAAACGGATACCGTAGTCCTCATAGTCCAAAATGGCGCTTGTACCGAAATAGACACGGTGTATGTGATTGTGGATCTATCTACTGGCCTTCGGAGCAGCTGGGGAGGGCTGCGGGTGTATCCGGTGCCTGCGCAGGAGGCTATATATGTAGTTTGTCCGGCGGATGGGCCAGCCCATTGGTGGATAGAAGACCTGCGCGGCCAGCGCGTCTATGAAGGAGAAGCGACCCTCTCCGCCGGCACAGCCTATCGCATTCCCCGTCAGAACCTCGCCGCCGGACTCTACCTTCTCCGATTTACGCAGGGAGATAGGCACTACCTCCAGCGCATCGCTTTCGAGTAAAACGGCTCTGATAAATCGCCCACGATGGGGCAGGCGTCAATTGCCTGCCCCATCGTATTTTTGAACTATGCGCCGGTTTCTCCTGTGGAGTGGGGGGATTATCGCCTTCCTGCTTATTCTCCTTGCGGTTCTGCCTTTTTTCTTCCGAGGTAAGGTGGATAGCCTCCTTAAAGAACAAATCAATAAAAACCTCCGCGCTCGCGTAGATTACCGGGGCCTAAGTCTGTCATTTTTTCGGCACTTTCCTGCTCTCACGCTGCGTTTGGAGGGGCTTGTGGTAGCTAATCAGGCTCCTTTTGAAGGCGATACGCTCCTCCAATGCGATGCCATAGACCTCGGCCTGGATGTCTTAGCGCTTTTGCGCGGAAAGGTAGATATTACCCGTTTCTACCTCATCCGACCGAAAATGCTCGTACGGGTCTTATCGGATGGGCGGGCTAACTGGGATATTACCATGCCCGACACAACCACCTCTACCGAAACTAAACCGGACACGACGCCCACAACCTTCCACCTGGCTCTGCGGCGCTATGCTATTGAGAATGGAAATCTCACCTACATAGACTCCTCTACTAAGCTCTATGCCCGCCTCGTGGGCCTAACCCACACTGGCAAAGGCGACTTTACGCAGGACCAAGTAGACCTCGCTACGGAAACAGAAATAGCCCAGCTCTTCCTGACCATGGACCAAACTCGGTACCTCAATGGGCAGCGATTTACGGCCGAACTGGATTTAGACCTCAATCTGCCAGCCCAGCAGTATCGCATCTCAAAAGGGCAGTTTGCCCTGAATGACCTGCGGTTGGAACTGCAAGGGCAAGTGAGCTTGCCCGATACCCAGACGACCCTTCTAGATATGCAGTTTGCGGCGCCAAAGGCTTCCCTCAAGTCCCTCCTCTCGCTCGTCCCTGCCGTCTATAAGAAAGGTTACGAGGACCTCTCTACGGAGGGTGCTCTTAGCCTAAGTGGGTATGTACGGGGTGAGCTGCGGGATACTTTGCTGCCCGCCTTTGGCCTGAAACTCGGCATAGAGCAAGGCCGCATCGCCTACAAAGCCCTTCCCAAAACCATAGAAGGGATTTTCTTACGCCTGGCCCTGGAAAGTCCCGCCCCCACGCTGGAAAGCCTACGCATAGACCTGGATACGCTCTCGCTGAAAGCCGGGCAGACCGCTCTCGCGCTCTCCTATCATAGCACGGGCCTCTCCTCCCTCAATCTAAAAGCCCTCATCAACGCTCAGGGGCAGTTGGAAGACTTTGCTGCTGCTTTACCCTTAGGCTACACTTTACGAGGCGCTTTTCAAACGCAGCTGCGCTTATCCGGTACTTACGCAGAGAAAAAACTCCCCTCCATAGATGGAACCCTCCGCTTATCCGAGGGGTATGTCAAGGCCGATGCGTATCCAGCGGCCATAGAAAACCTGCGCATAGACTTTGCGGCTAATAGTCCCGAAGGCAACTTAGCCCAGTCCGTGGCGGAGCTGCGGACCATGGCCTTTACGCTGGCAGGTCAGCCCGTCCAGCTTAGCTTGCGCATAGAAGACTTAGAGGCCCTGCGCTTTGCATTCGCTACCCAGGGCGTCTTAGATTTAGGGGCGCTCCTCCAAATCTTCCCCCTGGATAGCACTCAGATAACAGGCCTTCTCCGCTTTGATCTCAAACTCCAGGGCACCCGAGACGCCTTAGAAAAGCAAGATTATGCTCGTTTGCCCGCTAATGGCTACCTCATAGTAGATAAGTTCTCCTACAAAAGCCCAGACTTACCCATGGGTACCCAAATAACCTCCGCTCGATTGGATTTTTCTCCACAATCTGCTACGCTCTCAAACTGTCAAGGCCAAATTGGCCGTTCGGACTTTCAGGTGGGTGGAAGCCTTCAAAACTACCTGGGGTATGTTTTGCGCGATGAAAAACTCATTGGCACGCTTTCCCTTCAGAGCCGGCGCTTGGACCTCAATGAGTGGATGAGTAGTGACACGACAAAAGCCGCCTCTGCCAGCCCCGATACCGCCAGTACCTTAGAGGTGGTCGTTATTCCAGCGAACATAGACTTTACCTTCCAAGCCCAGATAGGGGAGCTGCTGTATGACCAGATGCGCTTTCAGAATGCGCGGGGGCGGCTCGTCATTCGGGACCAGAAGGTGGTCTTGGAGAACTTTGAGATGGGGGCCTTTGGGGGGCTTTTGGCGCTCAGTGGGGCTTATGTCGCGCCGAGTAAAGACCAGGCCAGCTGGAATATGCGGTTTCGGTTTCAGGAGGCCCGCATAGAGGAGCTGGCTAAAAACATTGCCACCCTGCGTCGGCTCGCCCCTATCGTGAAAAGCACGCAAGGCACCGTTAATCTAAACTTAGAAGCCGGCAGCCGCTTGAAACCCGATATGATGCCGGACCTATCTACGCTGAATGGGCAGGGGCTGGCGGAGGTCCTTCAGGCGACGGTGCAAGGCGCAGCTTCCCTACAAGCTTTGAGCGGTGCTACGAGGCTCCCCGCGCTTTCTCAGGTAACCCTCGCTAAAGCGAATATCCGGTTTCGCTTGCAGGATGGTGGGCTTTATGTAGAGCCTTTCCCAGTTCAGGCGGGCAATATTCAGATGGAAGTGGGTGGTATAACCCGTTTAGACCAAAGTATTGCCTACACAGTGGGCATAGATGTGCCGGCGGAGATGGTGGGGGCGGTAACCCAGGCGCTCAACCTGCCGGGTGTGCAGGGGGGCGTGCGGCTCATAGCGGATTTAGGGGGGACAGTGGCGGCGCCGAAAGTGACGGGCGTGCGCACCGATAAAGGGGGTGCCCCCCTCGCTCAGGCGCTGGAAGCTCAAAAAGCCAAAGTAGAAGCCGAGCTCAAGCGCCGAGAGGATAGCCTCAGGCGGGCCCTGGATGAAAAGCGCCGAGCCGAGGAAGAGCGCCTGCGCCGCGAAGTCGAAGAACGCCGCAAAGCCGAAGAAGAGCGCCTCCGCCGCGAAGCCGAAGAGCGCCGTAAGGCCGAGGAAGAGCGCCTCCGCCGCGAAGCCGAAGAGCGCCGCAAAGCCGAAGAAGAACGCCTCCGCCGCCAAGCCGAAGAAGAAAAACGTAAACGCGAAGAAGAGCTCAAAAAGAAACTCCCTTTCCCCCGGTGAGAGGCAGCCTGAAAGAGAAGGAACCGCCAGTTGCTTCGGCCTTCGTAAGTAGAAGGCATTTCTAAGCGCATTTTGTTTTTGCCAGGGAAGTAAAGAGACATGCCGCACGCACTGGCTTATGCGTGTAGTAGCGGAAAGTTTGTACTTTTGAAAGGGCCATGACGGCGGTACTCATTGTCTTCATCGTGATAGGCATTCCTGTTTTGGGAGGATTGGCCTTGGGGGCCTATAAAGAATGGCTGAAGCATCGGGGCCGATTTGCCACCACAGCCGAAATAGAAGAACTCAAAACGCAACTCACTCGCTTGCAGGCCGAAAACCAGAGTCTGCGCCAGCGCCTGGAAAACCTGGAGACGATTGTCGTGAGCGAAGTCTGGGAAAAGCGCGGCTCTACAATAGGCGCTTCTCAACCTAACATAGACATCCCCAAGACGCTCGAATAGTATGGTCGGATTAGCTATTATTGTAGGCGCTATTTTGCTGTATAAGGCTTACAAGCTCAAGCTAAAGCATGATGCGGAACTCAAGGAGCTGCGGGAGCAGAATGCGCGTTTACGGGCGCAGATGGAGGCGCTGCGGCGGGAGCATGAGACCGTGCTATCCCGACCGGGGATTGCTGGTGTGAGCGCAGAGCTGACGGATACGCAGAAGGCGGCACAGATTGCGGAGGCCATCCGCCGGAAAGAACCCCTTCTTTAACGTGGGCGCACGCGCAGGCCCTTCCCATCTACCGCCACAGTGGTGAAGTATCCCCATATTCGGCGGCGGCTCCCTGAGAAGTTTGAGGTAACATTATCCGGCGGAGGCGAAAAGCCGCCACTTCCCCCAAAAGCATTCCGTACCAGCTGATCATAAAACCGAATCACTTGCCCGGGCAGTGTCCAGAGTTCTACATAAAACGTGTCTTGGGGTTTTGCCTCAAAAGGAAGCTCAAAGACGACAAAGTTCCCGTCAATGTAGCGGTCATCGCTGTAAATCCATTCTGTGAGGCGATTGAGGAGCGTGTCATTGCGCCAGGTACGCAGCCGGTAGCCCTGATTTTCGCCGGGGGGGTCCTGAGAAATGCCAATGAGTCTATAGCCGGCAGGAATAGGCCCCCTCGCCGGTAGAAAGGTATCTATCAAAGCTAAGATGCGCACAGTCTCTAAGAGCGGCATAGCCTGCGAGGTGAGATTTTCATCATCCACCTGGACTTTGAGGCGGTAGTGGTGGGTAAGTTGGGGACGCACAGAGCCGCCTACGCGCATATAGACAGAGTCCCGCCACCGAAGGGTGTCTTGGTTACCTGTTTCCACCTCTTCTAAAATCACAACCGCATTGGACACAACCGGGGGCAGGGTAGGCGCAAAATACCCTGTGCTACGGCTAATGCGCGCCAGGGCACTGTCCCGATCGCCAAAGTAGTAAGCCTCAACTACCAGTTCGCCGGTGTCGGAAGGGACATCCAGCTCTATTTCTTTCACGCAGCCAGACGCCACAAGCAAAAGAAAGAGTGCACCTACCTTGGGCAGGTAATTACTGCGCTCCACAGGCCAAATTAACAAAAAAGTGGGCGGTTCTTTCACGCTGCCCGTAGAGGCCTGTTTTGGTGCCGGCCAGCTTGGAGGCTGGGACAGTAGAGGCCGATGGGGAGGCGTGGAAAAGGATAGCGTTACGAAGAGATGCCAAGGTCAGTAAGGATGGCTTGCATGATTTTCCTGCGGATGAGGAGCTGGTTGTAGCGGGGGTCAGCGGCGGAGGGGTGGATGCGGTTGGAGAGGATGATGACCACGAGGTTATGGGCGGGGTCGGCCCAGGCGGCGGTGCCGGTAAAGCCTAAGTGCCCAAAGGCAAGTGTAGAGAGGGGGGGAGGGGCGCTGGAGGTCTTTTCTTTGCTGGGTTTATCCCAGCCTAAGCCGCGGCCTAACTTATCGGCCTCGCGGGTGAATGTCCGCACTGTCGGTGCTGAGAAATAACAGTACCCGCCATATTCGCCGCTTTTGAGGAGCATCCAGAGAAGGTAAGCCAGGTCCTGGCTGGTCGCGAAAAGTCCCGCATTTCCCGCAAAGCCCCCTAAGAGCGCTGCCGTCGGATCATGCACATAGCCACATAGGGTGTCTTTTCGCCAGGTAGTATCTACTTCGGTAGGGGCGCATAGGCTATCGAGGCAGTTTAGGGCGGGGTGAAATTGCAGACGATATAGACCCATGGGACGGTAAAAGCGCTGTGTTACATAGCTCATCATGTCTTCGCCAGCGAGAAGTTCCAGGTATCTGCCCAGGATGACAAAGCTAATATCTGAATACACCGGGTGGGCAGTGGGTTTGCTGGGGGGATAGGAGAGGATTTGCTCCCAAAGGGTGGGGGTAACTTTCTGGCTGAGGTAGCGGCGGCGGCTCAGGGCCAGGGTATACAGGTCGGAGAGGGTGTCAGAAAAGGCCGTGGCACTGCCTTTGAGCATCTGGAGGAGGGGCAGCGTAGGGGGATAACCGGCCGTGTGGGTAAGAAGCTGATAGGGGTTGAGGCGCCCCGCTGGCTTGGAGGCCCAGGCAGGAACCCGCTTACTGAGCGGCTCTTGCAGGCGAAGCTCCCCGCGCTCATATAAGTCCATCGCCATGAGGGTCGTTACGAAGACTTTCGTCAAGGAAGCCACATCGTACAGGGTATGCGTAGGCGAAGGGCGCCGACGATCCGTATAGCTATATCCTCCCCAGCCTTTGTTGTAGACTACCGTGTCCCGATAAATCACGGTAATAGCGAAGCCCGGCGTGATACGTTCGTTGATGACAGTACTTAGGAGAGAGTCCAGCCGCTGAAAAGAGTAAGGGGAGCGATAAGGCACCACAGGCCGGTAAGGTGCCGCATCATAAGCCACATAACGCGGGTATCGGAGGGGCGGCTCCACAGGCAAACCCCCCGTAGGTGGCCCCGTGCCCATGATGACATTCACGGCTTGCCACTGCGCCAGCGTGTCCTCCTGATAGCCTAAGATGATGGCCTCCTCCTCCCCAAAGAAGGAGAGCGTATAAGGATTTCCGAAAATGCAAGTGATGACTTTGCGGTCGGACTCCCGAAGCTCACATAAGAAGTCCAGGGCCCTGGGGCGCAAGCCAAAGCTGCGGCGGGGGTTCTGCGAGAGGTTGAAGATCCCAACGATAAAGAGATTATACTCGGAAAGCCGCCGCAGGAGGGAGTCCGCCGGGAGAGCCTCTATGGACGGAATTACGACATAGTCTATGGCCACATACTGGCTGAGGTAACGGTAAAAGGGGGCGGGGCGCTCGTAGCCGATTTGCACATAGAGGGGGCGGTAGTTTGCAAGATTGCCGAGGGGTAAGAGGGCTTGGCGATTTTGGACGAGGGTGACAGCTTGGATGTAAGCCTGCCGGAGGGGCTCTAAGAGGGCTTCGGCCCACAGGTCGGTCATGAGACCGGTCTCGGGTACCTGTGGCGTTGTGGTCAGGCCCAGCGATGCTTTGAGCAGAAGGATACGCCGCACTTTCTCATCTATTTGGGCTTCGGTGAGGCGCCCCGCAAAAACCGCCTCCTGAATTGCCCGAAACACCACAGGCACCTGTTCTACATACAGCAGCACATCCGCGCCCGCCCGAAGGGCCGCTACTTCCAGCTCCCCCGGCGCATAATAAAGCGATACCGCCTTCATATTGAGCGCATCCGAAAAGACTATCCCCCGAAAGCCCAGCTCCTTCCGCAAAAGACTATCTATAATCACGGGCGAGACGGTGGCGGTCACGGTATCCAGAGCCGGCACTAAGAGATGCGCTATCATGATGCCCATTACCCCTTCCCGGATAAGATGCCGGAAAGGGTACAGCTCAATGCTATCCAGCCGGGCCCGGCTATGCCGGATAATCGGCAGGTCGTAATGCGAGTCTACCTCCGTATCGCCGTGGCCGGGAAAGTGCTTAGCCACGGCGACAATACCCTCCCTCTGAAGGGCCTGCATGTATAAGAGGGCGAGCTGCGTAACCCGATGGCGGTCACTTCCAAATGCCCGAAAGCCAATCACCGGATTTTGGGGATTGTTATTCACATCACAGACGGGCGCGAAGTTGATATGCACGCCCAGCCGCTTACATTGGCGGGCAATAGCCTGCCCTACCCTATACACCAGCGAGTCCTCCCGTAGTGCCCCTAAGGTCAGGGCATTCGGATAGCGGGGAAGGCTATCCAGACGCATGCTGGGGCCCCATTCCGCATCCATGGCCACCAGAAGCGGAATCCCACTAAGCCGCTGGTAGTGATTC
>Ga0308414_1002746_pt1 | contig 11415 bp, 3 predicted proteins | sample HotsprSampleOS50_FD_205667 | JGI IMG/M metagenome (GOLD analysis project Ga0308414, IMG submission 205667) | Hot spring phototrophic mat microbial communities from Octopus Spring, Yellowstone National Park, Wyoming, United States - 20090730_OS50 ... | reverse complement strand
ATGAACATAAAACCCATATTCAAAAAAGCTTCCGGCGCTTCCGTCAATGCCCTTACGGTGGGTCTGCCCGCCGACCAGAACGGAAGCATGCTGTCCGGGAGCACCCAATATGCGTATACGCCGGTAATGTTCCAGCTTACAAAGGATTACGCCGATAACATATATGTAAAAATATACAAAATAAACCAGGGAAGCCTGGACCTGCCAAGGTTGTATTATGAGGTGCAATCAAACGACGACCCTTCGATACCCGGAGACTGGACGGTGAAAAAGGTGCTTGACGACACCTATTTCGCGGGAGATTTTGCGGTTACGGTTATTACAGGCGTGAATCCGAACAACGAAATGCATTATAAAGTTGTTGTCAAGTCCGACGGCGTGAGCGACAGGATTGAATCGCCGAAAATGCCTTATATCCTGAGTGAAGATACAGGCAAGCCTCCTTTGCCCACGGGTATCGAAATAATCGGCAAAACGCTGCGCGCGGGCGTTGCCGAACGGCCTGCCACGGGGGAGCGGGTTGCGGTCAAAACAACCGATATTACCATATCATGGGATAAACCAAGAGACTGGGACAATGCGAAGAACGACCTTTGCTTCCATTTTATTCTATGCACAAATCAAACAAGCCTTAGCAAAAATGTTGATTTGTACATGGACGGGCTTCATTGGGGCAGCTATCCGGTAAGATACAGGCTGGTAAAATATATGGACGCGCTTTCGGATAAAATTCACGAAGAAGGGAATAGGCTTTGGTGCGTTATCGAAGGGTTCGACCTGTTTACCGGGGAGAGTCCGGCGGGAAACGTGGAGGAAATAGCAAATCCCGACGGCTATCCGGAATTTCTATTCCCAAACACCGTATATTACCTCCAAATGTATACGACAAAGGCTGCCGACGCCGGATCCGCAGACCCTGAAAAAATGTCGAACCTGTCGCTGGTTAAAAGCTTTACCACGCTTGCGGGAGCGCAGCATGACGTGCCCCTGCCGTCCGGTTTCAGGCTGGACAAAAATAATACTGTGACTGTTCCGGGCACGCCCCCTATGATAATAAACAATGTTGAGCTGATGTTCGACAAGGTCCGGGGGCTGGATTGGGAAAATTACACTTCGGACGGAGGCGCAAGCAAAAAAATATATTACGACCTGTACATGAGCGGCAGGACCGCAGCCGATTCTTTCATTCTCATCGGCACCACGCAGGAGCCGGACGGCGATGTGGCGTTTACCGGCGCGGATGATGAGCTCAGCACGTCAATAAAAGCGACCGTCAGGGAATTTTCGCCCGGAACCGAAGCCCGCGCCGCTTTCGGAGAAAGGCTAAGACCTAACAGCGTATATTATTTTATAGCCAAAACAAGGCTTGTAATAAGCAACCCTCCCGCGCCAGATATTGTCAAAGAATCGGCGGCGACTTCCATATTAGCTGTTACAACGGCAAGGCACGGGATAAATCCTCCGGACAATTCGGAGATGGCGCCCCTTGCTCCGGACGATTTTTCCATAGCGCTTGACAGCGGCGGCAATATGCTGGTTACAGGCTCAAGCGCGGCATTTAACTGGACAAGGAGGGAGACAGGGGCGGTATATGAGCTTATCTGCACGTCGGAGAGGGTTTTGCCGGATGCTAATCGCTCAATATATGAACACGATGCTTTGTTCACAAGCTTTATTAATGAATTTGACGGCATAGACGGGCTACTTGACGGGAAAGTTATTTTAAATCCCGGCGCAAGCCGGCTTCCGGAGGGGCTTTCCTATGACGCGGCAACCGGCCTTTGCCTTTTTTCCATAAATTCCTGGCTTTTTCCGAACAGGCTGTACTATTTCAGCCTGAAAGCGGTAAACCCTGCAAATGGCAGGGAAAGTTTATGGATATCCATCCCGGTCACTACCTCCCTGATAGAAGGCCCAAAATCTCTGGAAGCGGTAAGAGATTTTCAGCTTGCGTTTTTCTGGACCGACAACGCCCCCAATGTGAATGCCGATGATTGCAGAATTTTTATTAAAGGCCCGAAAGACAACGATTACAGGCTTGTTTCAAGAGCAGGTTCAACCGTGGTCAAGGACATGGACGGAATTACTTATTACGGAAGAATTAGCGGGCTCGAGCCCGACACGGTTTACAGCGTAAGGGTTTACAGAGGCGGCGGGAATGGAACCCTGGTTTTTCAGAAAAACAACATGCGCACGAGAAATCCGCGCCATGAAATTGATATAATGTGGTTCGCTCCACCCGCGGACGCTTACGCAAGATACGAAACTGCGATAAAGACCGCAGATGATCCCGAGTATTTGATTCTCAGGGACATAGACTTTGAACAATATATAAATAAGGACGGACGCATCCTGCCGTATTATATGGAAGAAACTCCGAAAACGGTTAACGACAGGCATCTTGTTTTATACCGCGCAAGAATAAAGAAGGCAAAAACCATGCTGCCCGGAGGGTTCACGATATACCGGCCGCTTAAGCCGAATACCCGGTATTATATCAAGGTGCGCGCGGTTAGAGCAGACCCTGCCGACGCTGCGCTTGCGTCATATTCCAAGTTTGCGGGGCCGGTTGACATAAGGACCGACTTCAGCCAGCAGGATTATGACGCTAAGGATCAGGAAGAGAAAAGCAGGGTGGTTTTCCTTGATAAAATCGACAAGCTTGAGAGGGAATTTTTCTTCAGGGTGGAAACCGGCGACAGTTCGGCAAACGGCATACTCCTTAAAGGCGAGAGGGTTGTCAACGCCATGCGCAATAACGGGTCCTATCCGTTTATAATAGACATATCCGCGGTTGAAACGGGAATTGACGCCGACATAGTTTATCTTCCGGAAAGCGTTGTCAAAGCCGTCAATTCCGAAAACAAACCGCTGGTTTTAAGGACTGCCGGCGCCGAGTTTATGCTGCGGCCGGGAACACTGGACTTTGAAAGCAATCTCAGGGTGTCTTCCTTGAAAAAGCGCGCCGGAATCAACGGCCTGATATTTGAGATAAAAATAGAGAGGGCTGCGAAGCCTCCCGTTCCTGTGCCTTCGGGGAAGGAGGCGGTTTCGCTTGTCAACGGCGTCAATATAAGGGCGCTGGGCGTTTTAAAAACCGAAGGCGAGCTGGCCGGGATGATGCGTGATAAGCTTTACAATGCAAATACGGGCCTTGTCGGCGAAAAGCTCAACATGCTGCTTAATTCCGTTTACGGAATAAGCATGGAGGATGCGCCGGTAATCAATGAATATATAAATCAACTTATTAAGCTTATCGAGAGGGAATTGTCCGTTTATGCGCATTTGACAATTGAAGCGGCAAAGGCGTCCGGGGCGGAGGAAGCTGTTGAGGATTTCGGCACGCCCATGGGAGCGAAGCTTTTCGTAAGCGGCGGGAAAGGGGTTAAGCTCCCATATGTCTTGTACGGCGGGTCAAAAGCCTGGAAGGAATTGTCTTCAGGGGTTGAGAGACCGGGAAGCTTAAGCTTTGACGCGGCAAAGACCGGAAAATACGCCGTATTGCTCGCCCGGGGGCCGAAAGCGGACATGCCTGCCGATTCCGGACAGAGGGAAGAGGTTGGGGAATTTCTTGCAAGATATGATTTGAGCGGGATTTTCCAGGGGATAAGCGTAACGCTTGCGCCTCAAGACAGGGTTTCGTCGAGGGAAATAATCCTGCTGTTCGAGAAAGTTATGGGAAAAACCGGCGGCAGTGAAGGGCTTGATTTGGGCCAGAAGGCAAAGAAGCTTGGCCTTGCGGATATAATAAACCCGAATGTTGCTCTGAAGGACGTGGAAAGGCAGGAGGCGGCGGCTGTCGCCGCAAGGGTGTATTCGGCCAAAGCCGGCGTTGATGCGGAGAACTTCAGGACAACGAGAAAGATATGGATAAAAGATGAGGAGAAAATCGGCGGCAAATATTATAAGTATGTCGAAATGGTGATTGACCTTGAAATCATGGCGCTTGATGAAAACTTGAATTTCAACCCGAAGGGTTTTGTTACAAGAGCGGAATTGATCAGGGCCCTGGCCGCGGCGTTGAGGCAGGCCGGGGAAATGTGAAATAAGACAGCGGCTGCTAAAATGGGAAAAGCTTGATTCAGATGCAGCTTAGGAAGCGGATTATATTAAAAAAGCCGGAATCAGCTGTCGCAGCCGAAGTAGTCGATTGCGATTTGACGGCCGGATGCCGTCAAAAAGGCTTATCAATGTTGAATATAAAGGGATGTGGCTTAAATGAGAAGGATGGCGAAATACGCAAGTATAATATTGATTTTGGCGATTGCGGCGCAATGCGGATTCGCAGGCGGCGCTTACGCGGCCAACCCGCCGCAGCCCGCGCCTGAGAAGCTCAGGATAGAAGCTATTCACAACACGCCGCCGGACGATGTCCAGCCGCCCATAGGATATAACGAGTACGACAAGTTTTACGCGGATTTGAAGTGGAATCCCCTTGCAAACCCCAATCCAAATGTGGCTCAGAACAAGTACATCAATATTTACCTGCAGGAGATTACCAAGCCTTACAAACCTTCGAAGCCGCTTGAACTGAGGGAGTCGGAAAAAGGCATATCGGGAGGCGAAACTTCTTTCAGGCTTAAAAACCTCAATTCAGGGACGATTTATTTTGCGTACGCAAGGGCCTATTATACTTATACGGAAGGGATGACCACCTATACCAGCCCCGAATCGCTGCCTTCAAACGCGGTAAAATTCCTGACCGACATTGAGATAGAAGCCTATTCCTGCGGGAGCAGGCAGATAAAAATCATATGGGACGACGTTTGGAACGTGGGAAAACGCATAGACTACAAGCTTTATATTTCCGAGAGCAAGGATTTTTCAAATACGCCGCCAATATATATAACACCCGGGATGATTGGCGCGTCGGGGCCCGTTAAAGTGAACGATACGGCGGGAAAACTTGAGTATGTCCACACGGTAAGGGATCCCGGCAGAGTTTATTACATAAAAATTGCGCCGGACATCTCGGACCCCGAGCTAAAAAAATCGAAGGAAAGCAAGACGCTGGCGGTAAGCAGCTACATACTTGCAAAGACAACAAAGATGTTTGCCACAGATTTCGGCGTTATCTGGAAGATTGAGTGGACGCCTGTCATTACAGGCATGGGCGACAGCGGCATTAAAATATCCTACCAAATTTATAGGGGAAACTTGAAAACAGGCGGCTTGCCGCAATATATGGCCGCCGTGGACGATACGACATTTTTTGCGACCATGGAGGAGGGGGACAACGAAAGCTATTTCATCATCAGGGCCATTGTAACAAAAAACGGTGAGGACGTTTATCCCGGAATAAAAATTGAATCTGACAGGATATTCGTAAAGGAGTCGGAGGTGCCCTCAAACCCGCCGATGCCCGAACTGGTCGACGAGTTTTCGAACGCCGGGAACGTAATCATTAGCTATAAAGACGAGCTTAAGCCAAACGGCGCAACGCTCTTATGGAGGGCGCCCAGGAAAGGCAGTGGGGAAATCGACGCGGAAACGGTTTACGACATATGGCTGATAAATAACCCCGCAATGCTTGACAATCCCCCGGAAAGTGCCAAAATAGCATCGTCGCTCGGCATGGCGGAAGCCAACAAAGTTATGAGCGGCTCTTTATTGCTTGGGTATAAGTATGTTCTCAGGAACCTTACTCCCAATTCCACATATTATTTTAAAATAGTAGCCAAGAAAACATATGTGGAATATGTGGACAATATGCTCCAGTCGGTTACTTACCGTTCGCAGCCCGCGATAAGGGTGGTCATTACGCCTGCGGAGGGTCCCATCGACCAGCCGCTGGCGCCGGGAAGGCCGCCTCTCCGGATTAAAAAATCCCCGCCTCCCGAATCAAGGGACATGGTCACGCCGACAACGGCCGTGATACAGTTGAAAAACAAGTGGTATGAAGAGTTCAACGAGGATGTGAAAAGGTGGGAGTACAGGACGCCTGAGCAGCTTGGAGAAGATATTGTCGGCGATATAGAAGCCGGCGCCGAGGACCCTTTAAGATACAGGAAGGTTGTGTATGACTCCGGAGTTACGATTGACGTAGGGTGCGTCGAATTGAAGGAAGGAATGAATTACGAAAGCCTTGCCGGAATTCCGGCAAACAAGGTGATAAGCCATCCGGTAAAGGCAAACGACCCTTATGAGGATCCGGCGCTCAATCCGGACGGGCTCAGGCACAATGTAGATATTGTTTTAACCGGCCTTGAGCCCAATAAGAATTACGTCGTTTGGGTGAGGGCCGCCAGGCTCGGCATAGGGCTTGCTTCGGGGCCGTCCGACCCGATAATTGTGACAACGGCGCCCGATATAAAGCCGCCTCTTGAAAAGCCTACCGTACCTGTATTCAATTATTTCTTCGCAGGTGATACATATGTTGATTTGGGATGGAATTTCAGGCCGGGATATAACTACTATATAAAATACGGAACGGTTGACAGGCCGGATTCCGCCAAGGGCGCCGCAACCGTGACTCCTGCCGATATGATGTACTCAAATTATTACAGAATAAGCGGGCTTAAACCGGATACCTTGTACTATTTCTGGATACAGGCGGAAGCTGTGAATCAGGCGGGACAGACAAGCTTGTCGGACTTAAGCGATTCCTGCCTTGTGAAAACCCTGCCTTACGCTCCTCCGGGCACGCCAAGGGGTTTCGGGGTAAAGAACGCCGCAGGGGCTGTCGCAAAAAACAGCATTGCATATGAATGGATCGGCGAGGAAGGAGCCGAATATATTCTTGAGGTTGCGAGCGGCATAGATTACAAGGATGCCAGGGAATATAAGGCGGGGAACGCCACGGAGTTTATTGTGGACGGGCTTTTGTCGAACAAAAGGTATTATGCCAGGCTGTACGCGTACGACCCGGTCAAAAAGCTGAGGTCGAAGCCTACGCAAAGCATATCTGTAAGAACTCTAAGGAGCAGGGACGATTACGACTCGGACCAAGACGTTGAAAATGCCGCAGCCGGGGATTATATAGTTAAAAATCCGGTTGTGGCCGGCAAAACATGGAAGATATCGATAACAGGCATTAATGCGGACAGGTTTATTGAGATTGTGAAAAATGATTCGAAATTGGACTTTACGCTGGATTTAACCTCTCCTCCCGCCGATGCCGAGAAAATAAGCCTTGTTGTTTCATATAAGGTGTTTGAATCGCTTGCCGCGCTCAAAGAAAGCTTTATTGTCGCAAATCCCGCCAACAAGCTTGTCTTCAGGCCGGGGACGCTCGCTGCGGATAATGCCGCGGCTTCGGGGATTGACGCGAAAAAAAGCGACATGGAGATAATCATTGATTTAAAACCGAATGCGGATATAAAAAATTCCGATAATATATTGCTCAAGACGCGCGCGACGGGCATCGCGGCAAACATTTTACCGGGAGGGAAAAATCCTGTGCCGGTTTATTCTTTTGCAAGGCCGCTTAAAATTATTTATGAATATGATTCGGCCGGATGGTACAAAGAGGGGCTGACTTCAGGCTATGTGTACGACGGCGGCAAAAGCTCGTGGGAAAGGAAAGCGGCGGCCGCGAGATTCGACAGGGATTCAGGGAAAGGGTATTTAAGTTTTGAAACGCTTATTGCCGGGCATATTGCTGTAGGGGAACCGGGCGGCAATTATTTCGACGACATAAAAAGCCATTGGGCCGGAAGCTCAATTGCAAAAGTGGCTGCGGCGCACCGGCTTAAAAGCGTTTCAGGGCGGAAGTTCGAGCCTGAAAGATACGCGACGGTGGGGGAAGCCGTAAAATTCATACTTGACATAATGGATTGCGAGTATGGATCAAACTACATGAATATGGCTTCGGCAGCCGGCATTATAAATAAGGGCGCGGCTGAAAACGCGCAGCGCGAATGCTTGAGGGAAGAGCTTATCGCGATGGCCGTAAGGGCATATGAGCTTAAAACGCGTGAAAAAGCCATCCCATCGGGATATGGCGCGCATATTTTCGAAGACATGGATAAGGTCGGCGGCATTTATCTGCAAAGAATCATATTTGCCGCGGAAAACGGGATAATAACGAGCAGGTTCAAAAACATTCTGGGCCCCGGCGACCCGGTTACCAGAGGCGAAGTTATGGCCCTCCTGGAGAAAGTGCTTGCCCTTGCAGGAGAATAAAGTTCAATATTTTCAAAAAATATTATTCAATAAATCAATTGCCCCAGGGAATCTGTTGTGGTATATTAATTACTATTGATTCGGTATTTGCACCAAGAAAGCCTGAGCAGGCAAACGGACAAACGGGCGGGGCGCGCGTCATACCGGCCCGGTTTGGCGCTTGCGGGCGAAATGCTAAAAGGAGAGGCAAATGAGGTAATGAAAAAGCTCAACATCGTGCTTGGGGACATTACAAAGATGGAAGTTGACGCCGTTGTCAATGCGGCGAACAAAACCCTGCTCGGCGGCGGCGGAGTCGACGGGGCCATACATATGGCTGCCGGACCGCAGTTGCTTGCCGAGTGCCGCATGCTTGGCGGGTGCGGGACAGGAGAAGCAAAGATTACAAAGGGGTACAATCTTCCGGCGAAATTTGTTATACACACGGTGGGGCCTGTCTGGAACGATGGAAATGACAGGGAAGACGAGCTTCTTGCTTCCTGCTACCGTAATTGTCTTAAACTTGCCGTGGAAAACGGCGTGAAGACAATCGCGTTTCCTTCCATCAGCACCGGGGCTTACCGTTTTCCTGTGAAACGGGCGGCAAGAATTGCAATGCTCGAGGTTTCAAAATTCCTTGAGGAAGACGAAAGCATTGAAAAAGTAATTTTCGTATGTTTCGATGAAGGAACGCTGGAAGCGTATGAGGGAGCTTATAACGAAATATTCCAGTTATAAAGGCCTCCGAATAGGCATAGAGTTATAAATGTTTCCGAATAGGCAAAGCAAAAAGGAGGCAAAGCAGCAATGCTTAAATTAGCAAGGTACCTGAAGCCGTTTGCCGGCATGATTATTGCCGCCGTGGCGCTGCTGTTCGTGCAGGCGATGGCGGATTTGGCGCTTCCGGATTACATGTCCGATATTGTAAACAAGGGCATCCAGCAAGGCGGAATTGCGAACGCCGTTCCAAAAGCCGTAAGGCAAAAAGAGATGCAAAAGCTTGTCCTGTTTATGACCGATGAGGAAAGCGGGAAAGTTCTGGAAAACTATGCTCCGGTTGACCGGCTGAGCGCCGAATACGGAAAGTATGTAAAAGAATACCCGGGTTTGGCCCATGAGGCTATTTATGTGCTGAACAATACGGGCAAGGATACGGTTGAAAAGCTAAAGCCCATTATGGGGAGGGCTTTTCTTGCGGTTTCGGGAATTGAGAAATTTATGTCTAGCGCCGGGGGTAAGGAGATTTCATTTAACGGAATGAAAATACCGGCGGGCTCCGACATTTTTGAATTGCTGGAAAAACTGCCTGCGCAGCAGCGCTCAATGACAGCCGAAAGTATAAACAAAAAATTCACCGCTCTTGGGGACAGTATGGTTAACCAAGCTGCCGTCGCAGCCGTTAAAGCCGAATATGAAGTGCTTGGGGTGGATACCGCCGGGCTGCAGAGAGACTACATCGTAGGCATTGGGGCCGTTATGCTCCTGGTATCGCTTTTAGGCGGGTCATGCGCGGTTGCGGTCGGTTTCCTTTCTGCAAAAACCGCAGCAGGCCTGTCCCGTGATTTGCGGAGAAAGGTGTTTACCACGGTTGAAAGCTTTTCCAATGCGGAAATAGACAAATTCTCCACGGCTTCCCTAATAACAAGGACTACAAACGACATAACGCAAATACAGATGCTCACGGTAATTATATTGAGAATGGCGGTTTTTGCGCCTATAATGGGAATCGGGGGAATAATCAGGGCATTGGGCAAAAGCGTGTCAATGTCATGGATTATCGCGCTTGCAGTCATCATTCTTCTGGGAATGATTCTTGCAATTTTTTCAATTGCGTTCCCCAGGTTCAAAAAGGTTCAGGAGCTTATCGACAGGCTGAACCTGGTAACGAGGGAAAACCTTTCGGGCATGATGGTGATAAGGGCCTTCAACAGGCAGAAATTCGAGGAGGAACGTTTCGACAGGGCAAATAAAGACCTGACAAGCACAAGCCTTTTCATAAACCGGGTTATGGTGGTTTTGATGCCCTTCATGATGCTTCTTATGAATGGCGTGATGCTGCTTATTATATGGGTTGGAGCCCACCGGATAGAGAGCTCAAGCATGCAGGTGGGAGACATGATGGCGTTTATGCAGTACGCGGTTCAAATTATATTTTCTTTCATGATGGTTTCCATAATGTTCATCATGATACCGAGGGCTTCCGTTTCCGCGCGCCGCGTTATGGAAGTGCTTGAGACAAAAGCTTCGATTGTTGATCCCGATAAACCGGAAGACTTTAAAGAGGGCCTTGAAGGTCTGGTGGAATTCAATAATGTTTCGTTCAGATATCCCGGCGCCACGGAAGATGTGCTGAAAAACGTGAGCTTCAAAGCGCTGCCCGGACAAACAACCGCCATAATCGGCTCCACCGGAGCCGGCAAAACTACGCTTGTGAATCTTATCCTCCGTTTTTACGACGTTGCGGGCGGCGAGGTCCTAGTGGACGGTACGGACGTCCGCAAGGTGAAACAGGGCGAGCTAAGGTCCAGGATAGGATATGTGCCCCAGAAGGCTTCGCTGTTCAGCGGCACCATTGAATCCAATCTGCGGTATGCCGGCGAGGACGCGACGGACGATGATATTAAGAAGGCTGCGGAAATCGCGCAGGCATTGGATTTTATCGCTGAAAAGCCGGAGGGCTTCAAAAGCGAAATTTCACAAGGCGGAGCGAACGTGTCCGGAGGACAGAAGCAGAGGCTCTCCATTGCGCGTGCCCTTGTGAAAAAGCCGGAGATATACATTTTCGACGACAGCTTTTCAGCCCTTGATTTCAGGACCGACGCCGCGTTAAGAAAGGCTCTCGGGGCAGTGACAGGAAAAAGCTCCGTGATTATTGTAACGCAGCGCATTTCAACAGCCATGGACGCCGACAGGATTGTTGTGCTTGACGAGGGCAGGGTTGCAGGCATAGGAACTCACAGGGAGCTTATGAAGAATTGCGCGGCCTATAGGGAAATAGCCTTATCGCAGCTTTCGGAGGAGGAATTGGCATGAGCGGAGGACATGAAAGAAGCCATGAAAAGCATTATCCGAAGAGGGTTGATCCCATCAGAGGGCGCGGACCGGGTTTGCACGGCCACGGCGGGATGATGGCGGTTGGTGAAAAACCCCGTGATTTTAAAGGAACGATAAATAAACTGGTTGAATATTTAGGCATTTACCGGATGCGAATAATTATAGTCCTTATATTTGCGGCAGCCAGCGCATTATTCAATATAGTTGGGCCTAAGATTATGGGCAAGGCCACGACGAAAATTTTTGAGGGGGTTATGA
>Ga0308414_1002745_pt1 | contig 11421 bp, 9 predicted proteins | sample HotsprSampleOS50_FD_205667 | JGI IMG/M metagenome (GOLD analysis project Ga0308414, IMG submission 205667) | Hot spring phototrophic mat microbial communities from Octopus Spring, Yellowstone National Park, Wyoming, United States - 20090730_OS50 ... | reverse complement strand
GCTGGGGGGGCAGCAAGGCAGGCACGGGGGCCTGCCCGTACGGAGGCGGTGCGGGTGGAGGTGAGTGTAGACCGGCCGAGCATACGGGTGGGGGATTTGATTCGGTACACGATTAGTGTGGACAGTGTGACGAATGCGGAGGTGCGGATGCCGGGGTTTGCGGAGCATTTGGGAGGATTTGCGGTGAGTGACTGGCTGCGGCCGGAGCCGGAGGTGGCTGAGGGACGGCGGCGGCAGAGCCATACGTATGTGTTGGAGACGTATTTGACGGGGGATTATGAGATACCGCCGGCACGGATAGAGTACGAGTTAAATGGGGTGACGAACAGTGTTGTGAGCACGCCGATATGTGTGGAAGTGCGGAGTGTGGCGGAGGAGGGGGATTTATTCCGGGGGATCCGGGACATCAAGGGGCCGGTGGGGCTAGCGGAGGCAGTGCGGCGGAAGTGGCAGGCGATCGTGTTAGCGGGGGTGTTGGCGCTGATGAGCGCGGTATTAGTGGTGCAATTGATACGGCATGTGAGGCGGCGGCCGAAGCGGGTGGCAGCGCCGCCGGCGGCGCATGAGATTGCGTATGCGGCGTTGCGGGAGTTGGCGTTGCGGGATTTGGTGGGAGCGGGGCAGATGAAGGAGTATTATTACGAGTTGAGTTTGATCGTGCGGCACTATATAGAGAACCGTTTTGGGTTGCGGGCGCCGGAGCAGACGACGGAGGAATTTTTGAGGAGTTTGGGGAGGGGGAGTGAGTTGAGCGCGGAGCATCGGACGATGCTGCAGGAATTTTTGACAGAGAGTGACCTGGTAAAGTTTGCGAATGCGGAAGCGACAGCGGAGGATGCGCGCCGGGCGCATGACAGTGCGGTGGCGTTTATAGAAGAGACGCGCGAACGGGAGGCGCGTGGAGCAGGGGGGGCGTGATGGTGCGGTTTCAGGATCCATGGTGGCTGTGTCTTTTGTTGACGATACCGCTGATAATATGGCGGTATGTGCGGATGGAAGGCGGAGCGGTGAAGTATTCGAGCATTGAGCGGATGAAGCACATCCGGCGGTCGCCGACATTATATGTGCGGCACATACTGCTGGTATTGCGGTGCGGGGCGATCGCGCTGCTGGCAATGGCGCTGGCGCGGCCGCAGCGGGGGCGGGAAGACACGCGGATCACGGCGGAAGGGATAGACATCATGATGGTGCTGGACACGTCGGGGAGTATGATAGCGGAAGACTTGGCGCGGAACAAGAACCGGCTTGATGTGGCGAAGATGGTAGCCAAGGAGTTCATAGAGAAACGCAAGAATGACCGGATTGGACTAATAGTGTTTGGGGAAGATGCGTATACGCAGTGCCCGTTGACGCTGGACTACGGCGTGTTGCTGCAGCTGTTAGAGCGGGTGAAGATCGGGATGGCGGGGCAGGATCGCACGGCGATAGGGGACGGGCTGGCGACGGCGCTGTTGCGAATGAGGGACTCGCAGGCGAAGAGCAAGGTGGTGATTTTGTTAACGGACGGGGAGAACAACAGCGGGAAGATAGCGCCGTTGACGGCGACGGAGATGGCGCGGGTGATGGGGGTGAAAATATATACGATTGGAACGGGGACGCGGGGCATGGCGCCGGTGCCGAGTGTGGATCCGTTTGGGCGGCGAGTGATGGTGCCGATGGAAGTGAACATAGATGAGGAGTTGTTGCAGCACATGGCGAATGTGACGAGTGGGCAGTATTTTCGGGCGACGGATGCGGGGAAGTTGAAGGAGATATATGATGAGATAGACAAGATGGAGCGGACGAGGACGGAAGTGTTTCACTATATGGAATGGAAGGAATTATTTGCGCGGTATGCGTTGGCGGGCGGGGTGTTAGTGGTATTGGAAGTGGTGCTGGGGAATACGCGGTTTAGGAAGTTGCCGTGAAAAGAAGAAGGGACGTATGGGACGAATAGGACATATTTGGTGATGAGAGAGGAGCGATGCAATTTGGGGCGTTAGAGTATATTCATGGGATGTGGGTGGTGGTGGCGGTGGGGTTGTTTGTGATGTGGAGCGCGCGGCGCGGGCGGGTGTTGATGGAACGTTTTGCGCATGTTGAGATGTTGCAGCGGATGCTGGGGCATGTGAGCATGAGGAGGAAGGCGTGGAAGCGCGTGTTGATCGTGGGTGGGCTGGGGCTGTTAGTGGTGGCATTGATGCAGCCGAAGTGGGGGTATACGTGGGAGCAGATCGTGCGGCGGGGAGTAGATGTGATTGTGGCGGTGGATGTGTCGCGGAGCATGCTGGCGACGGACATCAAACCGAGCCGGCTGGAGCGAGCGCGGCGGAGCGTATTGGATTTGATCAACGTGATGGAGGGTGACCGGGTTGGGCTGATTGCGTTTGCGGGCGGGGCGTATGTGTTGTGTCCGTTGACACTGGATTACGGGGCGTGCAAGATGTTTGTGGATGAGTTGGAACCGCAGATAGTGAGCCGCGGGGGGACGCGGATAGGGGATGCGATCCGGAAGGCGATCAGTTCGTTTGAAGGGCAGGAAAAGAAGCACCGGGCGCTGATAGTGATCACGGATGGGGAGGATCATGAGAGCGATCCTGTAGGAGCGGCGGAAGAGGCGGCGAAGCATGGGATACGGATTTTCTGTGTGGGGATAGGGAGCAAGGAGGGAAGTCCGATCCAGGTGCAAGATGCGGAAGGGCGCATGACGTATTTGCGGGACCGGGCAGGGAATGTGGTGTTGTCGAAACTGGACGAAGAGACGTTGAAGCGGATCGCGTATGTGACAGGCGGGGCGTATGTACGGGCAACGGCGGCGGGGCTGGAATTGGATGTGTTATACCGGGAGCGGATAGCGACGATGGAGCAGAAGGAGTTGGAGAGCACGCGGCAGAAGCGGTATATACACCGGTTTCAATGGCCGTTGGCGCTGGCGGCGGCGATGTGGATAGTGGAGGGGCTGATGGACGACCGGCGGCGCGTACGGAACGGGAAGGAGGCGGCATGAAGAACGTGGGATTAGTTATGTTGCTTATGGGGAGTGTGGTGTGCCATGGGGCGAGCGGGCAGTTGGCGGCGCAGTTGGAGGAAGCGAACAAGCTGTTTGCGGAAGGGAAGTACGACGCGGCGCAACAGATGTATGCGGCGGCGCAAGTAGACGCGCCAGAGAGCGCGGAGATTGCGTTCAATTTGGGGACGACATTTTACCGTCAGGGGAAGTATGAACAGGCGAAAGCGGCGTTTGAGAAGGCGCTGGGAGGCGAGGACGTGAAGCTTGTAGCGAAGGCGCATTACAACATAGGGAATGTGTTGGTGCAACAAGGGAAGCTGCGGGAAGCGCTGGAGGCGTACAAGCGGTGCCTTGAGATCACGCGGGATGACGAAGACGCGAAGTATAACATTGAGTATATTCAGCGGAAATTGAAAGAGATGGCGAGCAAGCAGAAGGAGGAGCAGGAGAAGAATCCGTTGAACAAGCTGCTGAAGGAGTTGGAGAAGTTGATTGCGTTGCAGGCAGCGCAGGTGGCGGAGACGCGGAAATTGATGAGCGGAGGCGGGGCGGAGGAAGAGGCGCGGATAGTGGCAGGGTTGCAGACGAACGAAGCGAGGTATGCGGAGCGGACGGGTGAGTTGGCGGAGGGGTTTAGGGATGTGCGGACGAACATGCCGGCGGAGCAACTGATGCAGGGCGGGAGCGGGGGTGGTGGGGGATTGCCGATGCCGCAGGATGAGAATACGCGGGAGTTGGCGGAGATATTCGAGACGATGGTGAGTGTGGCACAGCCGCTGAACGAGGCGATGCAGAGCGGGAAACGAGAAGGGGCGAGCAACGCGTTGGCGAGGGCGGAGGCTGAGTTGGCGCGGATCGAGGGAAGAGCACGGGATGATTTGAACCGGCAGTTTGCGAATGCGGGGCGGGAGGTGCTGGCGGGGCTGGGGAGAGGGCTTGATGGATCAAGCCCGTATAGCGAGGCGGGGAAGGCATATCAATCGCTGATGGAGAATTTGCAGAAAGAGCTGCGGGAACGGATAGAGAAGGGAGGCGGGGGAGGCGGGCCGGTGGTGGCGGGGAAGACACTGGCGGAGAAGATAGACAATGCGATTGAGTATCTTGACCATGCGCACACGAATTTGATGCGAGCGGCGGCGTGGTTGAGCGGGGCATGGACGAATGCGCAGCCGGAACAGATTGAGGGGCTGGAATATTTGATTCGCGCGCGGAAGGAATTTGAGGATGAGCAGCAGCAACAGCAGCAGGGCGGGCAGGGGAAGAAGGATGAAAAGGAGGAAAAGGACCAAAAGGACGGAAAGGAGCAAAAGGACGAGAAGGACCAAAAGGACAAGCAGGACCAGGGACAGCAGCAGCAGCAGGGACAGCAGCAACAGCAACAACAGCAGCAGCGGGAGCAGCAGGCACGGGGAGCGGGGCAGGAGGAGGAGCAGCCGCGGATGGAACCGGAGCAAGTGGAACAGATATTAAGGACATTTGGAGAAGACCAGCGGAACCAGCAGCGGGCGCGGAAACAGCGGGTGCCGCCACAGGGATACATGCCGGTTGACAAGGATTGGTAAAAAAGACTACACTGGAGACCATGGCGATACGCAAAGGGACAATTTTGGCGATGGTGTTAGCGGCGAGAGTGTTAGGCGTACGAGCAGAGGAGGTACGCGTGACGGCGAGCGTGGACCGGCAGGTGCTGGCGTTGGGGGAGCGGCTGACGCTGCAGGTGGTGGTATCTGGGAGTCAGAATGCGAGCGCACCGGAGTTTAAGGAATTGCGTGGGATGCGGGTGGTGCAGGGGCCGGCGACGTCAACGCAGATGAGCATAGTGAACGGGGAGGTGAGCAGCAGTGTGACGTTTACATTTGTGCTAGCGCCGACGGCGTTGGGAGAACAGGAGATTGGGCCGATCGAGGTGCGGGTGGGGCGGCAGGTGTACCGGACGACGCCAATGAAGATAGTAGTGAGCGAGGGGTCTCAGCAGAAGCAGAGCGGGGGGGAGGCAGGGGCGGGGCAGGCAGTGTTTTTGGTGTTGCAGGCGGACCGGACGAATGTGTATGTGAATGAGCAGATGTACATGACGGTGACGTTGTATTACCGGGATGTGCAAGTAGCGAACGTGTCACAGCCGCAGGTGGTGCTGAAAGGGTTTGACGTACATGAGGAGGGGTATCATCAGGGAGACGCAGTGGTGAATAACATGCGGTACAAGTTTGTGAGGTTTCCGATGGTAGTGTTTCCGTTGCAGGCGGGGCGGCAGGAGGTGGGGCCGGTGCGGATGAAGGTACGCGTGCGGGAGCCGGTAGCGAGCCGGCAGCGCGGATTTTTCGACGATGGGTTTTTCGGGGGGGGGTTATTAGATGAATTTTTTGGACGGTTTCAGGAAGTGGAGCACGAAATAGAGTCAAACACGATGACGGTGCAGGTGAAGGCGTTGCCAGAAGAGGGGCGGCCGGCAGGGTTTGCCGGGGCAGTTGGACAGTATGAACTGCGAGCGGGAGTGGAGCCGAAGGCAGTGCAGGCTGGGACAGCGGTGACGTTGACGGCTGAGTTAGCAGGGACGGGGAATGTCAATGCGGTGAGTGTGACGTTGCTGACGAACACGGTGGAGCTGCGGGTATACGATCCGGAATCACGGCGGGAGCAGCGGGTAGAAGGGACACGGATGGTAGGGCGGCGGCGGTACACGCAGTTGGTGATACCGTTAAGTGAGAAGGTGCATGAGATACCGGCGATAGAGTTTGTATATTTTGATCCACGGCAAGAGCGGTATGTGGAATTAAAGGGCGGGCCGTTTGCGGTAGAGGTGACGGCGGTGCCGGAGGGGAGTGATGTGCGGATTGCGGATTACCGGCCGGTGAAGAGCGGTGGCGGGACGGTGAAAGTGCTGGCCGAAGACATATTAGGATTGAAGACACAGAGAAGCGTCTGGGGGACGCGGCGGGCACTTGACAACGTTGTATGTGCAGCGGGGCTGGCAGTGCCACCGATGGTGTGGATAGCGGCGGTTGTTATTGCGCGGTGGCGAGAGCGGATGAGAACGGACGCGGCGTGGACGCGGCGGGTGAAAGCGGGCGGGCGGCTGCACAAGTATATGCGGGAAGCGCGGGCGGCGTACCGGCGGCACGATCACCGCAAGCTGTGCGAGGCGGTGTCGGATGCGTTGTGCCATTACATAGCGGATCAGTTACATGTGAATGCGCCACAGGTGAGCGCGATGACACTGCCGGGGTTAGTGGAAGGAACGCGGGTGCGGGAAGAGACAGTGAGGGCGATACAGGGGGTGTTAGAGGAATGCGACTTTGGGAGGTTTGGGGGCGGGGTATTTGATGCGGCGGAGGCACGCGCGTTGTTGCAACACGCGGAAGAAGTGGCGCAACGGCTTCAACGGGAGTTACGATGAGAGCGCGAAGGGTGTGGCATGTGATAGCAGGCGGGGTGGTAGCATTGATGGCGGCTGGATGCGGGGCACGGCCGGCGGGCGAGGCGATACGGGCGTGGGAGGAAGCGGGTGCGGCGTATACGGCGACGAATTATAGCAAGGCCGTGCGGTTATACCGGAAGGCGGAAGAGCTGGGATATACGCCGGGGGCGTTGTACTACAACATGGGGAATGCATATTACCGGGAGGGGAAACTTGGGCGGGCGATATGCGCGTACCGGCAGGCGAAGTGGTTGCTGCCGCGGGATGGGGATGTGGCGGCGAATTTGGCGACGGCACGGCGTGCGGCAAAGGAGCAGTTAGCGGCGCGGGAGATGCCGGCGGCGGTGCAGGCGTTTTTGTTTTTTTATTTTCACGTGAGTCCGGACGAGAGTGTATGGTTGTTTGTAGCAGCTACAGTGGTGTTGTTTAGCGGGCTGGCGGTGCAAGCGTTTTGGCGTGCAGGGGTGCTGCGGCAGATGCTGGTGATAGTGGGCGTGATATGGGGGGTGTTGGGGACAGGGGCGGGGATACACAGTTACCGGGTGTTGTGGCCGGACGAGGCGGTGGTGGTGGCGGAGCGGGCGGCGGTGCGGGCAGGGCCGGCGGCAACGGAGACGGTGCTGTTTGAGCTGCATGATGGAGCGGAGGTGAAGGTCTTGTCACGTGAAGGGGGATGGTGTAAAATAGTAGCGGCGGCCCAGAAAGGCTGGATCGCAGCAAAAGATGTGAGCATGATTACAGTGAGACGGCGGTGAGGAGATGATGAACGCGGTGCGGACCAGGCGGTGGTTGTGGATAGGAGTGATTGGGGTGATGGTGTGGATGGCGAGGGGTGAGCGGCGGAATCCGAAGGATTTTGAATTTATCGAGGATGAGGGATGGGGGAGTTGGAACGGGGTGCTGACGGGGCGGATAACGGACAAGGAAGGGCGGCCGATCGTGGGGGCGCGGGTACGGGTGCATTCGAAGGAGATGGAGACGCGGACGGACCGGAACGGATTTTTCACGTTTCGTGGACTGCAGCAGGGAGGGAGGTATTCGTTGATAGTTGACGCACGAGGGTATGACGAGGCGTTATTACGATGGATACCGATACCGCGGACACATTCGGCGGACATAGGTGATTATTATTTGGAGGAGCTGACGAATTACTGGCAAGTGACGTCGAATGTTGTGGCAGAGGGAGTGTGGATAGTAACGAGCAACATGGTGGAGATTGCGGGGAGTTACACAAGCCAGCTGACATATGCGGAGTGGATGAGTTCGAACATGATGGCGGGAAGCGCGGCAGAGGGCGCGGGGGAGGGAAGTGAGCAGCCGATGATTTTGGAGCAGCCGCAGGAGGGAGGAGCGGTGGCGGAGACGAATGCAGCGGCAGTGGGAGGAGCAGCGAAGGAGGAGGTGAGGTAAGCGATGCCAGCGATACGAACAGTGGAGGTGAGGTGCCCGTGCTGCAAGACGATATTGGTGGTGAACAGCGAGACGGGTGAGGTGACGGAGGAGCGCAAGGCGCTGGTGGAGCAGACGAGCGGGGACAAGCTGAGAGATGCGTTGCGTGCGCATGCGGAGCACAGGAAGAGGGTGGCAGGATTGTTTGCGGAGAGCGTGGCGGGGGTGGGGAAGAAAGAGGAGGAGCGGCGGGCGCTGTTTGAAGAGAAGCTGAAGCAGGCGCGGGAGCGGGGGGTGGAGGCGGGAGGGGAGTTGAAGGATATCGATTTAGATTGAAGAGCAAAGGTTTTCGAAACCGGTTTCCGTTGATAGGATTTGTCCTGATGATGGGGGTAATCATCGGGGTGGTAGCGGTGTATTCGGTGACGGACTACCGGCGGCTGCGCGGGCGGGTTGAGCAATCGCTGGTACGGGAAGGGTTGAGCGTGATCGCGGCGTTTGAGGCATCGGTGCAGACGAGCTTGTCGGGGCGTTCACGAGCGGAGCGGCTGCGGGCGCTGGTGCGGGACACGTGTGTGCGTGCGGATTTGACGTTTTTCTCGTTTATTGATCCGACGTATGAAGTGTATTCGGTGAGTGCGAGGGAGGCGTGGCGGTATCATCATGCGGCGGCGTCGAATTTGTATGCAGTGTTGGAGCAAAAGCCGTATGAGTGGGGATACATGCGTGGAGAAAGAGGAGAAAGGGTGTTAGTGGTAGTGAAGCCACTTTTGCTGGACACGCCGGAGAGAATAGGCAGGCAGACGTTTCGGTTTTACCAAGTGTTTTTACAGCGGAGCGGGAAGCGGAGCATCGTGCGAAAGATATATCCGCAGCGCGGGGAGGTGCGGGCATTTCCGTTGGCGGCGGTGGGGCTGCCGACACACGATCTACAGGCGTTGCGGCGGCAGGCGGTGATGCAGGCCCTGATATTGGGATCGGTCTTGGTGATATTGAGTGCGACATTGATGTATGTGACGGTGATGATGCAGGAGCACCGGATTGTACGGGCGACGGCAGCGGCATTGCGTGCGGACAATGAGAAGCTGTTGGAGAGCCTGAAGCGGACGGACCGGCTGGCGGTGCTGGGGCGGATGGCGGCGACGATGGCGCATGAGCTGCGGAATCCGTTAAGTTCGATACGGGGGTTTACGCAGTTGTTCCTGAAGAAAGCGGCGGCAGCACATGACACGAGCATGTGCCAGTATGCGGACTTGGTGATCAGCGAAGTGGACCGGTTGAACAACGTGATCACGAACATGCTGGATTTCAGCCGGCCGGTGGAGGCGCAGATGGAACGGGCGCCGCTGCAGCCGGTGATCGAGAATGCGTTGCGGCTGGTCAAGGGGGATGCGCAGTCACGGCATGTAACCATTACGGCGGCGGTGGCACCGAATCTGCCACTAGTGGCGATAGACCGGAATTTGCTGACGCAGGCGTTGTTGAACCTGTATATCAACGCACTGGACGCGATGCCGCGGGGAGGAGACATGACGGTGACGGCGGAATGCCGTGGGGGGTCGTGGGTGCGGATCAGCGTGCGCGATACGGGGAAGGGGATACCGAAGCACATGCTGGGGCAGATATTCGAGCCATTTTTCACGACGAAGCCGAACGGGACAGGATTAGGGCTGGCGACAGTGGATAATATCATAGCGGAGCATGGAGGGAACATAGCGGTGGAGAGCGAGGAGGGGCGTGGGACGGTATTTCACATAGACTTGCCAATCAACCGGGAGCAGGCATGAGCAGGAGCAACGGAAAAGAGATTTGGATACTGATTGTAGACGATGAATTGAGCCACCGGGCGATGTTGCGTGCGAACTTGGAGCACGCGGGGTACCGAGTGCTGGAAGTGGGGGATGGGCGGGCGGCGGTGGAGGCGGTACGGCGGCAGAAGCCGGCGCTGGTGATCATGGATTTGCGGATGCCGGAGCTGGACGGGATCGCGGCGCTGAAGGAGATCCGGACGTTTGACCGGAGCGTACCGGTATTGATTATGACGGCGCATGGGAGCATCCCATCGGCGGTGGAGGCGGTGAAGAGCGGGGCGTATGATTATTTGCAGAAGCCGGTGGACATGGATGAGGTGCTGCAGGCAGTGGCGAACGGGCTGGAGTTTGGGGAGTTGAAGGGCGGGGCGATGCAGCCAGCGGCAGCGGGGCCGCCGGAGTTATCGCTGATCTGGAAGAGTGCGGTGATGGGGGACATCTTGGATACGGTGCGGCGTGTGGCGCCGAGCGATGCGTCGGTGTTGATCACCGGCGAGAGCGGTACGGGGAAGGAAGTGATTGCGGATGCGATACAGCAATTAAGCGGGCGGGCGGGGAAGCCGTTTATCAAAGTGAACTGCGCGGCGCTGCACGAGCAGTTGCTGGAATCGGAGTTATTCGGGCACGAGCGGGGAGCGTTCACGGGGGCGCACGAGCAGCGCAAGGGGCGGTTTGAGTTAGCGGATGGAGGGACGCTGATGCTGGATGAGATTGGCGACATGGCGCTGACGACGCAGGCGAAAATTTTGCGGGTTTTGCAGGCGGGGACATTTGAGCGGCTGGGCGGGGTGGAAACGATCACGACGGATGTGCGGATAATTGCGGCGACGAATCACGATTTGAAGCAGGCGATAGAGCGGAACACGTTCCGGAAGGATCTTTTTTTCCGTTTGAGCGTGGTACCGATTCACATACCGCCGCTGCGGGAGCGGCGGGAAGAGATTCCGCTGCTGGCGGAGCATTTTTTGTCGGTGTTTACGCGGAAGAACAAGCGGGCGATACATGGGATAGCAGCGGATGCGCTGCAGATATTGCTGAAGTATGACTGGCCGGGGAATGTGCGGGAGCTGGAGAATGTGATAGAGCGGGCGGTGATTATGACGATGGGGGATACAATAACGCGGGAGGTATTGCCGGCGCATGTACGCGGGGAAGCGGCGAAACAGCGAGAAGGGGAAGAGCCGCTGACGCTGCTGGAACAGGCGGAGCGGGATTTGATAATACAAGGGATGCTGGCGTGCGGGGGCAACCGGACGAAAGTGGCGGAGCAGCTGGGGATGTCGCGGCGGAGTTTGTATAATAAACTGAAGCGGTATGGGATAGGGGAGCAGATTTAGGGCGGGATGGAGCGGGGGATCTAAGGGACATAAGGGACGGAAGGGACGGAAAGGACGTAAGAAACACACAGGACAAAGCAATGATTGTAAAAAATTTGGTATGTGAGTATAGGAAGGAGGCGCTGGGAATAGGGGAGCGGGTACCGCGGTTGAGTTGGCGGGTGGAGGAGGAGCGGCGGGGTGCGCGGCAGAGGGCGTATCAGGTGCTGGTGGCGGGGAGTGAGGAGGCGTTGAAGGCGGATGAGGGGGATGTGTGGGACAGTGGGAGAGTGGAGAGTGAGGAAAGCATACAGGTTGAGTATGGGGGGCGGGTGTTGAAGTCGCGGGAGCGGGTGTATTGGAAGGTGCGGGTGTGGGATGAGCGGGGGGCGATGAGTGCGTGGAGTGAGGTGGGGTGGTGGGAGATGGGGCTATTGGAGCGGAGCGACTGGTGTGCGGAGTGGATTGCAGGGACGTTGGCAGGCGGGGCATGGACGACGA
>Ga0308414_1002743_pt1 | contig 11426 bp, 13 predicted proteins | sample HotsprSampleOS50_FD_205667 | JGI IMG/M metagenome (GOLD analysis project Ga0308414, IMG submission 205667) | Hot spring phototrophic mat microbial communities from Octopus Spring, Yellowstone National Park, Wyoming, United States - 20090730_OS50 ... | reverse complement strand
TTTGTTTGAGTTTGCTGTCTGTTGGTCTAAATGGAACAAATACTTTATACTCAGAGAATCCTTGTTGTACTTGTGGATTATCAAAACAAGCAGTGCATTCTCTAGGCTTAAAAGGTAAAGCTGTTGGCACTTCTAATTCAGGATCTAGTGGTCTTAAACGTTCCTCTATTACTGGCGGAACAGGAGTAAATACATCTGGATCACCAGGTACAAAGTAGAATCTTTGTCTTATCAACAACTGAGTATTGAAGTCAGTATCATAGAGCATTAGATACTGTTTTCCTTTAACAGCATGTCTATTTCTGATTATCTCTTGGATACTAAGATTGTCGCTCATTATTTAGTGATACTAGATAGAACTAGATAATATCCATAAGGAATGCTTTCCCCTCTTAGATTTACCAGTCTGAACATAGAGTTGTTGTTTAGCTCATTAAAGAATGCAGTAAACTCACTTGTTCCACCTTGAAATGGACAAGGTATTTCGTAATAAACATTGTCTGAGATATAGCATTGTGCTACTCTTAGAGTAGAATACTCTATTTGACATGTTGCTCTTTTATCTGACAAGCGAATAGTATTAGATTTGAATATTGTAGGTAAATACATTTCATCTCTGTCATAAGTAGTAGATGTTCTATTACCATTATCGTAAAAGTAGGTATTCAGTACTATATTCTTGTACTGAATACCTACATCGTTGACATAATTACCTACGTAGGATGCCACTTGTATTAAGATGCAGGCAATATTAGATGCAAGTTCTTAATTGATTCACCAATATATGATAGACAATAGTAGTTTGGAGCATTAGCAGCACCACAGCTAGCGGGATCTGTGGAACTCATCTTAATATCACGAGAATATGTTTTCTTGGTATCTCCTGCAACTAATCCTTTACCACGAAATCTTCTGGCTTTAAGATTAAGTGACCTAGCACCTGTACAAAAACCAGAACCATAAACGACATCACTGAGACAATTAACAGCAGCAGTGACAAGAACAGCAGGTTCAGATTCAATTGCAAAAGGTTGTACAATATTTCCTAAAATGTCACTTTGGTAATTAAATGTACCTACAGTTTTACTACCATTATTAGTGAAACCGCCTAATGGAATAGCACGATAGTTAGTGTTTTGAATGAGAGTGCTTGGTACATATGACCAATACTCACCTTCATAGTCAATACAAACAGCATCATTACTAAGCAATTCCCTTGCTCTTGCAACTAAATTGCTTCTATCGCCTATTGGGTATTTAACTTTTGTTCCGTCTTCAAAGGTAGCTATTAGTGCTCTAGGTCTAAAGAGTTCACCAGCAGGACAAGGATTTTCTGTTGTGCGTTCAGCGTATTCTGATACTTTCTCTGCATATCCCTCCAGTATTTTGATACTAAAGTTTTCCACTTCAGTACCAAAATCGGTGATATACTTGTCTATCATTTTAGTTGCATCCATTAATGGCATATTTTTACCCTCCTATGTTATGTAAAGTGAATAAATTACGCTACAACATGATTAGGTTGAATGGTTTCTGATTGAGTATTAATCAAAAGTTGTAGTGTAACACTGACACTACGAGTAATTAGTACGTTAGTAACTTGCTTAGTTGGGTCAATACCGCTGGTAGGATTGCTAGCAGCAACTAGTGCACCAGTAGGCAATACACCAGTAACAGTTAGTACAGGGTTAACAGCAATAACAGCAGAAGCAGTGTTAGCACTTCTAACTGTTGCCTTATGTGCCAAGTATAAAAACAATGCACTTAACCAAGAACGACTATCTTGGTTAACATTAATGCTTGCATGAGAAGGAGCACCGTAAGGTATTAGTTCTGCACTGGGAACTAATACTCCAGCACCACCTGTAGCAACAGCAGCAGCTAACTTAGTAGCACCGGCAAAAGCATCAACAATCTTTACTACGCCTTGTCCACTATTGTTACCACTAGTAGGTACAGGTATTGGTTGAATACTGTTGTTTGCCAAATTAGCAAAGTATTGTGCAGTGAGAGTGTAGGTTTGGTTAAGAAGGTTAGTTCCTGCACCAGTAGGAGTAGTATAACTGGAAGATACACCTAGTTTATTTTGCAAAGTAACAAATGAACTATTAGGATTACATAGTCTCTCCAAAATACCGAACATAACCCTGCTTTCTCTATCAGCAGCAGTACTAGCTAGTTCAGTAGCCTGAACGTTCCATAGAGAAGCAACAGGTAGAAATACACCTTCAGCAGTAGTATCGCCAGTGGCGCTGAAATACTCAAAGTTAAGAGCCATATAATTTCTCCATCTACAACACCCTATTCCTAGATCAAAGTCTCCAGATAGTCAATAGCTTGCTCAACATTACCCGAAAGAAAATTTTTATTCCCTCTCAACAGACATAACATTGAGTTGATTTCCACATAAGACAGATTATTAAATCTAAAGATACGCAATTTACTCTTAATAGCTAAGTATTTTATGGTGTGATACTTGAGTTTAAATCGACGACAGAAGCTGAATAATCCTACGTAAGTCTCGGTGTTGCTACTAGCTTTGCGCATGTTAGACTCCTGTCTAGCTTTATGAACTGCTTAAGCAGTCTTATTGAAAAACGCGTCTATCACAAAACAGATGCGAATCTAACGTCAATCTCTTGAATCATAGAAATAAGCCTTATACAATTTAGGATTACGTTTAACCGTTAGCATAGGGACGATATACTAGCAGCTAAATATTGTCAGTCAACTTCTTGTTGCTCTATAGTTTTTGGTTAGTGATTGGTTAAGGAGGATTGGATCCAAATGGCCGACTATGAGCAACGTAATGTGGAGTACGTCACAGACCAAGGTCAAACAGTAGTAATTACTATCAAGTACGAAAATCTTAGTAATCCTACTCCTGCTACTAGATTTGACGATGGTGGTTTTGGTACTCAAGACTTAAGTGGACAATGTAGAACATTCAATAGAAGAGGACTTAAGCCTAGATATGTAATGATGCGATATGGTTCTGGTCAAAATGAGAAAATACTGAGAGTAGTTGCTAAAACACAACAAGTATTCCAACAATTACTGTCTAATTCTAACATGGTTAGGTATTGTGGAGAGTGTGGATGTAAGTAATATGGTAGCTCTTTTGCCTAGAGAAGATAGATTTGCATTAGGAATCAACAACTATCCACGCTCTATAGTATGGAGCGCAATGATGTTGTTGAAAGCTAACAAGGTACTTAATCAATCTCCTACCTATCCTAATGCTATCAGATTTGGTGCTAATAGGACTACAATACTTATTGAGGCTGCATTTCCTTATGATAGAGATGTATTTACTACTACTGGTGGTGATATTATTTCTGCTATCATACCTATTACTGGTTTATCTCCTTATAGTGGTGTATTATCTATACCACCTGCTGAACCTGTGTTTTTAGAGCTTCCTAATCCTGATAATTCAAGATTAGATAGTCTAGAAAAGTTCTTAGTGTGGTGTTGTATGCAATATAAAGTTGGACTTAATAGATTTACTAATCTTGGTGATAATATTAGTGTATTGTTCTTTGATGAACAAAATACGGGAAATTATCCAACGTTAAGAATTAGAGTAAATTTACCTTATTCCTATACTGCTTATTGTTGTACTGGGAGTATTGTTAGAGCAGTGTATGAGTTGTTTATTGAGAATCCTTGTGGTAGTGGTGTGTTGTCTATTGATGGCAGGGTAATTTTGTTTGATAACAATGTGCTGGTAGATCTTGGCCTGATACCGTAGCGAGGATGGAGCTATGCCTGAATACGTACCCGTATCGTTCTCTGCATTGCCCTTAGCTTCGTCTGTAAGCCCTTCTGACCAAACCCTAGTAGTACAGGCAGGGGTAGCTAAGAGAGCCTCCTTCTCGGCCCTTCCAACGGCCCCTGCGGGGCCACCTGGGCCTCAAGGCCCTCCAGGTAGTCAAATCATCACCGGTAGTGCTCCTCCCACTAGTTCATTGGGTAACAACGGAGATATTTACATCCAAATCAATACTGGAGATGTTTACAAGAAAACAGGAAATACTTGGAACCTAATTGGGAATATCAAAGGACCACAAGGAGAACCTGGACAACAAGGCCCTGCTGGACAAACAGGAAGGAATCCAGAAATATTGTTTGGATTAGTAGATCCAGACAATGCAATAGGCAATAATGGTGATTTATACATCAATACCAACACAGGTGAACTATTCTCTAAAGTTAACAACAACTGGGTATTCAGGATTTTTCTGAAAGGAGAAAGAGGAACACAAATATATTCTGGTAATAATCCACCAGCAGAATATCTAGGGCTAAATGGAGATTACTACATTAACACTACTAATGGTAATCTTTTCAGGAAACAAGAAGGAGACTGGACACTAATTTATAACTTAGGTTCCACTAGTAGTGGTAGTAGTGGAAGTAATATTTATTTTGTTCAAGGTGTACCCAGCAATGCAGATGGAAATGATGGAGATGTTGCGATAGATGTTGGAGACGATACATATTCAGGTTTAATCAGGTATAAACAATCAGGTAATTGGGTTTATAATAATAATCAGCCCAAAGTAATGACAAATCGTAACAAAAGATTGTTTTGGGGATTAGTTACCTCTGAAGAACAACGATGGGATTTTGATAAACAACATTATCAAATATTTGACTTATATCCTCAAACAACAGAGTTTTATATTAGATTCTCTCAGAATGATAAATTTTACTATGAAATACTAGGATGGGAACAACAACTCCGTATTCGAATTGACAGACAAGCTGACTCTAACTTTACTCTTACTTACAGAACAATAAATGGTGCAGCTACATTAAATAGTGAAAATCAACCTAGTGATGTTATTGGTTTAGACTTCAATATTACTTTAGGAAGAGGAGAAAGAATGACTTTTTACAATTCAGGCCCTTTTTATACAGACCAACATTACTTTATTCAAACTTTTAGACCAAATGTTGATACTCCTCAACCTTTTCCTACGATGTTTTCTTGGATTTACCAATGATTTACTTACCTTGGTTTCCTAATGGTGATCCATATTCACCATCAGAACCGTCAATATATCACCGTTACTATGGTGATTACTATCAGACTTATGATTTGTACATGACATCTCTTACTAAGCTGGGTAATATTCTAGCTAGGGCAATTAACAGTCCTATTGCTTCTCTTTTGGAATATAATCATGTTTTTGTCGATGCATATGTACCATACTCTATGCCAAATACTACTCCTTGGGTAGATAAGCTATATGAGTTTATGAAGAAATGGGCTGTTCTAGATGAGTATCTGTTGGAAATATATTTGTTTGGTGGTTCATCTAATTATGGATATTTTGATAATAATCAATGGATATGGGTAAGTAATCCAAGTCAAATACCACCAGGTAAAGAAAGATGGCCTGGAATACTAAGAGAAGGAGAATATCTATATGAATTCGATGTTGAGTTTCCTATTCAGTTAGTGCCTAATACAGGAATACATTACCTTACACCTGATGGTAATGAAGTTCATTGGGTATTTGAGCATATAGGAAAAGATGGATTATGGGAACCCAAATATCCAGTGCTAGAGAACAGTGTTGTATATGAACATGAAGGACTTCCTCTTATATTACAACATAATTTAGATACATTACCTGGACCAGAAATATTAGGGAATGAAATATTTGATGCTCTACGCAAAGTAAAATTTGCTTACAAAAAAGTTATACAAAGAACACACATACCAGGTAGTTATCAAGAACTCCTAACAGTATGTAGTCGTTACTTACCACAATATAACCTTATTGACGAAATAAGGAGCTGCAATAAAGAATATTACCGACAACTGTTCGAAAGCAATAGAGATTTTATTTTCAGAAAAGCAAGAGAAGAAGGAATAAGACTTGAAGAAGCATTTTTGGCTTATGTACTCAATGCACCCTTTACTGTTGCTTTTGAAACTAGGTCAACATATGCGTACAACAGTCGTGCAGCAAGTATAATATTAGCTGATACAAACCCAAATAACTTCATGCCTTATATGTACAGTACTTATCCTTTCTTTCTAGACCCAGGTTATACAATATGGATATCAACTGCAGGACCAACAAATCCAGCTTATAGACGTTCCAATTACAGACGAGGTAGAGGTGCTTTTCCGACTCAAGCAATCATCGACGATATTCTTGCAGGAAGATTAATTTCAATTGAGCAAACTAATTATAACTATTGGAATCCAGCACCAGATGAATTAACCTTTGTTATAGAAGGAGATGTTGTTCTTCCACCTGCTCCACCATTGAGAATTTATGCTTTTCATCTAACGGGTAGTATGGTAGAAGCTCAAATTCCTGCTTTCTCGGATGAAGAAATAATAACAACAACTACAGAAATTTTGGGTAATGGTGACCAACGTCAAAATGTACCATTAGATTTTAATGATGACTACTACAACAAATACTATCATTGTGTAGTCTATGCTAACAACAACTATTGGGGAAAGCAATCTAGACCTGTAGGTACTATTGGTAGATTGCCGATATTCTGCAAACATAAGCGTAATAGACTAACTTACGAAAATCTTGTTCTTGCGCCAGATTTAGGATTAGAAGACAAGAGTTTATCACCAGAATACATAGATAGATTGATTGGAAATACAGAAATAATAGAATACTCTGTTGATGAGAGAAGAAAAGTAGAAATAGAAGTATCAGTACAATTTTGGTCTCCTGGTGCTTATTGTAATGGCCCTGCATATAGTAGTTGTGGCAAAGCATCAAAAGATTATAATGAAGGTGATTTATATGAATACACTATTATATCCAGTGATTATAGAGATGAGTTAGCACGAATAGAAGATACCAATTCAGAAGAAGGTGTTGTAGAGAAAATTCATAATCCTGTTTCTGTGATAGATGCACGTTGGCTTAGTGTTACACAAGAAGAAAATGACCCTTATCTATCTTTGGAGAACTATACTATGCCGGACAGTCCAAGAGTAAAGGAAATGCATTTAGCTATTCAAGCACTAGCAGATGCATGGAGTGCCAAAGAAATGGCCTACAAAATAGATCCTGAAACAGGAGAAATACCAGATGATCCTGCAGAAAGAAACAGATTAGCAGGTAATCTTGCTTGGCATTTACTAATGCTATGCAAATGGAATGGAATACAACTATTGGACGACAAGAATATTTTGCACTATAAAGGAATAGATAGATTTCCCATTCAAGTTGTTGATTCTAGTGGTAAGGGTAGTGTAGAAATACAAGGACATTATCCTTTTGGTGTATTAGCTTTTTCTAATGAGGATAGAGAAGGAAAGATATCTCAATTACCAGGTTTTCCTCCTAGTGATACTTCTAGACCACAAATGGCCTATAAACTTAAATCATCTAAGTTCACTTCAAGCGCTTTTGGAGATACTAAAATAGAAGAGGGAGATTATGTTCTTGTTAATACAATACAACAGCTCTTACAAGTAATAATGCACGACTTGGATAAAGCACTAGGAATGAAAGATTTAAGTGCTGGTGTTGTTCCTGGAGTAAGAGAAGGTGAGATATGTACCTATGAAGGTTTAGCTTCTGCTATCTCTGAAGTATTATACATGAACAGTGCGATTAGTAGTCAAACAGGACAAAATCTAATATCCAGTGTTATTACTCAAGGAATTGTAAGAGAATTACTTAAAGCTACAGGATTTCCATTAATGCCTAAGACAGTAGAAGTAGATGTAGGAAATAATGTTACTGTTCCTTATCCAGGTATTCCAGATGATTCTCCTACTCATTATCTTATGTTTGTTTCTCTAATGCAAACATTACAACCTATTGTTGCTTCTGTTCTTAACAAAATTCCTGATGATGTTTATCAATATCTATCAAAAAACAAATAATTCTTATGATTAGACCAGGAACTGATTGGGAAAATAAAGCACCTGAGATTCTTTGTGAATCGGTTACTGGATTAAGTTCTACTCTAATAGGAACAGGTATTAGTACTCTTATTGGTGGCCCTTTGGGTCCAATTATAGGAGCTGTCGCACAAGCTCTTACTAATCCATCGCTTGAATATGCTTTGTGTGGTGGTTATGAAACAGTTTCTCCACCTTTAGATGGGGAGAATGAATTACCAAAACCTAATACTACTCTCAATGTTCAAATTAGCAGAACAATAACAGTAGAAGTATCTAAGCCACCAACACAACTTGATGTAGAAATTACTAGGACAATTTACAAAGAAGATGATGAGTTTAGAGAACCAGGTTCTACTAGATTTCCTCTCTACAAAGCAATCTCAGCAAGAGAAAGTCTAAAGAACAGAAAATTTGGGTGCATATTATATCAGCCTGTATCTGATGAGCGAATAAAACTAAGTAAATGTAATATTCAAAGACCTAGTAATAATCCTGAATTAGACGATAAACAAAGACTAATAGACTTTGTAGTCGCACAAGAATCAAATACTTTAGCTACTGGAGTATGTATAATGTCCACTATTAATCAAGGGAAAGTAAATACGGGAATTGTTATAGGCCCATACATTCTATCAGCTACTGCAACAGCATATGCAGCATTCAATAAACAAATGTATTCTGCTCCTATTACTAAGATACCCAAGGGAGTAGAATATGAATCTTGTACAATTCCTCCACCGAGTATTGATGTACCTTTCTCAATTAAGAAAGATACCAGAGTTAAGTTTGAACCATTTGTAGAGATTACTTCTCCTCTTTCTGGAGTATCCAACTAACGCATCCTACGGATGCTTACTAACGCTCCTATAGGAGCTTACTGACGCTAACGCCAACGCGACGCTATCGCTTTGCTGTACGTTCTCTCCATTGGCCTTATTTTGGCCAAGAAGACGTGTTAGAGGAGTTAGGGGTATAGATATATCCTCTGTGTACTAGAAGCGCCTTAAAGGGCAAATAAAGGGCAAGTATGGCAGAAAGACGTACTCTACCCATATCAATCTCCGTCTCAGGGAGAGGTTCACCCCTTGTAAAGGTAACAGTAACAGTAAACGGTAAACTCTACAGAAACTTACCTCCACCTTTTGGTGGAGATGGTACAGTTTCTCCTAATGATATTGTTTACAGTTATAATGCTGACTTAGAACTAACAGAAGAAGATGGAGTGAACTTTGATGGAAGGAATGTTATCAAAGTCTTTAGCGAGTCTCTAAGTAGTTTTGATACTAATATTTTCAATGTTGATTTGGGAGAAGCAGAATGTTTTATTCCAATACGTAACTTTAAGTCCAATATACCTGGTGGAGAAGGATATAAGACTCAACTACAGATAATCTTTGCTGATAAGCCAAAAGATGGAAAAGAATGTAGGCAGATTACTGTACCATATCCTAGAGATAATCTTACAGCAGAAATAATTAAGAGTGCAGTAGGTAATAGTGTAGAATTTGGTCAAGTCAAATGTGAAGTAGATATAACTCCCTATGGTTATATTAGATATTATGCACCTAATAAAGAAGTAGGTAAACAAGTAATCACTAGACTAGCTACTCTTAGTGCAGGTACAATAGTTACAGAACCAGAAGATTCATTTAGAGCATCAGAGAGAAAAAGAGTATTTGAGTCTCTTACTGGATATCCTACTAGAGCAATTATGTTTATCTTTGAAGAAGGTAAAGAACCTAGATGCAAGAGATTTAATCTAAAGTGATGCTAGAATGTAATTGTCGTAGTTTGTTTTTGCTGGAGATATTATGCAGTATCAGAAGTTTGATGTCAAACCAAAGAAAGCAGAGTATGATAGTCTTAAGTTTGACTCCAAGCTAGAGTTGACATTCTACAAGAGAATAATAAAGTATCCTAACATTCATGTAGTACCCAAAACATTGTTACGTGGAATAAACTGGAAATGGAAAGTTGACTTTGCTCTATATCCTGCTAATGAGATTGGAAGAAGTATGCTTAGAAAAGTTAACAATAGACATGGATTGTTTCTGTATGTAGAGATAAAGGGAATACTAGACAAGAACTTTCTGAACAAATACAATACTATCATAAGAGAAGAGATTAACAATGATATTATTATTCTATCTACAGATTACAAAGCAGCTATCTTTCCTGATACTAGCAAAGAACCTTTAGGTTACCTAGTAAAACCTGTTTATCCTATGAGGGTCTTCTTTGAGGTTCTTGACAGTTAAGTGTTTCATTGCTAGTATAGCATTGTCCTAACTTGAATGGAGTATAGATATGAATGGTATTTCTTACTGGAAAGACGTACTGATGGTTAAACCCCGTAGTATTAGACTACGTGGAGTTAGTTCTAAGATGCTTAGTCCAGAAGGAGAAGTCATAGACATCTATGAAGATGGGAATGCTACTAAGGTGCACTTTGACAAGAAGTTTGCATTTTGGGTAATAACGGAAAGGTTTCTAAAGCCACTAGGTCTTATTGGGAAGGAAGACTATTTGAGGGATGTATTTTTTCCTGAACTAGTTGAGTATGTTGTCACTGAAGGTACAATTTCTCAAGAGAGAGAATTGTACATTCTAGCGGACAAGATGTCAAGATACAATGGTAAGACTTTGGAGGAGAATCTTCAACTTCTTAGAGGCAGTAGGAATAATGATGACAATGATGATTATAACTACTATGAACCTAATGGCAAGGAAGGAAGGTTGGTAACTTCTGGCAAGAAGAAGACAGCGTAGAGTGCAGCAGTAGTGGAAAGGAGGCGGGGAGTATGCATATGCATACTCCCCGTTATTGTCTGTTCTCTCCATTGCCTTTATTTTGCCCTAGAAGACGTCTTAGAGCACTAGGGAGTATGAAAGTACTTACTCCCATACCCAAAAGCCTTATAGGGCAAATATGGGCCAATAGAGCAAACCATCACCATATCGTTACATCACCATATGGTTATGTTGGATATTGGATAATAATCTTGGGATAGTAGTTGACAAGTAAGATTGGATTGATTATAATAGGGATGTAGAGTTTGGAAGTTAGTTATGGCTGGGCGTTTCATTGATAGTCCTGATATTATTGGCAAGCGTTATCTGGATGTTTGCGACTATCCTAACGATATGCCTATTGCCATAGACGGCAATAGATGCGTGTATCGAGGGAAAAGGAAGGTTTACTTAGTTGAGAATGACATTATTGTGGACTACTTTGATTGGGAAATTTATGGTAATGATTATCGTAATACCCAAAGAAATGCCCAGTATAAATGGGGCATTAGATGGATAATTGGTTAACTTTGATAGCGGGGATACAATATATCCCCGCGTTATTTGTTCTATATTGTTATATAACCAAACTGGAAACTGGATAATAATCCTAGGATAGTATTGACAACTAGACTTGGGTTGATTATAATGTGAGTGTACTAGTTTGGAGACTGGTAATGTATATTTTGGAAAGTGACTGGCAAAACTTGGAAATTGGTAATGTTGT
>Ga0308414_1002741_pt1 | contig 11432 bp, 12 predicted proteins | sample HotsprSampleOS50_FD_205667 | JGI IMG/M metagenome (GOLD analysis project Ga0308414, IMG submission 205667) | Hot spring phototrophic mat microbial communities from Octopus Spring, Yellowstone National Park, Wyoming, United States - 20090730_OS50 ... | reverse complement strand
CCGATGGCGCAAGTCTAAAATATGAATTTTTCAAAGAATTTTTTAAATTTTGCTTCACACGGCTAAAATCTTACGAATTGTGTAAGGTACCCCCAAATGCCCCAAAAGTCAACGTTTGGTTTGCTGAAAACTGGGATAGACAGGGAACATCGTATCCCCCTTTTTAGGATAGGGTGTAGGACAGTGCAACGGTATAAGCATTTAAAAAACCTTAGGGCTGAAATCATGCACCCGAGCGGGACGATCTAAAACGGCTCTACTAAAACATTTTTTATGAGACTAATTTTTATTTTTACTATTCACAGCCGCCGCAACCCTCACACAACCCCCCGCATCGCCCCTCGTAAATGCTCAACAGCGCCGCGATATCTTGTTTGCAGCAACGTTTTTGCGGATACATCTGTTTGCACCGGTTACCCGTCCCCGCTCCGGTAACATACCCGATGCTCTGCACACAATTGACCCCTGCCGAAATAGCCGCCACAATTGCCTCTTTGGTTACCTTATTACAGTAACACACTATCGTATCAGGCGGCGCTTTTTTCCAATCGATTGCGGTATCCATGGTGTCCCCAAAAGAAGTTAAAATTCATCAATAATTGATAACACTGTAACATTTTCTTTTACTACGCCCACTATCCCAGTGAAAGCCGATGAAAAAACCAAAAGTTACTGAAAATGGAAAGGAATTGACAATGAACACAATTAAAAAAATCGCAATTGCTACAATAATGATAGGTCTGACACTGGCGGCCTCGGCCGCCCCGCAAGATGGACGCGGCCGACAGCGCGGTCAGGATGTACCCCCGCCCCCGCGCGACGGCCAGTTTGCCCCCGGCCCCGGCCCGCAGCGTCCTTTTGACGGCCCCGGCCAAGCGGGAATTGAACCCCCAATGGGCGGCATTGACCTCGGACGACAGATTCAGATGCTCACCCGCACACTCGATTTAACTCCTGAACAACAAGAGGCCATTAAGGCCATTTTGGATGAACATCGCGACGCCGCACAGGCCAACCGCGACGCCATCCGCCAGACCTCTGTCGAGCTGCGCAAGGCCGTGATGGACGGCAACCCAGAGGCCGCCGAAAAACTGGCCGAAAAGCTGGCCGATGCGATAATCGAACAGGCCGTCGGTCAGGCCGAAACCATGAAGGCCGTCAAAGCCGAACTGACTGACGAGCAATTGCAGAAACTCGACGAAATCAAAACGCAGATGCGAGATCGGTTTGAACAACGCCGTCAGGGCGAAGGTCAAGGTCGGTGGCAGCGGCCGGAACAGGGACAGCGACGCTTTGCCCCGCCGCCGCCTCGCGGCGAGTTTGACGACGAACCGTTGCCGCCTCCGCAACGCCCCCGCCGTCAGCCCCGCCAGCCCCAACCCGGCAGCGCCGATTGAAAAGTGAATATGCTGCAAGAACTTAAAAACACAAGAATGTAAAAATGTAGGAATGTAGGAATATAAAAAAATGGGCTAAAGCCCATCCTACCAGCTGGAAGCTGGAAGCCGGAAGCTCTACTTGCGGACTTTCTTGGTGTTTTTTGTTCGGCTATGTGTTAGACTGAGCCGCTATGCTTGACGACATTTGCAAAAGCCGACAGGGCGACGGTCAGGCCTATCGCCGTCTGATTGAGCGGCATCAGCCGGCGGTCGGCAAGCTGCTGTGGCGATTCACGCGCGACCGCGCCGACCACGAAGAACTGGTGCAAGAGGTTTTTGTGCAGGCGTATGTTAGTTTGGGCAGTTATGCCGGCAAAGCCCCGCTGGAGCATTGGCTGGCCAAGATTGCCGTGCGGGTCGGCTACAGTTACTGGCGCAAGCGGCGTCGGCTGCCCGTCCCGCTGTCGGAAGACGACTGGCGGCAATTGGCCGCCCCGCAGCCGCCGGACAATGAGCAGACCGCCGAGATTGTACATCGCCTGCTGGAACGCCTGCCGCCCAACGACCGGCTGGCGCTGACGCTGCGATATCTGGAACAGTGCGACATCGCCGAAACTGCCTATCGCACCGGCTGGAGCCAAACCCGAGTGCGGGTGCAGACGCATCGGGCAATCGCAAAATTGAAAACCTTAACCCAAAATACACCCATCGAGGTGGACTGGTGAACACCATCAAAATAACCCGTTTGTTTGACGCGGCTCGACAGGCCGAAACGCCCGCGGTCGATGTGGCCGATGCGGTGCTGGCCGCACTGGCAGTGCGCCGACGCTCAGCGACGGCCTTTCAGCGGTCGCTGATGTGGATGTCGATGGCCTCCTCGGCCGCCGCGGCGGCGCTGGCGCTGTCGGCCTTTTGGGTCTGGCAACACAATACCGATGCGGTCAATGAAATGATAACAATGGTTTCATGGGCAGCCCAATGAACACACAAGAACCTCTTTATTATCCGCGTCCTGTGTACGATTTGATTAAATCAGTCCTGCTGGGGCTGGTGATTTTGGCCGCCGGCATCGCCATCGGCGCCAGCGCGACATTTATGCGTCTGTCGCGCCCAAAACCGCAGCCGCAGCGCGAACCGGAGATCGCCGCCGAACAGACGCTGCGACAGATCAGCCGCGAGTTGAATCTCTCGCCCCACCAGCGAATGCAGCTTGAGCCGATCTTCCAAAAGCATTTTCGCGCCCTCAACGACCTGCGCGCACAGGTTCGCCCGCAAATCGTCGCCCAGTTGGAACAAATGAACCAAGAGATTATGTCGGTACTGGATGAACCGCAACGGCAACTCTGGCAGCAGCGCATACGTCGGGTGGGCGAGCATTTTCCGACCTTTCGCGGCTACGGCAGCGAGGGTCGTCCGTTTGCGCCCGACCCTAACGCCCCGCGACCGATGCGCCGCCCCAGTCCGCGCCGACAGGAACCACCCCTGCCGCCGCCAGCGCCCGACAAACCTGTTTTGCCTATGGAGGAGTAACCTCCGGTAATACGTTATTTGCCGGCCAGCTCGTAGGTGTCGCCGGCGATGGCGGCCTCTTCGTCGGTGGCGATGACATAGACCTTGACGCGGGAGTTATCGGCGCTGATGAGCCGTTCTTTTTCTTTGGCGGTATTGCGAGCAGGGTCGATGACGATGCCGATTTGCGTCTGGTCGGCACAGATTTGCGCCCGCATCGCAGCGTTGTTTTCGCCGATGCCGCCGGTAAAGACTATCGCATCCAGCCGACCCAGTACGGCGGTGTAGGTGCCGATGTATTTGGTAATCCGATAGCAGAAGATATCCACCGCCAGCTTGGCGCGCTGATGGCCTTTGTCCACCAGTTCCAGCAGGTTGCGCATATCATTGGACACGCCGGAAATACCCAACAGGCCGCTTTGCTTGTTGCACATGGCATTGAGTTTTTTCATATCGTAGCCCTTGTCGCCCAGATAGAACAGGATGGCAGGGTCGATATCGCCGCAGCGTGTGCCCATCACGACGCCTTCCAGCGGCGTTAAGCCCATCGAGGTATCGACGCTTTTGCCGCCCTTGACGGCGGTGATTGAGCAGCCGTTGCCGAGGTGGCAGGTGATGATGTTGGCCTGCGATTTATCCACGCCCATCAGCTTGGCGCAGCGGCGGGCGACATAACGGTGGCTGGTGCCGTGAAATCCGTAGCGGCGGACGCGGTATTTTTCATAAATGTCGTACGGCAGGCCGTAGATGTAGGCCACCGGCGGGATGGTCGTGTGGAAGGCGGTGTCAAAACAGGCGACCTGCTTGGCTGCCGGCAGCGCGTGCATCGCGGCGCGAATGCCCGTCAGATTGGCCGGGTTGTGCAGCGGCGCAAGGTCGGCAAACCGCTGAATTGAGTCCAGCACATGGTCGTCGATGACCACCGAGCCGGTAAATTCCTCGCCGCCGTGAACGACGCGATGGCCGACGGCGGTAATCTCGTCGATTTTTTTGACCACGCCGACCTTGGCGTCCGCCAGCGTCCTGAGCATGACCTGCATCCCCGCATCGTGGTCGGCCGCATCGACCTGTGCCGTATGCTCGCTGCCGTTATATTTATGGACGAGGTTGGCCTTCGGCTCGCCAATCCGCTCGACCATCCCCTTGGCCAGAATCGTCCGATCCGGCATAGAAAACAATTGATACTTGATTGATGAACTGCCCGCATTGACCACTAAGACTTTCATTGTACCGCTTGCCTTTCTTGTATTATGGATAATTTCTGTTGACAAATAAACCACTATTATCGCCCGACTAAGCCGTTTCGTCAATGCCGGTTGTGTTAGAATTCTCGTCCATTCGTGTTCGTTTTGTGCCAATCGTAACAAAACGAACCGCCGCATTTTTGGGATTTTTTACTTCACCCTCCTGCTGAAAAATCCGACATAAGGGTGTCGTCTAAACCGTGTCAAAAAGGATCGAAAGTGAGTCAAAAACGCAACGAACGAGCGCTTAAAACCATACGCCACATGCGGGCTCGGCAGGAAAAACAGGCACAAAAGATAGATATTTTGTGTCGGGATATGGTTTCCGCCCACGCCCAATTTTCGCAAAAATTGGCGGTTTTAACGTTCGCAACCAAGTTTTATGAATCACTTTTGGGCTGCAGCGGCATTGAAGAAACCCTCCACCGCACGGTCGAACAAGTGCGTACCCACATCGACCACGCCAGCGCGGCCATTTTTCTACTTGATTCATCCGGTTTTGATGTACATGTGGCCAAATCCACCGACGGCCAAGAATCCATTGAAAAATCGCATTTCCAAAGCTGGTTCAGCCGCGAAATGGTTCACCAAATCGGCCAGACAAACCGCATCTGCACATTGAACGATATGCTCCAAATGGGGCTGATGGCTCCCCCATCCGCCCTCAAAACGCTCTCGGCCGCAGCGATTCCGCTGGGGCGATTGGGTTTGGGAGTGGGGTTTATCTTGGTTTATCGTCCCGCCGAACGACCATTACAGCCGGACGACCTGTCCCGCATCGCCGCCATTGCACCCGGCATTCGCCAAGCCATTCTAAGTTGCAAATCCACCCCTGCCCCCACGGCATAAACTTCTTTAAAGTTTCGGATACTCATAATCCAATTCTTTAAAAATCTTGAAAACGGATGAGTCCATCATCCGAAAACGTGTTTTTTTGCCCTTCTACTCTGCTTTGAAATCGTTTATACTATAGCTTGAGTGGGTCGGGCGGTCGCCCCCGCACCTAAAACCGCTGACAAAAAGCGGCAAATCGTAACTTCTTTACAGCGGTTTTAGGTGCGGGGGAGGAAAGTCCGAGCAGGATAGGGCACGGTGACGGCTAACAGCCGCCCGGGGTGACCCGCGGGACAGTGCCACAGAAAAGATACCGCCACAGGGGATTGACTATTGTCGATTGACGATTGATTATTAGGTGAATGTGAAGACTGTTTTATTTTTTAGTTTTCCATTCCTCTTCAATAGTCAATAGTCAATAATCAATCGTCAATCCCCTGGGGTAAGGGTGAAAAGGTGCGGTAAGAGCGCACCGCGTCGTCGGTAACGGCGACGGCAGGGCAAACCCCACCGCCTGCAAGACCAAGCAGCCGCGTGTTCGGCCCGAACGTTACGCGGCGGGTAGGTTGCGTGCCGACGGGGGAACCTTTCGGCAGAGCCGGTCGGTAACGACCGGTCCAGTGTAATGACCGCCGCCCGTGGAATTGTATATTGTAAATTGTAAATTATGTGGAAGGAAAGACTGTTTTATTTCCAGTCTTACCATCCTCTTCATTATACAATATAAAATTTACAATATACAATTCCACGGGAGACAGAACTCGGCTTACAGACCCACTCAATTTTATTGACGATTGACGATTGACAATTGACTATTGATGATTGGAATTTGATACATTTGACACAACGTGGTGGGCGTAGCCAACCCTACGGGCTAAAAAATGATCTTCGATGTTGCGATAGTCGGCGGCGGAGCGGCAGGACTAATGGCGGCGGTGTTTGCCGGTCGGTCCGGCGGGACGGTCTGCGTCGTTGAGCGCAACACTGCGTTGGGGCGCAAACTGCTCAAGACCGGCGGCGGACGATGCAATCTGACGCATTACGGCTCAATTGACGAGTTGGTGCGAACCTACGGCTTTTGCGGACGGTTTCTCAAACACGCTCTCTACACCTTCAGTCCGCAGGCGGTCATTGACTTTTTCGCCGCCCATCACCTGACCTGCAAGATTGAAAAAGACGGCTGCGTATTTCCCATCACCGACCGCGCCGCGGACATCTGCCGCATTTTGCAGGACGACGCACGCCGGCATAACGTGCAGTATCTCTATGGTAAACGTGTCGAACGCATCGACAAAACCGCGGAGGGCTTTTTGCTGACGGCGGGCGGCCAGACGATCGCAGCACGCACGGTTATTGTCGCCACCGGCGGCGTCAGTTGGCCGCAGACCGGCAGCGACGGCGACGGCCTGCGTTTTGCCGAGGCATTCGGCCATACGATTGTGCCGCCGAAAGCGTCGGTCTGTCCGGTCATTGTGGAGCAAGCGTGGGTGCGCGACCTGCAGGGCGTAGCGCTGGAACAAGTCGTCTTGCGGGCGGAGCTGGACGGCAAAAAAATCGTCGCTCAGGGCGCGCTGGTCTTTACCGCCAATGGTCTGGGCGGATTTGCGGCGATGGATTTGAGCCGTGAAATCACCGACGCGCTGCATCAGAACCATCGGCCTATAGAGATATCGATGGACTTGCTGCCGACATACGATATGGCCGCACTGGATGCACTGTTGATCGAACAGTGCGCCGCCAACGCCAAACGCGAGATGGCCGCAGTGCTGACGGGGCTGTTGCCGCGGGCGATGGCCATCAAGCTGACAGATATGGTCGAGCCGACACATCCCGTGCTGGCCGGACAAATGAAAAAAGAACAGCGGCGAAAGCTGGTGGAATTGATCAAAGCGCTGCCGCTGACGATTACCGGCCTTGCGCCGCTGCAGCAGGCGACGATTACCCGCGGCGGCGTTGCGCTCGATGAGATTGACCCGACAACAATGCAGTCGCTCAAATGTCCGAAGTTGTTCTTTGCCGGCGAGACAATCAACGCCGACGGCCCCTGCGGCGGCTACAACCTGCAAATCGCCTGGAGCACCGGCGCACTGGCAGGACAAACGGCAGGAAAAACGAAGATTACTTAGACAGGATTAACGGGATTTACAAAATAAGAATGAAGAATGTAGAATGAAGAAAAATTAGTGAAATCTGCGTTTATATTTTTGTTGAAAGAAACGAATGGATAAAGTTGAAACATTGGATTGGTTTGACATCGCCAAGCGACTCAAGGCGATTTCGCAAGCGGGCAAATTTTTCGCCAAAGACAGCTACGAACGCAAACGGCACGAGGACATTGAGCGCATCTGTGCAGAGATTTTGGCGCATCATACAACGGCCTCGACCGACCAATCGCTGCGGCTCTTGCAGCAGGATATGGGCTACCCGACGCCGAAGGTCGATTGCCGCGGCGTAGTTTTCAAGGACGACAAGGTGTTGCTGGTATTGGAAACCGAAGACGGCGGCTGGACGTTGCCGGGCGGCTGGTGCGATACGGGGCAGACGGCCTCGGCCAACGTCGTCCGCGAGGTGTGGGAAGAAAGCGGGTTTGAGGTTCGCGTCGTACGGCCGCTGGCAATCTTTGACCGCGACCATCAGGGGCATACCCCGCCTTATCCGTTCAGTATTTATAAGCTGTTCTTTCTGTGCGAGATCACCGGCGGAGCCGCCGCGACCAGCGACGAAACCAGCGATGTACGGTTTTTTGCGATGGATGCGATTCCCCCGCTGTCCAAAGGCCGAACGCTGGAACGCCAACTGCACCGGTTCTATGAAAAGTACAAAACAGATGACAAAAGCGTCGATTTCGATTAGACTATTCGGGTACCGCCGGCATCCTGCCGGCAAACAAATAAATGCCGGCTGGAAGCCGGCGATACGTGATGGGAATACACAATGGCTGAAAAACAATATGACTGTATTATCGTCGGGGCCGGGCCGGCCGGGTTGGGCGCCGGCTTGTATGCGGCACGTGACCGTTTCAAAACCATTCTGCTGGAAAAGTTCTATCCCGGCGGGCAAATCAACACCACCGACCGCATCGAAAATTATCCCGGCTACAGCAACATCAGCGGGCCGGACTTGGTGATGAAGATGGTCGAGCAGGTGCAGTCCTTCGGCGGCCAAATCAAGACCAGCGCCGAGGTAACCGGCTTAGCCCGCCGCGACGATGGGACAATTGAAGTCCATTGCGACAAGGATGTCTATGTCGGGCGCGTGGCGATTCTGACGCCGGGCAGTTCGTACCGCAGCTTGGGCGTTCCGGGCGAGGATGCCTTTCGACAGGCCGGAATGGGCGTCAGCTATTGCGGCACTTGCGATGCGCCGTTTTTTAAGGACAAGGTTGTCGTGGCTGTCGGCGGCGGCAACACCGCCGTCGAAGATACGCTGCATCTGGCCAAGTATGCCAAAAAAGTCATTATGGTACATCGGCGGCAGGAATTTCGTGCGACGCGCGTGCTGGTCGAGGAGTTGATGGCTAAGGTCAACGCCCCCGATTCCAACATCGAACTGCGGCTGGATGCGACCGTCTCGGCTATTGAAGGCAAAGACCGCGTCGAACGGGCGATTGTCAAAAACGTCAAGACCGGCGCGTCCGAAACGATTGCCTGCGACGGCGTGTTCATCTTTGTCGGGATGGCGCCGAACACCGGATTTTTGAAGGGGTTTGTCGAGTTGACCGAGGCGGGCTTTGTCAAATGCGATCCGGCGTATCTGCGAACTGCCGTGCCGGGCGTATTTGTGGCCGGCGACTGCCGCACCGGCGCGGCGATGCAGTTGGTTACCGCCGTCGCCGACGGCGTCAACGCCGTGATGTGGATGAAACACTATCTCCGCGACCCCAAGTGGTGGCAAACCGCTACGTAAGCGGAACTCTCTGTTATAAATTCCGACGAACGACGGCGGCGGCGGCCAAGGTCTGTGTGGTGCCTGCATCAGGGTCGGTCAATGTCATCACGATACGGACGTTGCGCACCTTGAGTAAACCATCATCCGGATCGATGAATGTCGCGCGGTTGAAGGTCATAGCCGTAATGTTGCGGCACAGGATGTAATCGTCATCGGTATCGTCGTCGTTGGTAACCAAAAACAGCTCGCCGGTGGGTTGATTAAAACGATAGGTGACGCTGACGCCGTCGGCATTCGTCAGCGTCAGACGTGAGTTGTGCAGGTCGCCGCCGGGGCCAATGTGGGAAACGGCCCGTGCGGTGCGGATGTCGTTGGTGATACGCAAGAGGGTTTGGCGGGCGGTATTGATATTCCGGGCAATGCCTTGATTGGCCTGATAATTTTTAATCGAGGCGTCAAAGGCGACGGCGACAGCCGCCATCAGCATCCCCAAAATGACCAGCGCCATCAAGGCCTCGGCCATTGTAAATGCGGATTTATGTTTTGTATTCATATACGTGATTCCTTATAGGAGCCGCAAAGAAAAGAAAAAATTCCTATTGCCTATTTCCTATTTCCTATTTTCAAATTTCAAATTTCAAATTTGAGATTTCAAATTTGAGATTACTGTTGCATCAATTTACAATATACAACATACAATTTACAATCGTTTACTGCAGCTTTGCCCGTATCCAGTCGGCCTGACTGATGGGGTTTCCGTTTTTCAGGATGGTTACAGTGATGCGGACAAAATCGCCGTTTGGTGCGCCCATTTCTGTGCCGCAGTTCTCGACGGCCACCTGCTGGGTAAAGGCCGCAAAATCCGCCAGTTCCGTTCCGGATACGTCAATCGGCGGCGAATAATCGCCCGCAATTCCGGCCAGTTCAGAAAAGGCCATCGGCGCCGTCCATTCACGGATTTCCTCAATCAGAAACTCGGCAGTGGACATATCCACACCGGCGGCATTGGCCATCGTGAACGCGCCGCTGGAGGCGGCCAGCGCGGCAATGACCAGCCCAATAAGCAGCGCTGCAAACAGCGATTCCAGCAGCGTAAAGCCGCTGCACTTGTGTTGTGTTTTCATACCGATTGCTCCTGAAATAAATATATACAGCAACCACGAATTACACGGATTTTCACAAATCAAAAAACACACCCTTCTCTCCGTGAAATCCGCGACATCCGCAGTTGCATTTTAACCATTATCCCGCCGTGGCGATGCTGGACATCTTGAAAATGGGCAGAATAATACTCATCGCGATAAAGCCGACCAGCAGACCCATCACCACAATCATCAGCGGCTCGATCATGCTGGTTACGGTCTTAATAACGGTTTTCAGTTCGCGGGCGTAAAATTCGGCGATATCGCCGAGCACCTCGGCCAGCGTACCGGATTCTTCGCCGCTTTGAATCATCTGCACGACGTTGCCGGGCAACAGGGCGTAGTCGCCCAAGCTGACGGCGATCTTGCGTCCCTGCCGGACGGCCTCGTGAACGCCTTTCCACATATTTTCATACAGCATATTGCCGGAAATATGCGCCGTAATCGACAGCGTATCGAGAATCGGCACGCCCGCGTTGGTCAACACGCCCATCGTGTGCATACTGCGGGTGATATAAAGACTGCTGCACAGCGTCTTGAGCAGCGGGATGTGCAGCTTGGTCTTGTCCCACCAGTATTTGCCGGGAGCGGTTTTGTTGGTCACATACCAAAACGCAATCAGCATCGCCGCAATGGCGGGAAAAACAATAAACCAATAATTGCTCAGGATGCCGCTGGCGGCCATAATAATCTTGGTCGGCTTGGGCAGCAGGTGTTCCTTGCCGGCAAAGACCACCAAAAACCGCGGCAACACAAAGGTCAGCAAAAATGTCGTGGTCGAGACCGCCATGACAGCGATGATAATGGGATAGACCATCGCGCTGATAACCTGACTGCGGGTCTCAGCTTCCTGATCGAGATATTCGACCAACCGCTGGAGCATCGAGCTCATCGAGCCGGAGATTTCCGCCGCGGCAATCATATTGATATACAAATTGCTGAACACATCGGGGTGTTCGGCCAGCGCCTGCGAGAAACTCTGGCCGGCTTCGATACGCGCTTTGAGGTCGAAGACAATAGCGCGAAATTTTTCTTTCTGAATCTGTGTGCCGATGGATTCCAGCGCATCCTGCAAGCTGATGCCGGCGCGTACCATCACGGCCAACTGGTTGCTGAAATTGAGAATGTCTTTTTTATTCGGGCCAAACTCAATCCGAAAACCGCCGGAGGACGCCTTCGGGGCAGGATGCGCAGCGGCCGTCACGCCTGCATTTTTTTTACTGCTCAGTTGTTCCAAAAACGACATAAAATTCTCCAGTCTTTGAAACCACAGATTACACAGATTTCACTGATTTTTTACCTTGAAGAACATGTGAACTTTCGCACTTTTTAGGCGACAAAATTTAATTGGAATTTATCAAAAACATATCGACCAGCCGATGTCTTTAGTACAGATAAAATTAAGACAGGGAGGCCGATATGCCTACGATTACATC
>Ga0308414_1002739_pt1 | contig 11435 bp, 8 predicted proteins | sample HotsprSampleOS50_FD_205667 | JGI IMG/M metagenome (GOLD analysis project Ga0308414, IMG submission 205667) | Hot spring phototrophic mat microbial communities from Octopus Spring, Yellowstone National Park, Wyoming, United States - 20090730_OS50 ... | reverse complement strand
CCTTCTGGGGGGTCGCCGCCGGCCGCAGCCGCAGCACCATCCTGCGCGGCCGCTGGACCCTCAGGGGCTCCATCCCCGACATCCGCATCCGCCAGGGCGACCCCCTGGGAGAGCTCCTCGCCATGGCGGTCGGCCGCCTCGAGGGGAAGACCGTGAGGGAGGGCCGCACCCCCACCGACGAGCGGCTCAACTCGTTCACCATGCAGATCGCCATGCGGACCACCGACGGCCCCTACGGCCTCATCAGGGTCTACTACGGCGGCAAGATCAACCGCATGACGCTCTCCGCGAACGAGGGCGAGGAGCTCCGCCTCTCCCTGGACGAGATGATCTTCAAGGACGTCGCCCACTCCCTCCCGGGCGTCACGAAGGAGGGCACGCCGAGCCTCATGCAGGACCCGGGCCCCCACGGCGGCGGCCGCTTCCTCTTCGCGGGCGCCAGGATCCTCGTCGGCTCCGTCCCCCTCTGCCGCGTCCGCCGCCTCTCGCTCTCCCTCGACAACCAGATCGAGCCCAGGTACTACCTCTGCCGGGCCGCCGGGAACCCGGAGGGCGCGATGACCCAGGTCCCCGCGGACCTGGTCGAGGGCCGCCGCCGGTGGACCGCCACCGTCGAGCTCGACGTCGGCGACCCCTCCACCGACCTGGAGCTCTTCAAGTGGTTCATGAACGAGGGCGCCACCGGCGGCGACCGCCGCGGCACCTCGGGCCCCACCATCGGCACCAGGCTCATCGCGGAGTTCGCCCTCACCCCGGGAGAGGGCAGCGGCTCCCTCAGGATCGTCGCCGGCGGGGTCTGCACCCCCTCCAGGCCGGGCGCCGTCGTGACGTCGGGCCGCATCTCGGTCCCGGCCCCCCCGGCGGGCCTCTTCCCCAGCACCTGGCAGCTCGACGTCGACACCGTCGAGATAACCCTCCCGTGAGGTGATAGGACATGACCCAGTCGTCCCGGCGGCCCCGGAGAGAGCCCACCGCCCCGTCGGCCCTCCTCCAGGCGATGTTCGAGGCCGCCTCGGAGACCAGGACCCTGGAGCTCGAGTTCCGCGGCGAGCGCTTCGAGGTCAGGTGGCGCCCCCTCCCGTGGCTCGCCAAGAGCCGCTGCGTGAGCGCGGCCACCGTCTACGAGGCCACCCCCGAGGGGGCGGTCGCCAGGTTCCGCCTCGACGTCTACCTGAGGGAGGCCCTCAAGGAGATGATCGTCGAGGCCCCCTTTCCCATCACCGACCAGGTGCTCTCGAACCTCCCCGAGGAGGTCGGGTCCCGCCTCGGCTCCATCGTGCCGGACCCGTTCGCGGACGCCGGGATGGAGGCCGCGGGAAAAGGTTCAGGGAGCTCCTCGGGGGCGTGAGGGACCCCTCGGTGGAGGACGTCGACCTGGTCCGCGCCCACGTCGAGGTCTTCCTGCTGTCGAGGGGCATCCCGTACGACGCGCTCGAGAGGGCTCCCGAGGAGAGGGTGGTGCGCTGGTTCGTCGTCGCCCGGGAGCTCATGCGCGAGGAGGCCGAGGCCTCCCGCAGGGCGATCTCCGAGATGATGGGGGGCTGATCCCGTGTCCGAGTACGTCCTCAGGCTCAGGCTGGACGCGGGGGACCTCAGGAGGATGATGGGGCCCGGGTCGATGCTGGGGGCCGCGCCGCCGCAGGAGCGCCGCGAGGGCCCCCACGACGAGGCCCCCAGGTCCCTCTTCAGGCCGCTGGCCGCCCTGTACCTCATCGACCGGTCGCTCACGTTCCTGGTGCGCAACAGCACCATCGCGAACGCGTACCTCTCATCGATGGGGAGGATGTTCGGGGCCGCGATCGACCTGCTGCTGGTGCCCTTCATCCCGCTGTTCAACCTGCTGATGTCCCTCATGGGGCGGCTGCTCGCGTGGCTGGTGACGTCGGGCGCCCTGGAGAGGATATGGGCTGTCATGGACCGCGCCGCGACGTACCTGGAGAGGATCCTGTCCTGGATGGGGCGCCTCGTCTCGGCGCTCGGCGAGGGGGACCTGGTGACCGTGGCGCGCCTGATCGTGTCGGGCACCTGGAACGCCCTGAAGGTGCTGGTGAGGGACCCCCTCGGCGCGCTGACCGTGGCGGTGCTGGGGCTCGCCGCCGGCGGCCTCGCGTGGAGGGCGGTGGGCGCGCCGCTCGCCGGGGCCGCCCTGGGCGGGGCGGCCGCCGCGCGGGCGATCTCCCCGGCGGCCCTCGCCGTGGGCGGCCGCGTGCTCGGCGGGGTCGGCCTGGGGATCGTCGCCCAGCAGGCGACCTCCGCCGGGCTGGGCGCCGCCGGGGTGCGCGGCCCCGCCAGGGACGTCGCGTCGTTCGCCGCCGGCGGGGCCGCGATCGGGGCGGTGGTGGGGACCCCGCTGCTCGGGGTTGGGGCGGTGCCCGGCGCCCTGATCGGCGGGGCCATCGGCGGCGGGCTGGGGCTGGCCAGGTGGATGCTGCGCGGCGGCGGGGGAGCGAGGGAGGCCGCCCCGGCGGCGCAGGCCCCCATCAGGGACCAGGGGAACATGGCGCGGGCCGCGAGCGTGAGCAACTCATATAATACGGTATACCTGACGCAGCACAACTACTTCTCGGGCGGCGCGTCGCGGGCGCCGGACGCCGGCGCCGCCGCGGCCCGCGAGCTCGCCAGGCGGCTGGGGTTCGCCCTGTCCAGGGCGGACGGCGCCGCCTCCATCGGGAGGTGGTAGCGTGGACGTCACCCTCGAGCTGCTGTCTCCGGACAACGCGGTGATCCTGTCGTACGCCCTGCCGGTCGAGTCGCTGGTGGTGGAGATCAACCGCAACCCGGTGGTCTTCCCGATCCCGGCGGCGGCGACGGACCGGGCGAGGCCGCTGGCCAACCGCCCCGTCGCGTGGGCGCTGGACTTCGGCATGATGAGCGAGACCGTGATCGCCTCGGGGACCCTGGTGGACGGCGGCCGGCTGGGGGTCGCCGCGCTGCGGGAGATCGCCCGCACCCACTGGTCCACCCTCAGGCCGAGCTCGAGGCGCGTCGGGGGCGTGTACCTGTGGTCCGCCGGCGGCGCCCGCCTGGTCGTGTCGGAGGGGCCCGGGCAGGCCCCGACGCCGCAGGCGTACCAGGGCGTGATCACCCAGCTGCGCACCCAGCGCCAGGGCGGGGTCCCCAGGTGGGACTACACGCTGTCGCTGGCGGTGTCGGTGTGGCCCGAGGGCATGGGGAGGATCTGACGTGATCGTGCAGGTGGGCGACCCCGCCACCAACGAGGGCTGGGTGGACGTGGTCGGCGTCACCTCGGTCGTCATCACCCGGGGGTCGTACGCCGCGCCCGGGACGCTCAGGTTCAGGGCCGTGCAGGTCCCGCAGGACGAGCTGGACGACCCCCCGCCGGAGAGGTCGTCGGCGCCGTCGCGGGCGCTGGACCTGCGGTCCAGGGTCACCGCGCTGCACGTGCTGGACCACGCGCCCGTCGCGGCGGTGGGGACGGCGGACGGCAGGGTCGTGCGGGCGTCGCTGGACGGGCCCACCGCCGTTGCCTCGGCGTCGCTGGGCTCTCCGGTCCGGTCGGTGTCGGTCGACGGCAACGACCGGCTGGCGGTGGCGGCCCTGGCCGACGGCCGGCTGGTCCGCATGGACGCCCGCACGCTGGCGGTCACCGGGGCGCTGGCGCTGCCGCCGGGGCCGGCGCCCCTGCAGGTCATCGCGTCGAGCGCGGGGACCCACGCCTACGTGGTGCGGCCGGACGCGGTGATATCCGTCTCCCTCGGCGGGGCGATGGCGGTGGAGGGCGCGTGGTCGCCCGGGGTCCTGGGGGAGCCGGTGCGGGCGCGCGGGCTGGGGCCGCGGCTGCTGGTGGCGCTGTCGCTGTCGGGGCGGCTGTCGGTGGCGTCCCTGCGGGTGGAGGGCGGATTATTCCTGGAGGGCTCGGCGCCGATGGCGCCGGACGATGCCGGCCCCATCGACATAGACGCGTGGCCGGACGGCCGGTGGGCGGTCCTGTGCTCGACCGGGCGCGTGGTGCTGGGGGAGGCGACGGGGCCGTTCCCGCGCCGGACGGGGGCGACGATGGTGCCGGACGGCGCCGCCCGGGCGCTGGACGTCGACCCCGTCACCTCGACGGTGCTGGTGCTGGTGGGCGACCCGCCCCGGGTCGTGCGGCTGGCCTCCGACGGCCGGCGCCTGGGCGTCGCGGGCGGGACCGACTGGGCGCCCGCCACCGCGCTGCGGGCGGCCCCCGGCGGGGCGCTGGCCGTGGCCGCGGGGACCGCGCTGGTGGTGCTGGCCGAGCAGGGGTCCACGGTCGGCCGGTCGGCGGCGCGGTCGAGGTTCTACCCCTACCAGCGGGTGCGCGTCCTGGAGGCCGGGACGCCCTCCCCGCGGCAGTACTTCATCGGGCGGATCGACTCGGCGGAGCTGGTGGAGGACCCCTCGGGCGGCCGCCAGTGGGAGGTGTCCGCGCGCGACGTGCTGGCCGCGCTGGCGGACAACCACGTCGGCCCGGGCCGGTGGTACTCGCCGCCGCCGTGGCGGTCGGGCGGCCGCCGGGACGGAGACCCGTACGTGCCGAACTACGTCGGGGAGAACCGCGCGACCCGCGCCGAGATCATATCCGACCTGCTGCTGAACGTGATCGCGGACGGGTGGATCGGGGTGCGCGAGGTGCGCGCCGTCAGCCCGCCGAACAGCCTGCCCATCGAGCGCGACTGGCAGGGCGTGCGGGACGCGGAGATCCTGGCGACCGTGCGGGAGCTGGCCAGGGACGACCCGTGGTACGACCCCTCGCTGCCCGGGGCGGGGCGCGTGGAGACGGTGGGCGGCCGGGTGGACGCCGAGATCCTGCGGCGGCACGGGTTCCCTCCCGGGTCAGGGTTCGGCGGGGAGCTGCAGGTGGTGTGCGACACCCCGGCGGACGACGGCCGCGTCGTGGAGTACTTCAGGAGGGGCTACCTGAAGACCAACGGCCGCCCCGAGGGGGCGAACCGGTGGGGGTACAACTTCCTGCTGACGTACGGGCCGCCGCCGGGCGGGGCCACCGGGGACCCCTCGATGATCCGGTACATCGTGTCGTACTCCTTCGCGCGCGACGGGATGGACGCGTTCTCCAGGGCCGTGGTCCAGGGCAGCGGGGAGGCCGCCAGCGTGGGCGCCCTGGGCGGGGACGTCGTGCTGGAGGAGATGGAGCGGGTGTGGAGGCCCGAGGAGGGGCTGTACCGGGTGCGCCGCGAGCTGCCGATATCCTCGGCGGCGATGGTGGGCGAGCCCGAGCAGGCGGACCTGGGCGGGGTGCGCGAGGCGACCGACGTGGCCTACGGGGAGCTGCTGCGGCCCCGGGCGCGGCGCGCGCAGGAGATGTCGCGCGGCACCGTGACCGTGGTGGGCCCGCCGGACGGGGGCGCCGGCCGCGTGATCCGGCCGGGGACCACGATAGACGTCTACATCCCGCAGATGGGGCTGGTGGACCGGTCGAACCCGAACGGGTGCGGCGTGGAGATGATCATCGAGGGGTGGACCTACCGCTGGCCGGAGTCCACCACCACGTTCGAGCTGGGGCGGCTGGCGTACGCGGACGTCGGGCAGCGGCTGATCGCCTTGCTGGGCTCGGCGCGGACCGGGTCGCAGCGCGGGTCGGCGCGGTACGACTCGGGGTGGATGGTGGCGCCGGCCGACGGGCGGGTGACGGTGCGGCACGGCCTGGGGGTCAAGCCGAGGGTGCTGCGGGTGGAGGCGGCCCTGTGGTCGGGGTCGCTGGCGCGGGACGGCTCCCCGCGGCCCGAGCCGGACACCGTGGTGCGCGCGTCGCCCGCGCGATACGACCCGGTGGGCAGGCAGGTGGTGGGGTACGAGCTGGGGCGCGCGGACCGGGAGACGGTGTCGCTGCGGCTGGCGACGTGGATCGCGTACTCGGAGGGCGCCGGGGCCTACCTGCGGCGGGACGACCCGGCCGCGGTGGCGCTGATCCGCGTGACCGCGTCGCCCTGACGGGTATATTATATCATCATGGTGGATGACGTCATGACCCCCGTGCCGGCCGACGCCCTGTCGGACCGGGAGCTGGACGCCCTGCTGCACGCGCGGCTGGGCCTGGAGGGAGACCCGCCCGCGTACTCCTCGGACCTGGACGCGCTGCTGTCGCCTGGGACCGTGTCCATCCTGGAGGCCCTGGGCGCGTACGAGGTGCAGGTGGGCTGGGAGAGGATCGGGTACTTCGCGACGGTGTACGGGCGCATGGACCGCAGCGGCGGGATCGTCGGGTCCGCGCACGGCAGGCCCTCGGCCGCTCGCGCGGCGGCCGAGGCGGTGGCGCAGGCCGCGCGCAGGCTGCGGTGATCGCGTTCGGGTGGAGGGTGGCCCTGCCGGACCGTGACGCGCGGCGCGCGCTGGTCGCCGCGCTGCCGGCGGCGGCGTGCCGCGCCCTGCTGCTGTGCCCGGCGGTGGGGTGCCCGTGCGCCACCGGCGCGGCGTCGGCGCCGGCGTGCCGGGTGGAGGTGTGCGGGGACCGGTGGCTGACCGCGCACTGCGAGGGCCCGGACTGGCTGGTGCGCGCCCTGGAGCACGAGGCCTCGGTCACCGTCCACGTGGAGCTGGGCCGGGCGCTGTCCGGGCGCGAGGTGGAGGCGATGTACGGCGAGATCGTCGCGCTGGCGCCGGGCGCGGCGGTGTTCTCGGCGTCGGTGTGACGGCCGTGGACCGGGCGGCGGTGCTGGTCGCGATGTGGCGGTGCGGGTTCGCGGACCCCGCCCGGGTGGAGGCGGTGCGGCTGGCCTCGGACGAGGAGCTGCCGCGCCTGCTGCTGGGGTGGGGCGCGCCGGCGCCGGTGCTGGACGCGGCCGGGCTGCCGCGGCCCATGCGGCGGCCCTCAGGGGAGGCCGCGCGGCGCCGCGTGGCGGCGCACCTGGCCATGCTCGGGATGGACGAGCTGCCGCTGCGGTGGGTATCGCGCGACGAGGCAGCGCTGCTGGCGGCGGACGAGCGGTGGGAGGCCGAGCTGGGGGACCGCATGGAGGACTGGGCGCTGGCGGCGTGGGGCCCGAAGGGGGCGAGGATCGCCGCGCGGCGGGACGAGCCGGCGTGGCGGCCGCTGTACGAGCTGCTGGCCGCGGGGGTGCTGCCGGCGGGGCCGCGCGGGGGCGAGTTCCTGGTGGCGAGGTCGTAGGCCGTGCCCGTGGGCCTGGTCTGCCGGCTGCGGGCGCACGGGACGCCGGGCGCGCTCCGGTACGCGGGCGACTGGGCGGCGGCGTTCGAGCGGTTCCCCTCGGACTACCCCTCGGCCAACCCCCCGCTGCGGCGGCCGCCGTCGTCGCCGGCGTGCGTCCCGGGGGACCTGGGGATCTTCATCTCGTACAACACGGACGGCCGTCAGCCGATACCGCCGCCCGGGTGGCCCCGCATAGACTCGGGGCTGTCCGGCGGGGACGTGGTGGACGTGCGCGCCGGGACGGTGCAGTCGGCCGACCCGGTGCTGTGGTTCGACCTGCAGCTGCCCATACGGTGGAGGACGCACGAGGTGATCGTGCTGCGGGGGGCGGACCCCTCGCGGCTGACGGTGGCGTCGCTGGCGCGGACCTCCGCGTCGACGGCGCTCAGGTTTCCGGCGATGACCGTCCCGGCGGGGACCAGGGCGTGGGTCCTCAACCTCGCGTTCGGGCGGTACCGCTACCCGCCGCCGTCCGGGTACTACCAGTACCTGCCGCAGGTGGGGGCGGACATCGCCACGTGCATGTCCACCCGGGACGGGACGTTCCGGTACGCGACCATGCAGGGGCCCTTCGGGCCGGGGACGGTGCCCGAGCAGGCGGTGGAGACCGCCCGCGAGCTGGCGTTCTGGAAGACCACGCGCGTCCTCATCGTGGAGGAGGTCCCCCAGAACTCCTGCCCGGAGGTGCTGTCCGCCTCGGTCTCGTACGGCTCGCTGACCAGGACGGGGCCCAGGAACCCCACGTGGACGATCTCGGCGGCGGCGTCGGACGCGGACCGCCCCCCGTCGCTGCGGATGGAGCTGCGCACCGGGACCGGCGGATCGGGGTCTCTGGTGGCGTCGTGGACGGCGCCGTCGCCGTCGTACTACGCCTCGGCGCCGGTGCGGTACGACGCGCCCGGGATGGCGGAGGGGACGCGGACGCTGTACCTGACCGCCTGGGACGGGATCTGCCGGTCGCGGGACCTGCCGGTCACCGTGCGGCGGGACGACCGCCCGCCGCACGACGCGCGGGCGTGGGCCTCGGAGGCGGGGCCGTCCAGGACGTACTCGCTGACGCTGCGGGCCACGGACGCCCTGTCGACCGACCCGAGCGAGCTGCGGTGGCGGCTGCTGACCCCGTCCGGGCGGGAGATCGCGTCCGGCCGGGCGACCTCGGGCGTGGACGCCACCGCGCCCGTCTCCGACCCCTACCTGGTGGACGGCCCGAACCGCCGCCTGCTGGAGGTGACGGACGGCGCCGGCAACGAGCGGACCGTCGAGCTGACCGTCACCGCGCGCCTGGCCGTGAACATGCCGCCGACGGTGGGCCCGGTCACCGCGTCGTACTCGTGCGGGACGGCGTGCGGGCCCTCGTCGGACCTGGTGCTGTCGATCCCGGTGGGCGACCCGGACGGGGGGACGCTGACCGTCGAGGTGCGCGACGGCTCGACCAGGCTGTGGTCGGCGCGCGTCGCCGCGGGGTCGGTGGCGGTCGCGCGGATCGGGTCGGCGGCGTTCCCGCCGGGGCCGGACGGCCCGCGGACGCTGACCGTCACCGCGTCCGACGGGTCGCTGACGGCCTCGGCGTCCGTCACCATCCTGCTGGACCGCACCCCGCCGCAGCTGTCGCCGGCGCCGTCGTCCGCGACGTGGGCGTCGGGCGGCTGGTCGGTCTCGGGGACGCTGTCCGAGGCCGTGCAGTGGCGCGTCGAGCGGCCGGACGGCGCGGCGATCGCGGCCGGCTCGGCCGGGCCGGGCCCGGTCACCGTATCGGTCTCCGACCCGGGGGTCGCCCCCGGCGGGACGACGCAGCGCCGGCTGGTGCTGCGCGACCGGGCGTGCGCCGAGACCGCGTACCAGATCGGCGTGCACCGCGCGCCGGAGCCGTACCTGCGCCTGGTGCCGCCGGACGGCGGCATCCCGATGGTGCGGTACTGGCCCGTCGGCGACCTGACGCCGACCAGGCAGGGGCCGAACGCCCCCATCGTGCTGCTGAACGCGCGGCTGGAGGCCGACGCCGTGCGCGCCTACGGCTACCGCATCATCGACCGGTCGGGCGCGGTGGTGTCCACCGGCGCGTACGGCGGGCCGGTCTGGCCGGGGATGTCCGTGACGCACGCGCTGTTCGGGCCCGAGCTGGCGTCGATGCCGGGCGGCACCATCATGCTCGGCGCGCAGGCGTACGACCCGGGCTCCTCGCTGACGTCGAACGTCCTGTGGTACGCGGTGCGCCGGGACCCGATGGCGACCGGCGCCGGCTCGTGGGCGGAGATCATCCCCGCGACGCTGCCGTCGCCATCGTCCAGGTACTCGCTGCGCATGCGGCTGGTGGACGACCTGTCCACGGACCCGAACGAGCTGCGCTGGGAGCTGCGGGCGGGGACGACCGTCGTGGCCTCGGGGAGGGCCACCTCGGGGGCCACGCTGACCTTCCCCGTGATCGATCCCCGGCTGGCGCGCGGCGAGAACCGGCGCACCCTGCGGTGGCTGGACGGCGCCCTGAACCCGGTGGAGATCCCGCTGGTCGTCAACGTGGAGCCCGAGAACCTGCCGCCGACGATATCCTCGGCGTCCGTGCGGTACCGCTGCGGGGCGGCCGCCGGGCCGCGCTCGACCCCGATGGAGGTGATCGTGCGGGCGTCCGACCCCGAGGGGGCGCCGCTGACCGCGCGGGTCACGGCCGGCGGGCGGACGCTGGCGGAGGGCCCCGCCGACCGGCCGCTGCGGGTGCAGTGGAACGCCGCCGGGCTGACGGAGGGGGAGAACGAGCTGATCGTCACCGTCACGGACGGGCGGTCGTGGTCGGCGCCGGCGCGGGTCACCGCGCGCGTCGACGCGGCGACCGTGGGCGCGTGGTACTCGGTGGGGGTGGGGCCCGTCTCCGCCTCCGGGTACGACGTGGACCTGACGCTGCGGGACGACCACCCGTGGGCCGTCACCTGGTCGTGGGAGGAGCCCTCGGGCAGGGTGCTGGCCTCGGGCGCGGCCATGCCGGACGTCCCCTTCCGGTTCAGGGTCAGGGAGGCGCCCGCCGGGGACGTCACCAGGGTGCTGCGGATGCGGGACTCGGCGTGCAACGAGGCGGTCGCCGAGGTGCCCGTGCGCGGCGCCGCCCCCGCCGGGGCGATCGGGCCGCCGCCGCGGCCGCCGGGCGGCTCGTACGTCCATGACCCGTGGGGCGACGTGCGCCCCGGGGCGGACCCTGACCAGCCGATCGGCGGGGTGCGCCCGCCGCACCCGACGGTGCGGGACCGCTTCCCGCCCGGGCGGTACGTCATCGTGCGGCGCCCGACGACGACCGCCGGCGAGATCCTCGCCGCGGTGGAGCGGTGCCGCCTGCGCGGCGTGGTGCTGCTGCTGCGGACGTTCGACGGCCGCGACGTCGACTGGGCGGGGCTGCGGCTGCCGCGCTCGGTCGTGCTGGGCGGGCTGTTCGAGCTGGGCCCGGACGACCACCGGGACCCCGTCGGCGCCGCCGCGACGGTCTCGCACCGCGCGGACCGCATGGGCCTGGACGCGGTGCTGCTGGACGTCACCCACGGGGCGTGGGCGCTGCCGCGGTCCGGACACAAGCTGCTGTCGCTGGTGCGGGCGTGCCACGACGGCTACCTGAGGCCCCCTGAGGGCGCCCCCGGGGCGATGCGCATGTCTCCCCGCAGGCCGACGTTCGTGGTGCTTCCCGACCGCCTGGAGGGCCGAGAGGCCCTGCTGTCGGCGGACGGCGTGCTCGAGGTCTTCGCCAACGGTCACTCCGGGCCCGGCACGTTCGGCATGTACCGGTCGTCGGACCCGTCGGCGCCGGCTAGGGCGTGGCTGTGGGCCAGGCCGTGGTCCGAGGACGGCCGCGGGATCGGCCGCATGGAGCTGGTGGCGGACGTGCGCGGCGGCGTCCCGCCCGGGCCGCTGGTGGACCGCGCGCTCACCCCGGGCGCCGTCAGCGTCACCTTCCCGGGGCAGCGGACGCGGTGGACGCCGCACAGCGGGATCGTCGTGTACGACGACCTGGACGGCGTGGCGCGCGTCGGCTGCGGCGGCCGCGACCCGGTGGACCTGTGGGACTACGACGGCCTGCGCCCGCTGGTCGGCGGGGCGATCCCGGTGTACCTGCCGGACCCGCCCCCGCGCGCGGCCGTCGGCCGGGACTACCGCCTGGAGGTCCGCGCGGAGTGCTGGAAGTCCGACGAGCCCGTCACCCGGTGGGTGGCGGAGGACCCCGGATGCCCGTCGCACCGCCGCGTCGCGGGGTCGTGGATCCTGCTGAACGGCCGGCCCGTCACCGCGCTGCCGGCGGAGGGGCGGCTGCCGC
>Ga0308414_1002736_pt1 | contig 11441 bp, 3 predicted proteins | sample HotsprSampleOS50_FD_205667 | JGI IMG/M metagenome (GOLD analysis project Ga0308414, IMG submission 205667) | Hot spring phototrophic mat microbial communities from Octopus Spring, Yellowstone National Park, Wyoming, United States - 20090730_OS50 ... | reverse complement strand
GTGGGGCGGCACGCCCCAGGGTTGGCGCTGCCCCTCAAGGACGTGCTTCAGGCGGGCCATCACGCGCTGCTGGCGCATGGAAAAGGTGTTCAGGCGCTGCGCGCCCACGTCAGGCAGGCCCAGATTGGCTTTGCGCCAGCGACACCAATTGCCTATCCCGCCACCGAACAGCCCGAAGACATCGCGGCCGCGCGCACCTTCAACTTCGGGATTCAGGGCTACGGTTTTCTATTCAACGCCTCGGCCGGGCTTCCGCTCAAAAATCCGTTCAACAATGCCTGGTGGATGGACCCGGTCTTTCTCGGTGAGTATCCAGCCGAGGGGCTGGCGCTGTACAAGGCTGACGCGCCGCAGGTCGCGGACGGGGATATGGCCATCATTTCGACGCCGGTGGACTTCTGTGGCGTCAACATCTACTTCGGCTTCAAGATTCAGTCCGACGGACGCGGCGGGCCGCGGGTTGTCATTCCCACGCCGGCCACCCCCCTGACGGCTTTTGACTGGCCCGTGACGCCGGAAGCGCTCCGGTGGGGGCCGAAATTTTTCCACGAACGTTACAAAAAACCGATATACATCACGGAAAACGGCCTGGCGCTGCGCGACTGGGTGGCGCTCGACGGGAAAGTTCATGACCCGCAGCGCATTGACTTCACGACGCGCTACTTGCGCGAACTGCGCCGCACCATTGAAGATGGAGTGCCGGTGCAGGGTTACTTCCACTGGTCCATTCTGGACAACTTTGAATGGGCCGAAGGCTACAAGCAGCGCTTCGGGCTGGTGTATGTGGACTATGACACGCAGGTTCGCACCCCGAAGGATTCCTTTGCGTGGTATGCTCAGGTCATTGCGACGAACGGCGCGGCACTCGGATAAGGGCACCACCGGCGATGGTTTCACAGCGATGACGTATGGTTGTTGCCAGCGGGAGTTTCACTCTATACTCTTCGGTTTCCTGCGCTTTTCCAGCACGGCGGCATCCGGCAGCAGGCTGCCCGGTCGGGTGGTGCCGTATGTTGTCCGGCGACCTTTCTGGTTGGCCTCCTGGTATGGTGTCCGGTGGGTGTGCCCTGGCCCTTCCTGCCTGTAAGCTCCTGTCATGAAGTCCTGTCCGAAGTGTGGTGCGACCTACCCTGACGAATACAACATCTGTCCCCAGGACGGAGCGCCACTGGCTTCGGACAAACCCTCCACCGTGGCGCGCGTGGTGGACGGAAAGTATCAGATTGTGCGCATGATCGGACGCGGCGGGATGGGTGCCGTTTATGAAGCCATCCACGCCACGATGCAGCGGCGGGTCGCGCTCAAGATTCTCAATGCCGACCTGGTGTCCAACCCGGCAGCGCTCGAACGCTTCCGCCGGGAAGCCCTGCTTTCGGGACGCCTCAAGCACCCCAACGCCATCACCATTTACGACTACGGGATGAGCGCCATTGGCGAGGCGTACATCGTCATGGAGTTTCTCGAAGGACACAGCCTGGCCCACGAGCTTCAGCAGGCCAAGACGCTTTCGCCGCTCCGGGTGGTGTCGGTGCTGGCGCCGGTGTGTGACGCCGTGCATGCCGCGCATGCCGAAGGGATCATCCACCGCGACCTCAAACCGGCCAACATCATGCTGGAAAAACTGCGCACAGGTGAAACCGTCAAGGTGCTCGACTTCGGGATTGCCAAGCTGGCGATGAACAATCCCAATCTGATGAACCTCACCGGCACGGGAATCATCGGGACGCCGCAGTACATGTCGCCGGAGCAATGTCAGGCCCACCGGATTGATGGACGGTCGGATGTGTACAGCATTGGCATCATTGCCTATGAAATGCTCACCGGCAAGCTGCCCTTCGACGAGCCGACCCCGCTGGCAACGGTCATTGCCCAAGTCAAACAAAAGCCCAAACCGCTCCGCGAGCTGCGACCTGAAATTCCCCAGGCGCTCGAAGCCATTGTGATGCGGGCGCTGGAGAAATCACCGGCCAACCGCTACCAGACGGCCGAAGAACTCGCCGAGGCCTTTCGCAGCGTGCAGCGTCAGCTTGCGCCGAGCAGTGTCTCGATAGTGACGCCACAGGGCATCCCGGCACTGCCGCCGGAGCCATCATCCCCAGCGGGACATGGGCCCTTTACGCGGGTTGTACCGGCCGAGGCCCCGGCCCTGCCGAAATCAAGCACCCTCCCCCCCAGCTCGGTGCATCTCCCGACCGGCATGAGCGGCGGCGAGTTTGTCGGACGCACGCCGGAACTCGGTGTTCTCATTGCGGCCTGGCAGTCGGTGGCGACCCGCCGTGGACGGCCGGTGGTCATCTTTGGCGAAGCCGGCATCGGCAAGACCCGCCTCATCGAGCAGTTCATGATTCGGCTGGAAGATATGGGTGAAGGACAGCCCATTCTGCTCCGCATGCGCTGCGACCCAACCCGCGCCGCGGCCGGGCAACTTCCCCTGTCCGACATTCGCATGGCGGCGATGGCGTATTTCAACCCGGAACTGCGTGCCGTGCGGTCACTGTCGCCGGCCGATGAGCAGTTCCTGGACGGGACCTTTTTTGCCAATCTGTGCGACGAGTCCTACACCACCAAGCTGGCCGCCCGGCTGGCGGCCGACCGGAACAGTTTTTTTGCCGACCTGACCTATCTGTGCCGTCTGCTGGCCCGGGAACGGGGCGCGGTGCTCTTTCTCGATGATGCACACCATGCCGACCCGCTTCTGCTGGACTTCATCAGCCACCTGCTACGCCAGACGCGCCAGGACCGCCTGCTGACCATCGTTGCCTGTCGTCCGTTCACGAGCCTGCCCGACGGCACGCCTGCCCTGCGAAACTGGTTGCAATCGCTTGACGATCTGGGCGGCTATGACCAGATCAAGCTGCCGCCACTCTCCAACAGCGAAATCCGCCTGATGGTCGAAGGGCTGCTCGGTGCCCAGGTGCGCCTGCCGGTCAGCGTCGCGCTGATGCTGGCCGAGGAAACGAAGGGCAACCCGTACTATGTCTGCGAAGTCGTCAACGCCATGATTGCCAGCGGACAGATTTCGCATGGCGAGGAAACAGGTTGGGTCTGCCAAGATGTGGATGAGTTTGACCTGCCGGAGGCCATCGTCGCCCTGGTCAAACCGCTGCTGGTACGGCTCGACGACGATCTGGCCGACGTGCTGGCCCACGCCGCAGTGATTGGCGAGGAATTCACCTTTGATCTCTTACAGTTCCTGACGGAATCCACCGAAGAAGACCTGCTGCGGCATATCGAAAACGCCCTCAAACTGGGGCTGATTCGGGAGATGGCCGGCTGGCGGGAAGACCGGTACAGCTTTGTCAACACCATGGTGCACCGCGTGCTCTACCGGCGCATCACCCGGCGGCGGCGAAAGCGGCTGCATGCCCGGATTGCCGAACGCCTGGAGCAGCAGGCCGCGTCACCACGGGCTTCGGCGGCGGCGCTCGGACGCCAGGACTTTACGGCCAGCGATCTGGCCTACCACTACTTCCGGGCGGAAGAATGGCGCAAGGCGATTGAGTACGCTCTTGAAGCCGGTTATGCCCGCTGGAATCTCTATGCTTTCGCCGACGCGGGAAAGTTCTTCGGGTGGGTTGCCCAGGCGCTCAATCGCCTTCAGGGTGACGCGGCCAAGCTGCCCCTCAGCCCCGATGAGGAAGCGCGCTACTATCTGACTTATGGCAACCTGCTTATCGAATGCGCCCAACCTGACGATGCCCGGCAGGCGCTGGAGCGCGCGCTTGAACTGTGTCAGGCGCATGAGCTGACCTGGCTGGGGCGGACTCAGGTCAGCCTGGCACGGCTGTGCAACCTGACGGGTGATGCCGAAGGCGCGCTGCAACTGACCGCTGCTGCCCTGCCTACGCTCCGTGCCCGCGACGATGCTTCCGGTTTATGTCTGGCTTTGCTTGTCACGGCCACGGCCCATGTCGAACGTGGACGCCTGACGGCGGCGCTCCAGGCCGTTGACGAAGCCCTCTACGTTGCCGAACGGGCCGGCGATCGCAGCGGACAGGCCGCAGCCCGCCTGGGCAATGCTGCCGTCAATGTCCAACGGGGCAAGTTTGCCGAAGCGCTTTCCGACGCCCGGCAGGCACTGACCATGGTACGCCATCTCGGCAACATCTTTGAGGAGCGCCGGGCGCTGGCGCTTCTGGGTTTCATTCACCTGCAACTTGTTCACCTGGACGAAGCCCAGGAATGCTATGCCGGTTCCCTGCGCATTGCTTACGCCCTTGGTCATCGCTACGGTGAGTCCGTGGCGCTCAACGGCCTGGGCGAAGTTTTCATGCGGCGCGGCAACGACACGGAAGCCATGGAGTACATCCAGCAGGCCGTGGACATTGCCCGCGACATCGGCAATGGCGCCGCCGAGGCCCGTTACCTGCTCAATGTCGGGCGGATTCGGCGGCGGCGCAGTGATCCCAAGTCCGCCCTGAGCACACTCCAGGCCGCCCTGCTTCTGGCCGAAACGGCGGAAGTCACCCCTATCGAAGCCGAAATTCTTGCCGAGATGGGCGACACCCAGCGGGCCGAAGGTGACTTCGCAGCGGCAGAAACCTGTTATGCCCGTGCGCGTGAACTGGCGCGGGAAGTCGAGTCACCGCATGTCCGGTGGATTGCGGCCTACGGTCTCGCGGAATGCTTCATGCAGCGCCAGGACTTTGCCAACGCACAGGCCGCCATTGAAGAAGCGCTCTCGGTGATTACCACGCTTCAGGCCGATCTTCCCGACGACACCGTAGCGTCGGCCTTCCTTGAGGACAAACGGCCGGTGTTCGACCTCAAGGTGCGGCTCGACCGCGCCCTTGCCACGCGCCCACTGGAAACCAGGGCGACTGTGGCGTTGAAGGCTGATCAGTCCTCTGCCGGCAAAGCCACCTCCCTGCTGGATGAAACCCGGTCCATTATGGCAACGCCAGCCGGTGCCCCGGCCGGCGCCAAGGAAGAAGAAGTAACAACCGCCCCCCCAGTGCCAGACCTCACCAAATGGCTGGCTTCCGACCCACAATCCCCTTCTGTCCCCCCCCCACCGGCGGCAAAACCTCCCGCCCCGGCCACACCGGTTGATGCCGAAATGCCCAGCGATCTTGACGCCCTGCGCAATCTGAATCTGACGACAGGACGCAAGACGGGACGCGGGAGTGATGCCAGTGAGTTTTCACTCGAAGACCTCCTCAACGACGTAGCAGCCTTCGCCGAAAACCTGGGCATGGGTGAGCTTTTCAACAGCGGTCGCCTGACAGATGCCGTTGTTGAAGACCGGAGTCAGACAGCCCCGGCCGCGTCGCATGGTGAGACACGTCCCAGCCAGCCGCACTTACTTCAGAGCGTGCTGCACAGTGTTGTGTCCCTGGAATCCACCTGGCGCGAGATGCTCCAGACGGCGCGGGCCACCGGCGACCGCGACATCGAGCGCAAGGGCCTGATGCTGATGGCATCGGCATTCCACAGCCAGGGACAGGTGGCCCGCGCCCGCGACTGTTACCAGCGGGCCGTCCAGATCATGCGCGAAATCAACGACCGCGCCAGTGAAGGGGCCATGCTCAACAACATTGGCGATACCTTCCGGCAGGAAGGGCGCTACGCCGACGCTCTGGCCTACTACCGCCTGGCGATTCGGAGCGCGCGTGAAAACAAAAACCAGCGGGTGCTGGAAATGGCGCTCGTCAATGCCGCGCAGATGTACACCCGCACCGGCAACCTCCGGGAAGCCATGCAACTGCTCGAAGAAGCCCAAGTGCTCAACCGCACCACGGATGACGCCCAGGTACGCGCCGAGATGCTCCAGACGCTTGGTGAAGTCCATCTCATCCGCAAGGAACTGACCCTGGCGCTCGACCGCAGCGTGTCCGCCGCTGCGACGGCCCGGGAACTGGGGGATCGGGATGTCGAATGGCGTGCCCAGTGGGTCATTGCGCGCTGCCGCTGGGCGCGGGGGGAGCGGACGGAGGCGCTGGCCGCCGCCAACCTCACCCTGCAGGCGCTGGAAAGCCTGCTCGAAGAAGCCAACCCGCACGACCAGAAGCGACTCTCCCGCGAGCGCAGCGACATCGCCGCCGTTGTGGAGGAATGGCGACGCATCACCGATGATTTCAGAGCGTGACGCCGGGAAACTGGCCCCGGTTTCCAGGCGGCCATGGCACGTGCTCCGACCATCAGGGACGGAGGCGGCCTGAGATGACAACAACATTGTCTCCGTCGCCGACCGGTGTGCGCCGTCTGCTGTACCGTTCGGCCGTGATGATGGCGCTCATCTATCTGCTGGGGTTTGCCATCCGGCTTTCCAATCGCGACGGCGTCTTCACGGATTTCGGCATCTTTCCGATTTCGACGGACTCGTTCTACCACCTGCGCCGCATTCATTTTGCGGTCGCGCACGGCCTGCAGGTGCCCGACGTGGATTACTACGTCAACTTTCCCCACGGCGCGCGCGTCAACTGGCCCTTTGGGTTTGACTGGCTCTATGCCCTTGTGGCGCAGGCATCCTACGCTCTTTTCCACGGGGGCGGGCGGCCGGATGAGGGCTGGACGACAGCCGTCGCCTGCTGGCTGACGCCGCTCATCGGGGCGGTCGCTCCCTGCCTGGGCTATGCCATCGCCACCCGTCTGGGGGGCGTCTGGGCCGGAGTGGCTGCCGGACTCATTCTCGCCTGGCTGCCTTCGCTCTGGGTGGTGTGCGCCGTGGGCTATGTGGATCACCACGTCTTTGAACCACTCTGCACAGGAATCTACCTGTGGGCCGTGGTGCGGGAGCGTCCGGCGAACTGGCACGGCATTGTCGCTGGCAGCGCCCTCGTGGTCGGGCTGCTCTGCGCCACCGTCCTGCCCCTGCTCGTCGGGCTGCACGGCCTTGTCACCTTGGGAGAGTGGCTTCTGTATCGCTCCGAGCCGGCGGTTCGGCAGGCGCACCTGCGTGTCAGTCTTTGGGCGTGGCTGACACTCCTCGTCTGCCTGGCGCCCTTTGCAGCGACCCGGATAGCTGAACCCCATGGCGTCAACCCGGCGCTCATGACGGCCTGGCTGACCGGCTGGCTCGCAGCCGGGGCAACGCTGATCGCCCTGGGCTGGACGGCTTTGGGCAACGGTCAGCGCCAAAGCCTGTACCGCCTGGGCTGGTGGCCTCTGGCCTGGGTTGGGCTGGGCATCGGCGTCCTGCCCCGCCTGGAGATGGGTGAGGTCCGGGATTTCGTGCAGTACGGCGTGCAGCACATCGGCGCGGCCGATCCGTGGCTGGCGACCATTTTCGAGAGCCAGCCGTTGCTTCGGTCATCTTTTGCTGACACCACGAACAACTACACCGGCTTTCTCTGGCTGCTGCCGCTGGCCTGGGTAGCCGTGGCACGGGAGGCGTGGCAGAAGTCCCTGCCGGACGCCGCTCCACACTGGATGCTCTGGGTCGTTTCCCTGCTCACGACGGGATTGGCGCTGCTTCAACTCAAGTTCAGCGGACTGTTTGCCGTCCCGTTTGCGGTGGTCACGGCCATGGCGCTGGTCCGTCTGCCGGACTGGTTGGCCCGCTGGTCACAGCACCAGACGCGCTTGTGGGCTACCCTGCCAGCCGTACTGTTTGCCGGAATGCTGGCTCCGACGGTCAACTTCACCTTGGGCGCGCCGACCTACATCGTTTCACCGACCGGAGCGTTTGTGGATGCCGAACCAACCCTGCGCTGGCTGGCGACGCACACGCCGGCGACGAGTCCACGGGGCGATGCCCCCCGTGATTACGCCGTTCTGTGTGACTGGACGCCCGGCCACTGGGTCATCGGGGTTGCCGGCCGGCCAACCGTGGCGTCCCCGCTCGGCCACACCCAACCGCTGCGCCTTGGCATCCGCGACGGCGCGGCCATGCTGGTTTTGCCGCCAGAGGCGTCTTTTCAGCTTATGGAAGCGCGGCGGGTACGCTACATCCTGATCACGCCACTCTTGCCCAAAGCGACGGCGCACAATGCTGCCTGGGACCCGGCCACCGGAACATCTGCCCCTTGGGAAGACTGGAACGAACGGATGAAAGCCTCGCTTTATGCCCGGCTGGTTGCGGAGGAAGGCATCCCCCGGGGCGACGCCACCCTGACCCAGCTCCGCTTGGTGTACGAAAGTGACTTTGAAACGGACTATCCCCTGTTCAAACAGCCGCATGCGGCGGCCAAGGTCTTCGAGCGCGTGCCAGGCGCACTTATCACCGGAAAGGCTACCCCTGGCGCGCGGGTTCAGATCAGCACGCGCATTCGGACGTATTTTCAACGCGAGTTCGATTACCTGGATGAAGTTGTTGCCGATGCCGAAGGGCACTTTGTCCGGCGGGTTCCATACGCCCAGCAAGTATCACCTCTTACGGCGCTGGCTGCTGTGGTCCCCTACCGCATCGTGACCCCGGAAGGCATCTTTACCGCCATAGCCACCGAAGCCGACATCATCCAGGGACGAACACTGCGGCTGACTCAGGTGAGCAAAGAAACCGCTGGAGACTGAGCCGCCTGCCGCAGCATCCCGGCCAAGGCGGCGGCTGTGGGACGTGCTTCCGGTTTTTTGGCGAGGGCGGCGTCAATCGCGCGCACCAGCGCCACCGGCGCGTCGGGCCGCCAGTCCCGGATGGGCGCGGGCGTGGCGTGCAAAATGGCATCCATCACGTCGTAGTAGGAATTCCCATCGAAAGGCAGCCGCCCGGTCGTCATCTCGTACAGCACAATACCCAACGAAAAGACATCTCCGGCCAGGGATACCTTGGCGTCGTTGGTCGCCTGTTCAGGTGACATGTAGGTGACAGTTCCCACCAAAACACCTGACTCGGTAATGTCCGACACAGCGCGCAGGTGATCATCCGAACTGGAGAACTGTCCCCATCCCACCGTGGCATCAAGCTTGGCCAAACCAAAGTCAATGATGCGCACGTTGCCTTGGGCATCGAGTTGCAGGTTGGAAGGTTTGATGTCGCGGTGAATGACACCTATGGCGTGGGCGGCAGCCAGGCCCTCGGCGGCCTGGGCACCAATCCGACACACTTCAGCGCAGGGAAACGGCCCATGTTCACGGAGGCGCTGGGCAATGGTTTTGCCCCGGACATATTCCATCACAAGGTAGGGCAGCCCGTCGGCTTCCCCGATTTCGTACAGGGTGGCGATGTGGGGATGGTTGAGACTCGATACCATCCGCGCTTCACGCAGGAAACGCTGGCGGGTTTCCGACTGATGGGCATAGCAGGCCTTGAGCACCTTGATGGCGACCTTGCGCCCAAGCTCCGCATCGCGGGCCAGAAACACCTCCCCCATGCCGCCGCCGCCGAGCCGCTCAATGACCTCGAAACGCCCCAGGTGGGAAGGCACGGGCGGCGGCCCCTCCGTCCCAAGGCGACGCGGCGTGTCCCGTGACGTGGCGCGCCATGGGGCAGGCATTTCGAGGGTCGGCGGGACAGCCACATACTCGCCGCTGCCCCCGCGCCCCGGATGCAACACCACAGGCAGAAAGCGCCGGGAGAACCAGCGGGGCTTGCCGTCCGACTCGGTGAGGATGTACCCGGCGCGCTTGAAATCCTCAAACACGTAGGTGTGCTCGCGCAGCACCGGCTGACCGTTGGCTACTGCCTGACAGACGGCGCGTTCATCGGGGGAAAAATGCTCCCAGAGGTAGCGAAAGTGTCCCCGCACTTCATCGTCGAAGGCTTCCTCGATGGCCGGGATGTCGGGGTGGCCCACATCCTGTAGCTGCTCGAAATAAATCGAGCAGGCGATTTGCAGGTAAAACGGGAAGTTTCCGCTCAAGTGCCGGATGTCCTCAGCATAGGGGGCCAGTGGGAGGCCGCTCTGCTCGGATGGACGGGTGATGAGTTCATAGGCGTCTGCGTCGGGAAAGGCCCGCAGGTAAACGTTCGTGAAGATGTTGAAAAAGGGCGAGTCGGCAATCTGGTCAGTGTGGCACAGTTCCTGAAGTTCACGCCCGGAAGAAGTCACGTAGGCAACTTCGTAGTTGTTGGCCAGGGAACGCAGAAAGGCAAAAAAGTCGGCCGAAAACGACCGGTTCGAGGTCAGCACGTCAAATTCATCGAAGATGGCAATGAGTTTGCGCCGCTCGGCCCGCAACTGATTGAGGACGGCATGGATACCGTCGAAGCCCGGTTTTTCCGTCACGGGAAGGGCGGCGCTGCGCTGAATTTCCGCCAGCCAGGTCTGAAGGAAATCGTCGAGCGCCACCCGCCGGCGCTGCTGAAGGTCCATGAAGACGAACACGTATTCGTCAGGGCGGGCAAGGTGCTGGCGCCGCACTTCCGGGGCGCACAAATAGTTCAACAGCGACGATTTGCCGATGCGCCGGTCGCCCACGACGGCGATGGACTGCGGACGGTCGGCGCCAAGGCGGGAAAAGATGCGGGCCACTTCCCGCCGCCGTCCGTAAAACTGGGCTGGGTCACGAATCGCAACCCGGTTGAGGTAGGGATTCGACATCGCTTGGTTGATCAGGCCGGGTTGTCACCCGGCTCCCTGTGTTTTCGTTCCTGTTCGGCGTGACCGGGCAGGGCTTCGCCGATGCGTTCGCGCAGAACGTTGGCCGAATGGTGCATCGCCGCCAGTTCGGTGTCATCCAGTTCTGGCAGAATGCTCGTTTCGAGTCCATTTTCGCTGACGATGCTCGGCAAACTCAGGCAGACGCCGGAGATACCGTACTCTCCCTGGAGCCGCACACTGACCGGCAACACACTGCGCTGTCCGTTGAGAATTGTCTGCACCAGCCGCGCGATGACCAACCCGATGGCCAGGTTCGTGTAGCCTTTCCGCTCAATGATGTCATAGGCGCTGCGGCGCGTCCGCTCAAAGATGGCATCCAGCGCCGGACGGTCGTAGGGACGCCCGTTGATGACATTTCCGATCAAACGCAGACCGCCGATGCGGGCATCACTCCAGACCGGGAATTCCGTGTCGCCGTGCTCGCCCAGGATGTAGGCGTGTACCGAGCGCGGGTCCAGCCCGTAGTGTTCGCCGAGCAGACTCCGAAAACGCGCTGTATCCAGCATCGTGCCCGTCCCGATGATGCGCTGCGGCGGGCGTGTGGAAAGCGCCTGGGCAACATACGTGAGCACATCCACCGGATTGGTGGCGATGACCAGCAGCGCCGTCGGCGCGTGGCGGTCAAGTTCGGTCAGAATGGCGCGAAAGACGGCGACGTTGCGTTCCATCAGGTCGAGACGGGTTTCGCCGGGACGCTGACCGACGCCGGCGGCAATGATGATGACCTGCGCTTCGGCCAAATCCGCATAGTCACCGACCCGCACCCGTGTGGGGCCGGCAAAGGTCTGTCCGTGCATCAGGTCAAGGGCTTCGCCTTCGGCGCGGTGCTGGTCCTTGTCGAGCAGAATGAGGTCGCTCGCCGTCCGCTGGACAAACATGGCGTACGCCGCAGCCACGCCGACATTGCCGGTGCCAATCACGCCTACCGTTCGTTTCTGAATCGCCATGGTCTGTTGCTCC
>Ga0308414_1002734_pt1 | contig 11443 bp, 9 predicted proteins | sample HotsprSampleOS50_FD_205667 | JGI IMG/M metagenome (GOLD analysis project Ga0308414, IMG submission 205667) | Hot spring phototrophic mat microbial communities from Octopus Spring, Yellowstone National Park, Wyoming, United States - 20090730_OS50 ... | reverse complement strand
ATAAAACCAAGGATCCATTTTCTCCTCTCCATTTTATTATTTTGCATAACGGCATTGTGCCGAAGCCCAACACAACAATACCACATTTATTAAATAACTTTTTAATTAGAACAAACTTTTTTAACAGTAAAACCTTTAACAAGAAAGATTACACGGAACTATTAAGCCAATAATTATAAAAATGCTAAATGCGAATACGGCGTCCGCTTGATTGGCAGGTTATACTTACGGCTATAATTTTAAGGGCAAGCATTTCTACTTGCCCCATATTTTTTGTAACGGTTTACTTCATCAATATCATTCTTTTCGATTCGCTAAATAATAACCGCTCACCACTTACAGCAGTAATTCTGTATATGTAAATTCCGCTGCTTAAATTTGATGCATCAAAATCAACTATATGATAGCCTGCTCTTTTTGTTTCATTGACCAGTTCTGCTATTTCAGAGCCGAGCATATCATATATTTTTAGCTGTACATTTGCAGCTTCTGGTACAGCATAGTTTATTCTTGTTGAAGGATTGAATGGGTTAGGATAGTTTGATGACAAATAAAAGTTTTCTGGTTTAACAGAAACTATATTATCATCAGCACCAATTTTCCATGCATCTCCATAAGCTATATTAACAATGCTAGTCCAGTCCGACTCGTGAGCATTTATATCTCTTGACTTGATTCTATATCTTGCTGAACCCGGACCTGAACCGGCATAAGGAATTCCTTAGTCAATATAACTTGTTGTACTACCGCTTAAATTGGCAACAACAGTAAAGGCACCAAAGTCTTTACTCCTTTCAACAATAATTCCGTTTGTTCCGTTTATGCGAACATCTGGTTCATTGATAGCATTCCATGTAATTTTGGGATAAGCATTCCAGCCTACATCGTGTATTCCTCCTGCAAAATTAGCTGGTGTTAATGGATTTGCATCATATTGTTTATAACTTAAATAACTACTCGTTGAGTTTTCCCAGATCACAAAAAGGTCGTTTGAAACAGAAGATATTTTAGGGATTCCTGGTCCCCCGGTTCCTATTGTTGTCTCAGAACTCCAGGTTGAACCATTATAATTTCTATAGTAAATATCACCCGCTCTATAAACAATATGAGTTTTACCGTCAAATGTATTTGCAGCAGCCGGAACACCATCTAAAACCCCATGTAACAGAAATGGAGATGACCAAGTGCCATTAAAATCTCTTTGCCGAACATACATATCTAAGTAAAATCCTTGCTGGGGTTCCGAATAAAAATATAACAATTTTGAATTGCCTGCATGAATTCTTTCTTAAAGTGAAGATGAAGTTACAGTTTGAAGAGTCTGCCAAGAAGTTAAATATTTGTCTCTGGACTTTGCAACCCCTTCTTCGTTGTAACTGACGTGTACTCTATCTTGAGAAAAAGAAACTGTAGGCGCTGAATAGCCACTATAGCTGCTTACCTGCTGGAATTCTCCCCAGGTGTTATCAGATCGTAATGAATAATAATATGTCTGGCCTCCCCTGTTATATACCATATGTAATTTATTTACATTATTATCAAAAGCAATATCATAACCGTAAAAGGTGCCAGTTCCTTGTGGGGTAAGATCATAAGTATTCCAGCTTATACCAGCGTTGACTGATTTCTTTGCTCTGATAACGCCATTAATTAAATAAACTGCATATACATTATTGTTATCTCCTGAAACCTTAGCAGGATAACCACTCAAATTTTGAGAAGGTCCTTCAATTGTTGATGACCTGATAACAGTGCCGGAACTGCTTAACAAATAATATTTTACCCACCGGGATATGGGTGGAAAGCTAAAATGTGATGTAACAATATTATTACCGTTTCTATTTGTAAAAAGATCTGTACCTACAATATCCGAAGAAGAAATTGATGTGGTAACTGTGTTATTCCATCCTTGTGCAAAAGACAGAGAACAGAATAAAGCGAAAAAGAAAATTATCTTTCTTCCCGAAAGTCGGGATTTCATAAAATTCAACATTTTATTATCTCCTTTAAAATTTTTAGAATGTTATTTAAGTAACAACGTTTTTATTGTTTGCTGATATTCGCCAGCTTGCCTACCTTTAGGTATGGCTCTCATTTGAATGAAATAAATTCCAGTAGGAAGCGGAATTCCTTCATTGTCTTTCCCGTTCCATTGAGCATTATGTTCTCCTGCGGGAAGATTTTCTTCTAATAGCAGTTTTATTTCTTCCCCTAAAATGTTATAAACCTTTATCGAAACGAATGAATGGTCTGAAACCGAAAACTTTATTGTAGTTGAAGGATTAAATGGATTCGGATAGTTTTGATATAAAAAATATTTCTCGGGTGTTTCAGGAACTTCCCGGATTACATTAGTTGTTGAATCGGGTTTATATATAGCCGAAAGCAATCTATGACCTGTATTCGGATAATTCTGCATTGATATGATAATTTCTTCTTTACCATCATTATCAAGGTCATACATAGTTGCACCATAATAAGTAATACCGGGAATTCTATTCTGCTTAATATAAAAGACCTCATACTTTTGATGATTTTCACTGCCGGCAAATTTTAGAATTATAACATTTGCAGCAATACAAATCATTACCTCATCTTTACCATTCTTATCAACATCTAATGATTGTATATTCCAGGCACCAAATGAAAAAACGCCGATTAAATCAATTCTTCCAACTGCCTGGTAGCTGTCATTTCCATTCGCTTCAAAAAGGGTAATCCTTATTTTGGGTATTCCGTTATAAAAAGCCTGACCCATAATCCAGATTTCATCCCTGCCATTTCTGTCCAGATCATTTGTCTGTGTTGCTGCATATGCGTTCCAGGTTTCAACCTGTCCATTCCAGATTACGCCATAACTATTATCACCATTATTTTCAATTGATACTACATCGCCATTAATGCTTCCTCCAAGAAACTCGGTCTTTCCATCCTGATCAAAGTCTCCAATTGCAAATCCACCGTAGTGATTATTGCCTATGTCGTAGCTATATACAGAATCAAAATAATTATTAGATGGATTGAACTCATAAATATTAATGCTTGGAAGTACACTAATTACATCAACGAAAATCCAATCGGTATTATCATCTCCATCCCAGTCACCGAAGTAATTGTTTTCCTGCTGCCCACCAACTCTATAGAATATAAATGATAACTGTGTTGCTAAGGAAGAATCCGATTCTTTTTTATAAAACAAATAACTATTCCCTGGATATTGTCCTAAAATGCCATTACTCCCAAGCTGTAGTTCTTTTCCTCCATCTTTATCAATATCATAAATGGATTTTACAATCTGCGCACTATCATTATAATATACATTGTTAAAATTTCCATTAGAATCCATTTCAGAAACAGTTATGTAGCTGGTATCTATATTATATAGCCGTCCATAAATTTCCGGCAGCCCGTTATTATTTATATCTCCAATCATTGGTTCATCTAAAGACCCAATTGGTGCTTCCTGCCAAAAACTGTATTTATGGTAATAAAGAGTTGTATCAATAGTTGTAAGGTCTATTATTGTGCTGTCGTAAGTTGGGGAGTAATTCAGGTTATCGGTAGTCGGTGACCGGTAATCGGAAATATTCTTATAAAGCACTTTACCGCCGGGATATTCTATCTTCAAAATATCCTTTTCTACTTCATTTACTTTTATATCGGTTCTGTTTTTTAGCTGCTGTAATTTTTCTTCACGACTATTCTGGGCAAATGAAATGCTAACAGCGAATAACAAACAACAAACTATTTTAATCTTCATCATTTTATTACCTTTTAAAAAATCGTTAGGGAAAGAAATAATTTTACTTTTTCAAAATCAAACAAAACCAGTAAAATAAATATCTAAATTTAACAGACTTCTGCTAAAGCATTTACCTACAAATAAAGGGTAAATGTTCAGAATAAATTCTTCAACTATAAATATAAAAACCGTTACAAAATACATCTTCATTTTCTTTAAAGAGTAAGTATAACGAAGTTGCCGATAAGCGGCGCCCCAGAACAGGAACACCGAATAACAGCAACTACTTTTTATTTACTAAAAAATTTATTTAACAGAACAACTTTAAACAAGAATATTTACACGGAACTACTAAGCCAATAATCTGTAAAATACCGAATGCGAAAACGGCGTCCGCTTGATTGGCGGGTTATACTTACGCTCTTATATTTAAGGGCAAGCTAAAAATAACTTGCCCTATATTTTTCTTACGTTTTACTTCAATAAAGTCATTTTCTGATTTTGAACAAAATCATTTACTCTTAACGAGTATATGTAAACGCCACTTGGAAGATTACTCGCATTGAATGAAACATAATATTGTCCTTCATCTTGTGTTTCGTTTACTAATTTTACAACTTCTCTTCCGAGCATATCATAGACTGTCAAAGATACAAAACCCCTTTCTTTTATTTGATAAGAAAGCGTAGTCATCGGATTGAAAGGGTTCGGAAAATTTTGTTCTAATGAATAGACCAATGGTTTATTATTTAATGAATAATCTCCTTTTATTTTTTATGAATAGGGAATATTTTTTAACATCTTTGTATTAAATAAGTCTGACCACAGAGACCATTTGTATTGGCTATCTCTTACCCTTACTCTAAAGTAAACTGGAATACTTCCATTTGGATTATAGTTAAAGCTACCATCTGACCATACACGATTTGGTCCGAAATATACCGTAGTCCATGAACCAGATCCAATTTTTCTTTGGAGTTCAGACCAAGTGATGTCAGGTTCAATAGGATAACCATCAAAAAGATCAGCTCCCCAGCCTAAATAAATCCAGCCCAGTTGAATTGGTCCTTCACCCGGATGGTACCAACTTAGATAAGGTTTTGAAGGTTGTAATGAAACGGCTGACGAACTGTCGTAGTACACATTAAATGTAATAGTTCCTGTTTGACTATTTTCATTTACTATTTCAATAGATAGCCATGTTGTTTGTTTAGCATTATTCTGTGTGTTCGGATTACTAAACGGTGTAATTGGATTATTCTTCGAAAAACCAAAAGCATCGTTTCCATCTCCAAGGAAAACAGTTTTTTCTATTACTTGATTAGTAAACACATCGCGATAAAAGATGATATTACTTGGATTCGGAACATTTGGAGTAGGATGAGGTCCAACCCAAGTAAACGGAGTTAATCTTGAATCATCATAACCATTTAGGCGATCAATTTGTGTTCTTTTATAAACACCTAAACCACTTGGATAATATGATGGATGTACTACAGTGTCTGCCGTCCAATACCAGCGACCGTCCGCTGGCGTTAATCTTAATTGGCTGAATGGATTTGTATTACCTGTTTGATGAATTAAATAAAGACCTTTTGCATTCGGGTCGTGTACTTCTGGATTATCGAATTGAGATAACTTAATATGATACTCTAACCTAAAAAACTCATTAGGATTACTGCCTGGTACCTTTATTTTTACCGAATTATTTGTTTGAACATAATCCGTTAACGTAATACCTAACGTTGTTTGATAAATACTATCAGGAGCATGCCAGCCAAGAAGCTCTCGCTCATAAGAATTAGGTGGACAAATATTTTGACTGTTTTGTCGAACTCCCCAATCATTCAACATACCCCAGAATCCATTACCGCTGTGACCATAGTTTTGACCATCTGTCATCCAATGGTGTGCTAACTCATGAATTTGTACACGGAAAGGTATTTTCCCATACCAACCATCACCTGTTCCGCCAATGACTGAAGTAGTACCTAGACCGGGACCAGATACCACAGGATGTCCGCTTCCAATAATGCGTTGATTGTTATCAACATAAAATTCAGTAGGCCCTCCGCATTCAAAAGTATAACCTAAAGATGATTCACCACCATAAAATGCTAATTGACTCATTATTTGCCCTGGATTTGGAAGTTCTTGCGAGACATTTCTATAAATCATAAAAATATCATCCACTCTGCCATCTGATTCGCGACGAATATCATAAGATGAATATCGTTTATAACGATCGAATTCTGCGAAGTCAAGTGTTTCATCTAAAGCTTCAAGAATTTCTTTGTTTATGAGCCACCTGCACCAACCATTGTTGATATACCATTGACGCGTATGGGGCGTAACTACAAAACGGGTTTTCCCAATAAGTGTAAAAGCTCCCATTGACATATCACGAAAATAATGAGTAAGATTTCCGTTAGTGGTCATCTGTGACGAAGTTGAATCAATATAATTGTTTATAAATGTTGGACCTGAATAAACTCCTGATACAGGCTTTGTAGGCCAGAGAGTGTAAGTGGTATCATAAGCATCATCTGGAAATTGGACGAAAACAACAAGAACGTTTAACGTATCTTTTGCAGTCATCCATTTTCCTCCTTTTTGCTCTGCTAATGCTTCTGATGGTTCTCCAAATCCCACCATTCCGCATTCAGCATCGGGATATGTTTGAGCAGTAACCCTTACGGTAGTTAACATAACTATAAATACAATTATGATTGAATTTAAAAGAGCTTGGAAAAATTGTTTATTGCACATTTTCATGGCAACCTCCTGTAATTAAATTGATATAAAGGTTGCGTTTGCCCATATTTGTATTGGCTAATTGGAAAGGCTTGGGCAAACGCAGTAATTAGTTTTGCCCTTCATACAGTAAAAGCTGCGGAAGTCGTAACACAACTACGGCTTCCGTTTTTATATTTTTTTTATTTTGTTAATAGCATTTTAATTGTTCGAATTATTCCTCCATTAATATTCAGCTGACAGATATAAATTCCACTTGCAAAATTTATTGCATTCCAAACAAATTTATGATTCCCCCTTCGAAGCCATCCATCAAATAAGTTAGTTATTTTTTGACCAAGAATATCATAAATATTAATAGTAATGTAACCTGATTGAGGGATTTCAAATTCTATTGTTGTAGTTGGATTGAAGGGATTTGGATAATTTTGCTTTAATTGATAATCTGTTATAATATTTGATTTATTGTGTTGCTCGACATTTGTAATATTACCAAAAGTATCTCCTTCAATTATACAACCAAGTAAAGAGGTGAAGTCATTAGGCTCCTGCCAGTGATAGATAAGACCAAAACCACTTGCTAGCCAATCTTCTTCCAAAAAGACAGTAGTAGAATCAGGATGACCAGGGCTATATCTAAAAATTTTAATAACAGTTGGTTGAGAAAAAACATAAGCAGATTCAACATAGGCAACCCATGCCCAACTTCGAAAATTAGGGAAAGGTCTAACAGTCCAAACAGCTCCAGAATCTGCATCCAATTTATACCTTAAATAATTTTGAAAATTATTATTAGGATATTGAAACACATTATTTAATGTATCAATTTTGTAACGTGGTTCTAACTCATTGTTATAAAAAATAGAATGACTACTATCATTGCCAATTGAATCGCGGGTAATAGTTAAAGAAAAATAATTTGGTTTACCGCCCCATTCTTCATAATAATCTCATCTATCGTCAACATTATGAGGGAAAAAACTTAATGGTTCTTGCGCATTTAATAAATTAGAAGTAAAACAAATAAATAGCGTTAAAAGTAAAATATTCTTTTTCATAAATAATGCCTTTCGAAGTAAAAAGATAAACTTGAAATAACATTTAAATAAAAAAACCGTTACAAAATACATCTTCATTAAAGAGTAAGTATAACGGCGTGGCTGCTAACCCGCCGCCCAGAGCAAACGGCTAAGTTAATAACACAATACCAATAATTATTTAAAACTTATTTTACTGAACACTGCTGAACAAGAAACTTGCACACTGCAACACTGCCGATAATTAGTACACTGCCGCATTGAAATGGCGGTCGGTGTTGAGCAGCGGGTTATACTTACGCTCTAAAATCTTAAGGGCAAGCATTTTTTACTTGCCCTATCCGTTAGCTAACGGATTTTATAACATTTTACTTCAATAGTGTCATCTTATTATTCTGAACAAAGTCATTTACTCGTAAAGAATAGATATATACACCGGAAGGTAATTCATTTGCATTAAATACTGCTTTGTAAAATCGTTCATCTTTAACTTCGTTTACGAGTACTGCTACCTCTTTACCAAGAATGTTATATACTTTTAATTCAACAAAACCTCTTTCCTTTATATCATATTGAATTGAAGTATATGGATTAAATGGATTGGGGTAGTTGTTGTGTAATTTATATTCTGTTACAGTGATATCTGAGCTATGCCCTTCCTTCTGAAAATAACCATTCCAAGGAACCCAATCGTAGTCTGATAATACAGATTCACTGTTACCATTGTCAACAGCTGATATTTTATAGAACAGTTTCAATCCGCCACTACCTACGGCAGGGTTGATATCAGTCCAAGATGTTACAGGCGTTGTTCCATTATAGGCGTTTATCGTTGCTATATGATAGAAAGCACCCGGTTCACCGCCAGAGGTAGAAGTTCGATATATTTTGTATTTACCAGAATACTGCATATCTGGTTCAATATTCTGTTCCCAGTTTAATTGTGCATACCCATTTACTACCGATACCCTTACAAATTGAGGTTTGGCGGGAGGTAATGCTAAACTGGAATTATATGTATTGAATATTTTGACAGTTATATTATTTCCACTTTCGCTAAAAATTTGCATACTTAAATTTGTAACTCCATCAACATAAGTACTTGGGCTGCTCCAAGGTGTAAATAAACGTGTGTAATTAAAGTTAAACGGATGCGTTTCTAAACCCATAACATTTCGCGTTAATTCATATTGCTTGGTTAATGGATTAGTATCTACCCATTTCGATGCCCAATGACCATTCCACCAAATATGGAGCGGGTATCTATCGCTTTTCCCAGTTCCATCTCGGTTGACAGAACCTCGTTTCGTTTTAGGTAGATAACCTTCCCAAGGTTTGCCAACGTACCAGCCAGGTCCGGCGTAGTAATCACCGTCATAAACCCAGTTCCAGTTTCCGTTTGCAGTTTTTACATCAACACTTGGTGGATAAGTATTTCCATTTCGAATAAGCCAAACATAAACACCTTTACCAAGTGTTGTAGTCGTATCGAATGCACCTTGTAGTTGACCGCCTTGCATTATTTGGTCGAATTTGCTAAGGCGTTGGTGGTTTTCAACTAAGAAATATTTATCTGAAGAATTTGGAACAGGAATTTTTAAAACTTGACCGGTTGTTACAAAGTCTTGCAGGGTAAGAGTAAAATTATCTTGGTATGCTGTAGTATATGCAATGTAACCGAGTCTTTCTCTTTCCCAACCACTTAATGCAAAAGTACCATTTCCCATAATACCACTTGTAACTGTATGACCAGCGCCAAATAAGTAATGACCTAATTCGTGTGATAATAAACCAATAAATCCAGGTAGAAAAACTCCAGCACCCGTTCTGATAGTTATTCCGGATGCTTTTTGCCAAAGATAGTTTCCATCAATTATAGTCCCATCATGAGTTGTAAAAGTAAAGTTTTCGCCGAGTATTGCTATTCCACCAAATTTTCCATATCCGCGTGTAAACCAACTTGAATCATCTTGGACAGTTCTGTAAATAATATACATCATATCAAGATAACCATCTCCGTTTCTTGGATTAAAAACAAAGCTATTGGTACCACTATTAAATCCCCAGTTATCATATTTCTTGAAGTCAACTTTCCCGTTTATACTATCAAGGACATTTATATTAGCATCTTGAAACCACTTATTGTTGGTTCTATACCAATCTTCTGAACGAAGTGTTATAACATTTGGATAAACATCTCCGATTATGTCGTAATTTCCCATAGCCATAGTTTTCCAATAATCGGATAAAGTGAAGGAACGATACTGAGAAGCTGTAACTGAATCGACTAGCTTACTTGCATAAGTTGGTAATTGGCCATATGTCCAGTCAGGAAATGTTCTGTTATCTCCGCTGAACTGTGCAAATACAAACAGAACTCTCAAATACTGTCCCGGTGCATTTGAAGCCGGTTTATATCTTCCACCAGTTTGTGCTTCAATCGCTTGCCTATTAACTTGAACAACCGGGCAATTATCATTATAGTTTTGAGTATGAACAACAGCATTGATAGCTATTAAGAATGATAGTATAAAAAAGTGTAACGCTTTAATTTTTAGCTCCATTTTTATTATGTGTGAATAATTAGTTAAATTTGGAGCAGAATAACATTGCGATGCTCATTGTTTTGTTATTCTGCTCATTCAGGAGATAGCGTTAGCGCGCTATCTCCGATAAAAACAGCACTACCGCAGTAAAATCATTTTTCTTATTTGTGTGTTACCTCCTATAGTTAGTTTATAAAAATATACACCGCTTACTAAATTGCTTCCATTAAATTTTATAGAATATTTCCCAGGATGTTTTTCTTCATTCACTAAAATAGAAATCTCATTTCCAAGTAAATCATAAACTTTAAGGGTTGCAAAGGCTAATTCTTTAAGTTCGTATATTATATTAGTAGTAGAATTATAAGGGTTGGGATAATTTTGATATAGTCTGAAACTATTAATAATGATTGGTTCTTCCTCAATGCCAACGACAATAGTAGTATCACCAAAAAGTCTTCCATTTATGATGCAGCCTTTAAGTGTAAAATAAACAGTACCCCAAGGATGTTCTATTTCGCTTAAAAATCCAATTTCATCAGTCCACGCCTGATAATGTTCTACTAAACCGCCAGCATTTCTATGTAAGATTTTTACAGTCAAAATTGTATCAAATACTTGAGCTAAGTAAGTGTCGATAACTGCAACTGTTACATTTGCATATTGATTAAGAGGAAACGAAAAAGTATCACCTAAAGCACAGTTTAATTTATAATATGGTAAATCGCCGTTATTATAGGGATAATTTGATTGGTATCGATAAAATAGACTATCAGAATTATTAAAATAAGAATATAAAAAACCTCCAGTACCTTCATTATATAGTATTATACTATAGTATTTATCATTAAAGATGTAGTTGGTGTCAATTACTATTGATTTTCTTCTCGTTCCCCATTCATCTTCCCAAACCCAAACATTTCCTAGGTTTAACGGGGCAAAATTTTGGGCTAAAGAATAAGAAGTGTTTAGAAATGAAATTTGGATTAAAACGATTGATATAAAAAATATTTGTTTCATTTTATCACCTATCGAAATATAAAAGATTTAAGTAAGTATAACTATTAATTATACTGCACACTTTTATTGTTTAAGGAACGATATCCTGCGTGCAGTTGCAGGATATTATTCCAATAGCTTTGTTTTTGCGTAAAATTCTTAATATTTAAAAATAGCATCTGCTTAATATTATTCTTCATACATTTCAGTCTAATGTACTATTAACTCCAAGTCCTTTTGAAAATTCTCTCTGAAAAATGACCCACTTTTCCCACTGAAAATTGACCCACCTGAAAACTAAACTCCATAAGTTTTGATACAAAAAACTTATAGGAGAGAAAGGTGATAAAATTGGAAGACTGGAT
>Ga0308414_1002731_pt1 | contig 11451 bp, 13 predicted proteins | sample HotsprSampleOS50_FD_205667 | JGI IMG/M metagenome (GOLD analysis project Ga0308414, IMG submission 205667) | Hot spring phototrophic mat microbial communities from Octopus Spring, Yellowstone National Park, Wyoming, United States - 20090730_OS50 ... | reverse complement strand
AACCACCGGGACCGCGGCTACTACTGGGGTTCGACAAAGCAGACGGCGTTTGTGATCTACGGCCTGATTCCGCTGCTCGAAAGAACCGGAGAGCTGAGGCCGGATTTCACGGCGCGCGTGCTGGCCGGCGGGCGCGAGGTGTTGCGAAAGCGATTCACGGCCGGTGATGCGCTGGCAGCGCGGCCGGTGAAAGTGGCTGCCGGCGTGGCCGGGCGGCGGAGCGAGATTCGAATCGAAACCGAGGGACGCGGGCGGCTGTATGCATCGGTGACGTGGCGCTGGCGCGAGACCGAGACGCGCGGCGCGCGGCGGCTGGCTTCGGCCGGCGGGCTGGAGGTGGAGCGGCGCTACTACCGGCTGCGGCGCGTGGAATCGAAGGGAGTGATCGAATACGCGCTGGAGCCGTGGAGCGGCGCGCCGCGGCGGGGCGAACTCGTCGCGGTGCGGGTGAGCGTGCGGGGCGCGGGCGACAACCGGGCGTTTGTGGTGGAAGACCCGCTGCCGGCGGGCGCGGAGGCGGTGACGCGGGACGACGCATTCCGGCTGAGCGGCAGGCCGGGTTGGTGGTGGTGGTGGTTCGAGCGGCGGGAGATGCGGGACGAGCGCGTGTCGTGGTTCCCGTGGTGGATTCCGGAGCGCGGATACGAAGCGGTGTATCTGTTCCGGTTCACGAATGCCGGGAAATTCCGCGCGGCGCCGGCGCGCGTGGAGGCGATGTACGATCCGGACCTGAAGGCATGGAGCGAGGCTGCCGAGTGGGAGGTGCTGCCGTGAAGACCTGGATGCAGGCGCTGCGGCTGCTGGCAGCGGGGTGGAAGTGGTGGGCGGCGGCGGCGTGCGTGCTGGCAGGGGCGGGCGGGATGGTGGTGCTGTGGCTGCGGGCGCCGCTGGCCACCGGCATGGATCTGGCGATTCAGGCAGGCTACACAGTGGGTGCGCTGGGGTGTCTTGTGTGGGCGCTGGCGATCGTGAAGCGGCGCTTCGCGGCCGGCGGCGTCCGGCTTTTGAGCGCTATGCAGCGGGCGGAATTCTGGGGCGCGGTGGCGTTGTTCGCGGCGGGGGCGGTGTGGCTGCCGTGGAGGCTGGTGACGTGGGTGCCGCGGTTCGAGTCGCTGGCGGCGCAGGCGTGGAGCGCGGGGGCGCGGCTGCTGCTGGCGTGGGCGTTGTTCACAGGCGGCGTCTGCTGGTCGGCGGCGTGTCTGGGCCTGATGTCCGAGGAGAAGGACGATGGAGAAACGGTACAGGCTGGCGAACGGGAGAACCCTGCGGCTGATTGAGGGAGACATCACGCGCATTGCGGCGGACGCCATTGCCAACGCGGCCAACTCCGCGCTGGCGGGCGGAGGCGGCGTGGACGGGGCGATCCACCGGGCGGGCGGGCCGGAGATCATGCGGGAGCTGGACGAGATCCGGCCGCGCGTGGGGCGCGTGGCGGCGGGGCAGGCGGTAGCGACGGGAGCAGGGCGGCTGCCGGCGAAGCATGTGTTTCATGCGGTGGGGCCGGTGTACCGCGACGGGCGGCACGGGGAGCCTGAAGCGCTGGCATCCTGCTACCGGGTGTGCCTCGAAATGGCAGAAGAACGGGGATGCCGGACAATCAGTTTTCCGGCGATCAGCACGGGGGTTTACGGCTATCCGGCGGAGGAGGCGGCGCGGGTGGCCGTTGCCGAAGTGCGGAGGTTTCTGGAGCAGCGCGCCGGGAGCGTGCAGGAAGTGATCTTCGTGCAGTTCGGGAAGGCGGCGTTCGAGGCGTACGAGCGGCTATTGCGGGAGACCGGTCTGGAGGAAGCGCAGGACTGACTGGCGGCCGTGGCGGCGGACGAGCTGTTCGACGCGGGCGCGCTCGGCGGCGCGGACCGTGCCGCCGGAGAGATATTCGGCGAGGCCTTCCTCGAACCATTCCGGCAGGGGGACGCGGCGGTTGGCCTCGATCAGGACGTGCATCATTTCGTGGAGCAGCACCTGCGGCAAGCGCCCCTGAGAAGCGAGGCGGGCGGGCTGGTTGAGGTGGACGGAGCAGGCGCGGGTGACGGCGGCGAAGTCGCCGCGGGCGCCGGTGGAATTGCGGAAGAGATCCACGTTGGGGTATTCGCGGACGCGGGGGCGGCAGGTGGCATCGAGCGAGGAGCGGCGGCGGGCCTCGCGCCACGCGGCACCGGCGGCGGGCAGCGAGACGGGCGCCGCGCCGCCGGCCGTGTCGATGTCGACGCCATCGCCGGAGTGGCGGTGCCAGGAGAGGCCGCGGGGCGTGAGGCCGACTGTGGCGCCGGGGAAATAAAAATCGAGAATTTCGAGGAAATCCGCGCCATGTTTTGCCATTTCCACGGCGCCTTTTTGGCATAAACCGGCGCCGTGGCCGGCGCCGCTGCCGCGGAACAGAGCAGCCGCCTGAGTGGATTCCACTTCATAGAGGCGGCTGCGCAGCAGGTTCCAGCCCAGCGCGCGGCCGACGGCGAGGTGAACGGTTTCCGCATCGAGGGGGCCGCGGTTGGAGCGCAGGGAGAGGACGCGGCCGGAGGCGCCGCGGCGCTCGACGGAAAGGAACCTGAGGCCGCGCAGGCCGAGGGCGCTTTCGAGAGCCGGCCACTCGATGCGGGCCGTCCACCGGGGCGAGGGCGAGCGGCGGCACCAGGGATCGTCTTTAGAAGAAAGCCAAGGGCGGGCGAGGCCGGGCCAGATTTCGCCGGCGGAGGCGGTGCGGCCGCCGCAGTCGGCCGAATGAAAGACGGGCGCGGGAGCGCCTTTCCACCACAAAAGGAGCCCCTCGGTATCGGAAACAGCATTGCGAAGAGAAGCAGAATGACCGGAGAAATCCAGCCGCTGGCAGTGAGTGGTGGAGCAGAAATCAGAGCCTTCTTTCTGGTGGCGTCCGGCATTGACGCGGATGTAAGTGCGGGCGGCGACGGCCATGGCTTTGAGCGCCTCCGCGGGCGCGGAAGCGCCCATTTCGCCGGCGACGGCGGCGGCGACGCAGGTTTCCACGGGAAGGCGCGCGATGCCGGCGGGAGTGCGGACGGCGACCGTCTGCGCGGCGGCCGGCCGGAGCAGCGCGAAAAAGATCAGAGATGACCAAAGCGCAGTGCCCATTGGAAGAGATCCGCGGCGATCGGGGCGGCGGCCGTGGGGCCGCGGGCGCCGGGCTGAAAGACAACAACGACGACGGCGGGACGGGAGGCGGGAGCGAAGCCGGCAAACCAGGCGCCATCGCGGCTGGTGCCGGTTTTGCCCGCAACGTCGAGCCCCTGCACGGCGGCGGCGCGGGCGGTGCCTTCGGAGACGGCGCGGCGGAGACCGGCCAGCAGGACGGGGCCGGGATCGAGGGCGAGGCGGCGCCAGGCGCGCGCGAACGATTCCGGGGTGACGGCCACCCGTTCGAGGCCGAGAGCCTGGAGCTGGAGTTGCTCCGGGGAGCGGGCTTCGGCAGCCTGCGCGCCGCACTCCAGAAGGCGCCGGAAGACGGGGCGCGGACCGGCGGCGAGAGCGGAAGCGGCGAACCACTGGTTGCAACTGAAGGCAAGGGCGGTCTCCGCATCGAGCGGGGCGGCGAGGGGAGGATGAGTGCAGTCGAGGTTGCGGCCGGCGAGGCGAAGGCGGCCGGTGCAGGGATGGAGCTGCCAGGGCCGGAAGGCCTCCAGGAGCCACGGCTTGATGGCGGAGCCCGGGGCGGCGGCGTCATGGCGCGCGGCGGAGGGGTTTTCGGCGCGGAGGACGGCCGCATCGGAGACGCGGATGGCAAGGGCGGCGCCGGCGGGGGAAAATGCCGCGGAGAAACCGGAGAAAATGGCGCGTCTGGAAATCATGAAAGGCCGAAAACGGGCCGGTATTCTTCCGGGATTTTGACGGGCTTTCCGTCCCTGACGAAGAGATGGCGCGTGAGGCCGGTGGCGAGCAGCGCGCCATCGGCGGCGCGGCGGATTTCGTAGGCGAAGGAGACCATGCGGGGGTGGGCGGTTTCGAGCCACGCGGAGGCGAGGATCTCGTCGTCGTAGCGGGCGGGCTGGAGATAGCGGCAGCGGACTTCGGCGACGACCAGGTGCAGGCCGCTTTGCCGTTCCATGTCGCGGTAGCTGATGCCGCGGAGGCGGCAGAGCTCGGTGCGCGCCATTTCCATCCAGACGAGGTAGTTGGCGTGGTAGACGACGCCCATCTGGTCTGTCTCCGCGTACCGGACGCGGAAGCGGACCCCGGAGCGTTGCGGAGAAGCAGGGGCCATCCCTTCCATGGTACGCAGAGGGCGGGATGCTAGGATGGCCGTAGAGTGACGGTGCGGGTTCTGTTTTTCGGAATGCTGAAGGACGCCGCGGGAGCGGCCGAGGGCGCGTTGGATTTGCCGGAAGGCGCAACGGTGGAAGCGGCGCTGGAGGCGGCGGCGGCGCGGTGGCCGGAACTGGAGCGGCACAGGCGGTCGACGGTGATCGCGGTGAACCAGAAATACGCGCTGAAGACGGACGTCCTGCGCGAGGGGGATGAAGTGGCGTTTCTGCCGCCGGTGAGCGGGGGCGCGGGACCGTGGTTGCAGGCGGAGGAAGACGAGGCGGGGCATTTTTTCGCGCTGACGCGGGAGCGGATCGACACCGGATGGCTGCGGCAACGCATGGCGCAGCCGCGGGACGGCGCGGTGGTGGTGTTTGAAGGGATCGTGAGAAACCACAGCGGCGGGAGGCGGACGCTGTTTTTGGAGTACGAGTGCTACGAAGGGATGGCGATCCGCGTGATGGCGGAGATGGGGCGCGGGATCGCGGCGCGGCACGGAGTGTCGCGGGTGGGCATCGTGCACCGGCTGGGGCGGCTGGAGATCGGGGAGGCGAGCGTGGTGATCGTGGCGGCGTCGCCGCACCGGCAGGCGGCGTTTGATGCGGCGCTGGAAGCGATCAACCGGCTGAAGAAGGAAGTGCCGATCTGGAAGAAGGAGCACTTCGAGGACGGCTCGGCATGGGTGGAGGGCGAGTGGGATTCGTCGATCGCCGGCAGATGATGGCGGCGCTGGCGGGCGCGGCGCAGGAACCGGTGTTCCGCGTGGACGTGCGGCTGGTGCGGATCCTGGCGACGGTGCGCGACGCGCAGGGCGCGCTTGCCGGAGGGCTGGCGCGCGAGGATTTCGTGGTGACGGACAACGGCGTGGAGCAGGAAATTGCCGTGTTCGAGCGGCAGTCGGCGCAGCCGCTGTCGGTGGCGGTGCTGATCGACCGGAGCCGCTCCACGCAGCGGGAACGCGCATACGAGCTGACGGCGCTGCGGCGGTTTTTCCGCGCCCTGGTGCGGGAAGGCAACGCCGGGGATGCTGCGGCGCTGTACTCGTTCAATTTCGAAGTGGTGTTGCAGGCGGACTTCACGCGGCGGCTGGATCAGCTGGAGAGGGCGTTGCGGCGGCTGAGGAGCGAAGGGGCGACGGCGATGTATGACGCCATCTACCTGGCGTCGCGGGATCTGGAGCGGCGGGACGGGCGGAGAGTGGCGGTGGTGGTGAGCGACGGCGCGGACACGATCAGCAAGACGGGATTCCACGAGGCGCTGGAGGCGCTGCACCGCGCCGATGCGGTGCTGTACGCGCTGTTGCTGGTGCCGGTGAAAGGGGAAGCGGGACGGAACCTGCGCGGGGAAAACGCGTTGATCCAATTCTGTTCCGGCACCGGCGGCAAGATGTTTTACCCGGCGGCGCCGGCGGCGCTGGATGAGGCATTCGGCGAAATTCTGCGCGATCTGCGGACGCAGTATCTGATCGGATACTACCCGAAGAACGTGCCGCCCAGCAGGGAGCGGTTCCACCGCGTGCGGGTGAGAGTGAAGCGGGAGGGCTACACAGTATCGGCGCGGACGGGCTATTTTGCCGATGCGATACCATGAGGGTTAGCGGAGGAAGGCAAGAGTGGCCAAGTCCAAAGCGCCGGCGCAGACGTTTGAAGAGGCTCGCTATTTGCGCCGGCTGGCAAGCACGAAGGCGAAGGTGCGGGTGAAACTGAAATGCGGGGAAGAGGTGGAGGGGTTTATCGAATACTGGGACCAGGGGTTCGTGCGGGTGACTCGGGAGCCGCACGCGCCGAACCTGTTCATCTTCAAGCACGACATTTCCTACATCGCCGAGCTGGGCGAATGAGGCAGGGGCGGCGCTGACGGTCACATGACAAGCTATCTGGAAACGGCGGTGGAAATCGCGCGCGAGGCGGGCGCGCTGCTGGCGCACTATTTCGAGCGCGGCATTTCATATGATCTGAAGGGCGAGTTCGACCTGGTGACGGAGGCCGACCGGGCGAGCGAGACGCTGGTGGTGGAGCGGCTGCACTCGTATTTTCCGGCGCATTCCGTGCTGGGCGAAGAGGGCGGCATGCGGGACAAGACGGGGGAGTTTTGCTGGTACGTGGACCCGCTGGACGGGACGACGAATTTTGCGCACGGCTATCCGGCGTTCAACGTGACGCTGGCGCTGGAGCGGCGGGGCGAGATGATCGCCGGGGTGATCCACGATCCGCTGCATCAGGAGATGTTCACGGCGGAGCTGGGAAGCGGCGCGTTTCTGAACGGGCGGCGGATCCGTGTGAGCGCCACGGAAAAGCTGGAAGAAGCGCTGCTGGCGACGGGGTTCCCGTCGCGGAAGCGCCATGAGAATGTCAATGTGCACTTCTTCCATCAAGTGGCGATGTCGTCGCACGGTGTGAGGCGGAGCGGGTCGGCGGCGCTGGATCTGGCGTACGTGGCCTGCGGGCGGCTGGACGGGTTCTGGGAATTCGGGCTGAACCCGTGGGACATGGCGGCGGGGCTGCTGCTGGTGCGCGAGGCCGGGGGGCGGACCACGACGATGACGGGCGAGGCGTCCGACATCCGGGGGGCGCATGTGACGGCGACCAACGGGCGGATCCACGGCGCGCTGCTGGAGCTGTTCGGAGAAGTCTTCGAAGGACGTTACCGGTATCCGTTGCCGGGTCTGCGCTGAGCGGGCAAGAGCCCGATTTGTGTTCCGCAACTGCGGGGTGTTACCCTAAGCAGTTGAAAATGCGAACCGTCGACCTGATTCAGCGCAAGCGCAACGGCGAAGAACTGTCGCCTGAAGAGATCCGCTGGCTGGTGGAAGCCTACACCCGCGGCGAAATTCCCGATTATCAGATGGCGGCCTTTTTGATGGCCGTGTATTTCCAGAACATGACGGACCACGAAGTGGGCGCCATGGTGGAAGCGATGATCGAATCCGGCGAGCGGGTGGATCTGAGCTCGATCCCCGGCGTGAAAATCGACAAGCACTCCACCGGCGGCGTGGGCGACAAGACGAGCCTGATCGCGGGTCCTCTGGCGGCCGCAGCGGGGGTGAAAGTGCCCATGGTGAGCGGGCGCGCGCTGGGCCACACGGGCGGGACGCTGGACAAGCTGGAGTCGATTCCGGGGCTGCGCACGAATCTGTCGATCGAAGAATTCCGCGACGTGCTCGACCGCGTGGGCTTTGCGGTGATGGGGCAGAGCGAATCGGTGACGCCGGCCGACGGCAAGCTGTACGCGCTGCGCGACGCCACGGCGACGGTGGAATCGACGGCGCTGATCGCGGCGTCGATCATGAGCAAGAAGCTGGCGATGGGGCTGGACGGGCTGGTTCTGGACGTGAAGGTGGGCAGCGGCGCGTTCATGAAGCGGCAGGTGGATGCGCGGCGGCTGGCGCAGATGATGGTGACGATCGCGCGGCGCAAGGATCTGCGGGCGCAAGCCCTGATCACGGACATGAACCAGCCGCTGGGGCGGGCCATCGGCAATGCGCTGGAGATCATGGAGGTGTCGCAGACGCTGCTGAATTCGGGCCCCGAAGATCTGACGCGGCTGTCGCTGGAGCTGGCGGCGCGCATGATCTTCCTGGGCAAGGCGGCCGAGACGCTGGACGACGCCCGGCTGATGGCGCAGAACCTGCTGCTCGAGCAGGCGGGCTACCGGAAGCTGAAAGAGATGATTGCGGCGCAGGGGGGCGATCCGCAGGTGCTCGACCGCTTCGAACTGTTGCCGAACGCGCCGATGGCTTACGAGATCGCATCGCCGCGCTCCGGTTATGTGGCGGCGATCGATGCCGAAGAGATCGGGCGCGCGTCGGCGATGCTGGGTGCGGGGCGCGACACGAAGGAAGACAGCGTGGACCCGGCGGTGGGCGTGTTCCTCGAAGTGAAAGTGGGGGCGCGCGTGGACGAGGGCGACGTGCTGTGCCGGATCCATTACTCGGATGCGGAGCGGCTGCAGGAGGCGGTGGAGCAGATCGAGGACGCGTTCCGCATTTCGAATTCAGAGCCTGAGCAGCGGGAGCTGATTCTCGAAGTGGTGGGCTGAGAGCGCGAGGCGAAGCATGGGGCGCTTCACAGGCCTGCTGGGGCTGCTTTGCATCCTGGCCCTGTGCTACGCCCTGTCGAGCAACCGGAAGGCGATCCGGCCGCGCATTGTGGCCTGGGGGCTGGGGCTGCAATTCGTTTTCGCGTTTCTGGTGCTGAAGACGGACTTCGGGTTGCTGTTTCAGGCGGCGAGCGTGGCGGTGAATGCGCTGCTCGAATTCGCCGAGAAGGGCAGCGAATTTCTGTTCGGCCCGTTGGGGGTGAAGACGGGCGCCTTCGGGGTGGTGTTCGCCTTTCAGGTCCTGCCGATCGTGATTTTCATCGCGAGCCTGTTTTCGGTGCTGTACTACTTCGGCGTCATGCAGGTGGTGATCCGCGGGATGGCGTGGGTGATGCACCGGGTGATGCGATGCTCGGGCGCGGAATCGACCGACGTGGCGGCGAGCATTTTCATGGGGCAGACAGAGGCGCCGCTGACGATCCGCCCGTTTCTGCCGAGGATGACGGAGAGCGAGCTGTTCACGATCATGACGGCGGGCATGTCGCACGTGTCGGGGGCGGTGATGGCGGCGTATGTGAAGATCGCGGGCGTCGACATCAAGCATCTTCTGACGGCGGTGATCATGACGGCGCCGGCGACGCTGGTGCTGGCGAAGATGCTGATTCCGGAGACGGGCAAGCCGGAGACGGCGGGCGAGGTGAAGGTGGAGATCGAGAAGCCGGGCGTGAACGTGATCGACGCGGCGGCGCGCGGCGCGGGCGAGGGGCTGCAACTGGCGCTGAACATCGCCGGGATGCTGATTGCGTTCATTTCGCTGATCGCGCTGCTGAACGGCGTGATGGGGTGGGTGCACGGGATGTTGGCGTGGTTTCCCGAGTCGCTGCAGAAGCTGTTCGGACTCGTGTTTGCGCCGGTGGCGTGGCTGCTGGGGGTGAGCTGGAAAGACGCGCAGGCGGTGGGCGACATGCTGGGCACGCGGATGGTGCTCAACGAATTCATCGCTTTTCTGCGGCTGGGCGAGCTGAAGGGCACGCTCGATGCGCGTTCCTTTGTGATTTCCACTTTCGCGCTCTGCGGGTTTGCCAATTTCAGCTCGATCGCGATCCAGATCGGCGGGATCGGCGCGCTGGCGCCGAACCGGAAATCGGATCTGGCGCGGCTGGGCGTGCGGGCGATGCTGGCGGGCACGATGGCGAATTTCATGTCAGCCTGTATTGCAGGGATGCTGTTATGATCCGCGCCGCCGCAGCCGAGTTGAGCCGCCGGGTTCCGGATTGGCCGCGGGTGGCGTTGGTGTTGGGAAGCGCGCAGGCGTCTTTCAGCGAGGCGCTCGAAGACCGGGTTGCCGTTCCATACGGCGAGATCCCGGGCTGGCCGGTGCCGCGGGTGGCGGGCCATGCGGGGGAGCTGATCGTGGGACGATGCGGCGCGAAGCGCGTCGCGGTGCTGAGCGGGCGGGTGCATCTGTACGAGGGCTGGACGCCGCAGCAGGTGGTGTTCGGCGTGCGCGTGATGGGGCTGCTGGGCGTGAAGGTGCTGGTGCTGACCAACGCGGCAGGCGGCATCCGGGAATCCTGGCGGCCGGGAATGCAGGTGTTCATCACGGACCACATCAACCTGCAAGGCGCGAATCCGCTCACCGGCCCGAACGACGACAGCCTGGGGCCGCGGTTTCCCGACATGTCGGAGGCGTATGACCGGCGGCTGCTGGCGCTGGCGCGCGCGACGGCGAAAGAGGTGGGGATGGACGCGGGCGAAGGCGTCTACGCGGCGATGCTGGGCCCCAGTTTCGAGACGCCGGCCGAGATCCGCTTCCTCCGGACGATCGGCGCGGATCTGGCCGGGATGTCGACCGTGCCGGAGGTGATCGCGGCGCGGCACCTCGGGATGCGGGTGCTGGCGATCTCCACGGTGACGAACATGGCGGCAGGGATGCAGGCGAAGCTGAGCCACGACGAGGTGCTCGAAACCGGGAAAGCCAGCGCGGCCGAGCTGCGGCGGTTTCTCGAGGCGTTTCTGGCCCGGCTGGAGGTCTGACATGGACCGTCTGATCGCTGCGGCGCTGGAGGCGCGGGAGCGGGCGCGGGCGCCGTTTTCCGGTTTTTGCGTGGGGGCGGCGCTTGAAGAAGACGACGGGCGCGTGTTTGCGGGCTGCAATGTCGAGAGCGCGTCGTACGGGCTGACGATGTGCGCCGAGCGCGTGGCGGCGTTCCGGGCGGTGGCGGAGGGGGGCCGGCGTTATCGGCGGATCGTGGTTGCGGCGGACACCGAGACGCTGACGCCGCCCTGCGGCGCCTGCCGGCAGGTGCTGTGGGAGTTGTGCGGGGATGTGGAAGTGGTGTTGATGAATCTGCGGGGGTCGCGGGAAACCATGCGGCTTTCGACGTTGCTGCCGAGGCCATTTGATGCGAAATTCCTGGATTAGCCTGTTTCTTTTCCTGAGCCTCGGCGCGGCTGAGCGGGCGGATCTGGTGGCGAGCGCGGCGAGGGTGGTGACGATGGACGCCGCCGGGCGGGTGATCGAGCGCGGCGCCGTGGCGGTGAGGGACGGCCGGATCGTGGCCGTGGGCCCGAGGGCGGAGATCGACCGGCGTTTCCGGGCGCGGCGGCGGATCGACCGCCCGGATGCGCTTCTGACGCCGGGGCTGATCAACGCGCACACGCACGCGCCGATGTCGCTGCTGCGGGGCATCGCCGATGACGTGCCCCTGCAAACGTGGCTCGAGAAGTTCATTTTCCCCGCGGAAGCGCGCAATGTGAACGAGGAGTTCGTGCGCGCAGGGACGCGCCTGGCGGTGCTCGAGATGATGTTGGCCGGGGTGACTACCTATGCCGATATGTATTACTTCGAGCACGCCATCGCGGAGGAGACGAAGCGCGCCGGCATGAGGGCGGTGCTGGGGCAGACCGTGATCGGCTTCCCTGCCCCGGACTTCAAGACGCCGCAGGAAGCGCTGGCGGGAGCGGAGAGATTCATCCAGGCGTGGCGCGGAGACGAACTGATCACGCCGGCGGTGGCGCCGCATGCGGTCTACACCACGGACGCGGCGACGCTGAAGGCGTGCCGGGCGCTGGCGGACCGCTATGGCGTGCCCGTGCACACTCACGTCTCGGAGACCAAGAAAGAGAACGACGACGCGCGGAAGGCGCACGGGACGA
>Ga0308414_1002730_pt1 | contig 11455 bp, 12 predicted proteins | sample HotsprSampleOS50_FD_205667 | JGI IMG/M metagenome (GOLD analysis project Ga0308414, IMG submission 205667) | Hot spring phototrophic mat microbial communities from Octopus Spring, Yellowstone National Park, Wyoming, United States - 20090730_OS50 ... | reverse complement strand
GAAACCGGCGCGCTGCGCGTGCAGGGCAAGGGCCGCAAGGAGCGCACAGTTTACGTGGTCAACACCGCCCGCGCCCTGCTCGACCGCTGGCTCGACCAGCGCGGCAGCCAGCCAGGGCCGCTCTTCCTGGCCATGACCAAAGGCGGCCGGCTGACAGCGCGCCGGATGAGTGCCGCCGCTGCCTACAAGATGGTGCGTGACCGCGCCGCCGCCTGCGGCTTGGAGCTGGCGACGCCGCACGACCTGCGCCGCACGTTCATCGGCAACATGCTCGACGCCGGCGTAGACGCTGTAACCGTCACTGCTATTACCGGCCACGCCAGCGTCGAGATGCTCAAGCGCTACGACCGCCGCCCTGAGCGCGCCAAGCGCGCCGCCCAGGCCAGCATCGACCTGCCCATCTGACGCGAGAGTCACAGCGCTGCTTGTTTTTTGTAAATAGCAGCGCTAAAATGTGGGCACAGTCCGAACAGCGGTATCCGCCCCCCGATACCGCAGGGCCACGTCTGAGGCCCGCCTCATCCCCCTGGGCGGGCCAAATTTTGAAGGAGGGATGCGATGGATATTATGTTGACCTATCGTAAAAGTCTGCGTCCAATGCTCCCCTCCTTTCGAATAAACAGCGTCCGGCAGTTATCTGGGCCGGCCTCTAAGGTAACCGGCATGTCGTCCTCACGCGGCTCAGTAACGACGCCAGGTGGTTTCGACAGCCATTAGCGCCCCAAAGCGGCCTTGGGCCTGCGCCGCCGCCAGGCGATCGCCCTTGCGTTCGAGCGCGTCATGATGCGCGTATGCATCTACGGCCAATTCGAGAGCGAAAATTTCTATCGGCCAGCGCACTGCTTCCCTTAACCGTTAAGCAAACTGCCGCTCGCGGCGGTCTGCCCCCTGCTTCGCGTCGCGTTCGACGGCTGTCGTGTCTTCTGCGGCAACCACCTCCAGGCGCGTCACCGCCGCGTTTGGCCGGCGCAGCGAGCGCGCCACCCGCGCAACCTCCCCTAAGCAGGCCCATGCCAATGAGCCGGTTGGGTTATCGCGCAGCGGGTTTTCTGTAACAGTCTCAGCCCACCAGCGCCATTGAACAGATAATACCGATTTCCCCAATCGGAAACCCGTGTGTTCTGGCCCAGACTGCCCGCGCGCGCTCCAGCCACTGGTCGAAGGCATCGTCGTCTGGATAATGCGGCAGCGGCGCAGTCGGCTCATCGCGGCGGCATCGAACAGCGCGCTGCCGAACAGGGAACTGCGCCGAGAACCCGAACCGGAGCTGCTGCCCCGCCGCATTACCGGCGGCACCCCAGAAAGTTCTGCCTCGTTCCGCTGCGCGGCTTTCATGCTTAATAGCACAATACAGCATCTCCAGCGTGCTCTTATTGGCAGCAATTTGTGTTGTTCGGCGACACCGTCACCCCGCTCATCTCACATCGTGACCCACCCTATGAAGCCCTATGCGGGCCAGCCGCCGCTGCTTAGCTTCGGCCTCCTTATCATGTCGAGGCAGTTGCCGAACAATACACACCCCGCTAGGCTGTTTGAAGCGATGACCCTGGTTTGGTCGCAGTTTTTGGGGGTGACGGGGAACTAGGCCTCTCCCCCATCTGCGCCGGCGCAGGGACTGGTAAATTCCGCGGACATATGCGGTTCTTCGACGTTTAGAATCGCTGTCCGTGTCCGTGATCTCCTCCACTCCCCCTGCTCAGTCTGCCCGCATGAGCCGCGCCGCCGAGAAGCGGCGCGCTCTCGCACAGCTCCGGTTCTGCCCACCGTCACGCGCCGCTTATGGCTGACGCTTGCGACCTGACCGGAGTGCACAGGCGCTGCTGATTTAGGCGTTGGGGCGCGCGGCCTTGAAGGCGTGGGGCGCGGGAGCTGCCGTCGCTCAGCAAGCGGTTTGCGCGCCGACGGCTGGGGCTGCGCATGGCCAGCTCAGCCAGACCAGAGCTGCAGGCCGCGAACAGCCGCCCTAACTGTTATGGGCCGTGTCAAGCTGCCTGCCGAGCGCGGCCTTCCCCGCGCGCGCCGCTCCTTAACCGTTAAGGCCACTCGCCGAACATGCGCACCATGTGCTTGCGCCACGCCAGGCCGCACAGCTTCCAATACAGGTCAAAGCGAGCGCTGGGCCAGTCTTTCGGGTCGAAGCCGTCCGGTTTGATAAACTCCCCGACGGTCAGTTTGATTATTTTGCCGGTCGGGGCGAAAAACGTTACCGTGACCGTGGCCTCGATCAGGCCGCTGGCGAACTCTCTTGCGCCGCAGTCGAATTTGAAGTAGTTTCCTTCGTGGTGCTTGTGCACTATCGGCCTCTGTTTTTTTCATCGGGGCGCGGGGCATTCCACAGGGCAAATCGTCAATCGGCCGCGCAGCGGCGCACAAGCCGACGTTTCACGCGCTGACCCAAAGAAAGCATAATCGGTTATCGGCGTTGAAGCGTTAAGGGCGCTCCCTGAATTGGACAACCGCGCCGCTGTGCGGTTGAAACTGGGCGCGGCAGCCCACAACCCGTTCAACCTGCCGCGCTGCAAGCACGTCGCGCCGCAGCGCGATTTCGAGTTCTACAAAGGCGAACAAATCCAAATGTGCGGCGCGTATGCTGAGGTGGACGTGTTCGCCGAGGCACACGATCTGCCCTTCGAGGCCGACTCGCTGGACTACGTCATCTCCAGCCACGTGGTTGAGCACCTGCCCGATATACCGCGTGCCTTCAAGGAATGGGATCGCGTCGTCCGCGACGGCGGGTATGTTTTCATGATTGTCCCCCACCCCACCGCGCTGCCAGAGGACGTCGGGCTGCCTCTCAGCACCGTTGAGGAAATTGTCAAGGCGTCTGAAGAATGGGGACTGGTGAAGATAATGGATACAGACGGCGATTCTAAGCGTAAAAAAACCCGCATGTGTCTGCAAAATTTACCACTCCCCTGCTTCCTTTTCGCGCCGTCTGAATTTCAACCGAATTCAGTACACTACCTGCTGTGAGTGGGTTGTGTCTAACCCGAGGGCGGTCAAGTCTCAGAGCTTCTGTAAAAACAGGACGGCGTGGCGCGGCGTCAGCCAGCCTGACGCTGAACGTCGGACTGCCCCTGACATTCTGACCGTCCGTTGAATCGGGGTAAGGCCAAAGCTGGCCGCTACCCGTTCAGCGTGGGCTAGCGGTTGATTCGCGCACGATGAGCACCGGCGGGAACCGCACCATGCTTGTGTCTGCGCCAGCCGACCGGCGCGCGATCCGTTCCAGCAGCGAGTCAATCGCCTTACGGCTGAGCAGGTCAATTGGCTGGCGCACTGTCGTCAGGCCAGGGTGCATGAAGGCGGCCATCTCGATGTCATCGAAGCCTGTGACGGATAAATCCTCAGGTACCCGCAGACCATGATGCAGCGCCGCCTTCATCGCGCCGATAGCGATTACGTCATCTGCGGCCATGAACGCGGTGGGCAGATCCCCCTGAGCGATGACGTCAGTCATGGCCTGGTAGCCGCCGGCCATACCATCCGCCGCCTGCCGCAGCCAGGCGGGGCGCGTCTCCAATCCCTTTTCAGCCATGCACGCTAGAAACGCTTCGCGGCGTTCGCTGATGTCTCCGAGCGCCCCACCGTCCAGATAACCGATGCGGCGGTGCCCCAGCTCGTACAGGTGATCGAACAGGATGCGAATGCCGGCGGCGTTGTCAGTATTGATCGTGAACAGCGCCTGCGAGGAGCGCCCTCGGCACAGGCCGACGGCCGCGGTGACATTTTCGAGGATCGCCTCTAGGATATGCTCGTCGCGGGTCAGGTCGCCCAGGACAATCATGCCATCCACATGGCGGGTGTCCAGGATGCTGGAGACAGTCAGCGCCTGGTCAGGATCGCCGTGAGCATATCCCAGGACAATTTGGTAGCCGCTGCTGCGGGCATAGTTGGATAGTTCCTGAATCAGCGAGGCGAAAAACGGATCGGCAATCTCGTGGACGATCAATCCGATAAGGTTAGATAGGCCGCCGCGCAGGGCTTTGGCGATGGGGCTGGGCGTATACCCTAGTTCCTCGGCCACCTCACGCACGCGCTGGCGCGTTTCCTCACTGATGAATTCGCTGCGCGCCCCGCTGCTAAGCACGCGCGACACGGTGCTGTGAGAGACGCCCGCGATTCGAGCTACGTCGCGCACCGTCACACGGGCGCGACCAGGAGCGGAAGCACGGAAACTGCGTTTAGGGGTACTTGTCATCCAACAAACACTTATCTTGTAAGAGACCATGCCTCAGTTTAGCAGATGCTCTGGCAAAACTCACCCCCTAATCACTCTCGGGCGTGGTAAGTTTTGCGGACGCATGTGGTTCTTCGACGCTTAGAATCACCATTCGTATCCATGATATCCATGATATTCATACCCCTTCTCCAGAGTGTTTCTAAGAAGGGGTATCGGGCTGAGCGAAGCGGAATAATAGCCGAGGTCTTAGCCCCAACCGGCGATCTCGCCTTAATGCATTTCGGCCTGCACCGTGCCGATGCCGCGCCGGTAAAAGTGAAAGTGCACATTGGGATGATCGGCCAACAGTGACATCGGCACTGCAGTGTCCACAATGCGCTCGGAGATCATCAGCGTAGTCAGCCGCAAACCGAACGGGTTGTCATGAACGCCAGCGTGCCAGATCGAGACTTTCTCCGCCTTCCAGGTTTCATATGGCCCGACCGTAGCTGCCTGGGTAGGCACCGCCGCCACATAGCCGCCGCCCGACGTGCGCGCGTTCTGGATCACCGTCATTGGGTGCAGGTCAACCACACGAGTTTTGAGCGCCCGATAGGCCGCCGGCGGCGGCGGCGCATCTTCATAGGGCGCGACGCGGCGCGGCGGGTCGTTGAAGGCCCAATGTTTGACTTCGCCCTGGCCGCCCTGCATGACCACACATCGGATTTGGTCAAAGCTGCGGCTGTAGGCTTCCAGATCGCCGGTGGGGAAGTGCAGGTTGGCCGCTGGCATCCGCAGTGTCGGGTCAATCCGGTTGAAACACAATTCCATATCGGCCCTGGCAAAGGATAGAGGGTGAGTTGTAGGCACGGGCTGCCCGTTCTCCACCCATTCGTCCATGCCCCAGAAGTGGGCGTCGTGCAGCTTGAGTCCCAGCGCATTGACGATTCGCGCGACCAGCGGCAGCTGTTCGGTAGGGCCAATCGGTCCGCAGATGCCCGCCGGGCGATCTGGCGTAGCCTGCCGCCAGGCATCTATGTATTCGAGCGCTTCAGCCAGGTAGAAATCCTCCAGCGTATCGTAGAACGACACTTGGAACCCTGGCCGCGCCAGCTGCAGCAGATCGTCGGCCTGCAGCCGGGCCGCATCTTCCAGGATTTGCGGATCGAGCGTCGTGTAGTCCCACCACGCTGGCGCCACTTTACTGATTGGTCGAGTCACAATACCTCCCCTGTGTTAGGCGGCCTAGGCCGCAGCGAACAGACTTATCTTGGCTGAAGGCTTCAGTGCGCTACCGCGTCCAATGAGAGCCGGTCATCGAGGGCAGCCCGCAGCGGGTCAGCCTCGCGCGAGGCAAAACCCAGGTGCAAATGCCGCCGCCAGCCTTCAGCATACTCAAAGCGTCCAGAACGCCGGCCAACGGCGCGGCTGGCGTTTTCCATCTCCACCAGATACGAGTCCATGCCCTGGCTGACGTCCAGCCATTCCTTCTGCGAACAGTGCTTGGCCAGCAGGGAGCGTTTGCGAGCTAGCGTCGAACCAATGTCTACGTAGAATTCCGGTTGAACCGGCTGGCGCAGCCCATCTTCCAGCCCATGCGGCATGGCATGATAGATGACTGTCTCGCCCGTCCACATGGCTTCAGGCGGGTGGGTGGCGAAGTTCGGCATCCCGCGCGCAAACGCGCCGGTCACTACCAGCCGGCAGGTGTTCATATGGTCTTCCATGTAGTCCTGCGGCGGGTGCGTGAGGATGATATCTGGCTTAACCCGCCGGATGACAGCCGCCACCCGGGCGATCATTTCAGCCGTGTAGAAGATGCACAGATCATCTGTTACCGGTGGGTAGATGGCGGCCCCAGCCTCACGAGCCGAGTCCTGTGCTTCCTGCCAGCGCATCTGGATGATCTGATCATAGGTGTAGACCATCGTTCCGCAGCAGCCATTGGCAAGGTTCCACATGTGGATGTCAGCGCCGGCATCCTTGAGCAGCAACAGCGTGCCAGCCATATGGAACTCGATATCATCTGGGTGGGCGCCGACGGCCAAAACCGTCAGTTTGCGGGTGCTCATCACGCATCGCTCCCGAGTTCGGTTGATGTGCTGTTTCGCCTACAGCGCGACCACCGCGCCGCTCTCCAGCGAGCGCCGCGCCGCATTGGCCAACTGCACAGCCAGACGCGCCTGTTCAGGCGTGCCAAGGCTGGGCGCGCGGCCGCTGCGCACGCAGTCTACGAAGTAGGCAATCTGCAGCTCATAGGCGTCCCCGGTTTTGACTTCCGGCACATAAGCGCGCCCCGGCTCGTAGATCACCAGCCGGCTGCCGCCGCCCTGTTCGATGCTTGCGCCGCCCGCCCGAAACATGAACTCGCCTACGCCGTGCTCGCATTGGACCTTCAGGCTGCACGTGAACGGGTAATCCTTGGGCAAGAATTCACTGCCATCCACCGTGCCCTGAGCGCCGTCGTAATCCACAATGGCATGCACATCATTCCACAGGCCTGGCGCTGCCTGGTGTCCGCGCGCATAGACAGTCTTCGGACTGCCGAATATCCAGTTCAGGGCGTCCAAGTCGTGAATCATCAGATCGAGCACCGCGCCGCCGCTCAGCGCCGGATCGTTGAACCAATCGGCCCAGCCCGGCGGCGCTGACAGGCGCGAGGCCACTGCCGATAACGGCTGGCCCAGAGCGCCGCTGTGTACAATTTCCACCAGCTTCACATACTCTGGCCAGAACCGCAGGACATGGGCGATCATCAGGATGCGGCTGCTGGTACGGTGCGCATCTATGATCGCATCGCAGTCCGCGACCGTCAGGCCGAACGGTTTTTCCAGCAGCACATGTTTGCCGGCTTTCAGCGCGGCGATAGCGAACTGGGGGTGCAGGTGTGTGGGCAGCGTAATGCTGACCGCATCCAGGCTGGGGTCTTCGACGATCTCCCGGTCATCGGTCGTGGCCCGTGCCCCGACCTCCTGCGCCAACCGGTTGGCTTTGTCGAGCGATCGTGACGACACGACCGCTACCTGCACGCCGGGCAACTTGGCAAAAGCGCGCGCATGGGTACCCCCCATAAAGCCAGCGCCCAGAATTCCTATTTTCATGTCACCCTCTTTTGGCGCGGCCGGGTTATGACAGCCCCAGCGAGACTAGGTGCTGGTAGGCGCTCTTCATGGCACGATTGACTTCGGCGACCGACGGCCAGGGATCGCCCGTGAACTCAATTTCCACGCTCAGCGGGCCAGTGTAGCCACCCTGCTCCATGATGGCCAGCACCTGCTTGAAGTCAATCTGTCCTTCACCTACAGCTGGGAAGTTCCAATCCCGCACTCCGCCGATATGATCCTTCAGATGGCAGTGCACCATGTAGGGGATGGCCAGCGGCAGATCATCCACCGCCAGCGCGCCGCTGTAGAAAGTCACATTGGCGGTATCGTAGTTGATGCGTACGTTCTTACGGTTGATCTTGTTGATGACCGGGATCGCATTCTTGGCCGAGTTAGTGATCTCTCCGTGAATTTCGATACCCAGTTGAATATCCAGTTCGGCGGCACGATCCGCCAGTTTAAAAATGTTGCCCATGAAGGCGGCTTCGTCTTCCTGCTCGCTATAGTGGCCGCCGATGGCTGTGTTCATGATGCTGATGCCCATCCGGTCGCACAGGTCGAGCGCCATCAACCCCAACTCCAGCCCCTCGGTAGTGGTCAGATCTGAATGGCCGCTCAGGCTCACCGGGATCAGCCCCAGCGTGTTCAGCATCCGTTGAATGCGGCCTAGCGTCCGGGCGTCGGCGTCCAGCGGGACATGCTCAGTCCAGCCGCGCACAGCGGTCAGTTCAACGTAGCGGTAGCCAGCGGCGGCGATGCCTTCCAGCGCCGCTTCTAGACTGTGGGTATGGTAGCTGTTGGTGTGCCCAGCCAAACGATTCTTCAGTGCCATCGCAAAATTCCTTGCCTCAAAAAGCCACTCTTGCGGGGGCCGGGCAGGGACTTCAGACTCCCCGCCCGGCTCGCAGCGAAGCCGGTCGTTATTCGACCGGCCCTTGCAGTTCCAGCCCTGCCCACGCCTCAGTCAGCTCAAAGGCGGCCGCGTCCGCCGCCACGCGCTCCTTGTCAAAGGCGTTGATCAGCTCGATTAGATCGTTGGATACTACCTCTTCGGCCATCAGCCGGCGGGTCGTCTGCCCCAGCTCATAAAGGCGATCCAGGTAGCTCTGCCAGTTGGTCATGTCGGAGTAGCCATAGCCCAGCCCAGCCGCATGCGTCTGATTGTACAGGTACATGAGCTGGCGCATGGACTCCAGCGCCAGTTCGGGAGTCATTTGCTCGCGGACGGCGGCGAACTGTGCATAGGTGATCTGGCCGGCGGCCTGCGGGTTCAAGCGGCCAAACTCCAGCCCCATAGCCACGCCGCGCAGGAAGCAGGTCATAACAGCGCGCTTCTCCGGGTCTTCCAGGTCCGAAGCACGAATGGCATAGCCGTTGGACGGATCTTTAGAAAATTCGCTGCCGATCAGGTGGCGGAAATTAAGGCCGACCGCATCCCATTGGGCGCGCAGCCCCTCCCAGCTCAGCGCGGCATCCGCCAGACCCTGCTGCACCAACTGCTGCCACTGCCCACTACCGACGTAGTTGATGGTGGAGAGGTCAATACCCTGTTCGGCCAGGATGGGATCCACGATATTCCTGCCGCTCACATCCCACAGGGCGATGGTTTTGCCCTCCAGGTCCTTGACCGACTGGATGTCGCTGTCCGCGCGCACGGAGAAATTGAACACCTGCCCCGGCGCCATCTGAAACGCGATCACTACCTGAATGCCAGCATCCACCGCCGCCGTTAGCACCCCAGGCGAGGGGTAGCCCACATCGGCCTGCCCCTCAGTCAGCAGCGCCAAACCGGTGGGGCCGCCGGATATACCCGGCTGAAGCTCGACCTCCAATCCCAGTTCCTCGAAGTAGCCCAACTCTTTGGCGACCCACAGTGGGTAGTCGTCCATCACTTCCAGCGTCCCGCGCGGCGACATCCAGATGACCTTGACGCCATCCACCGGGCAGGGATCGGCTTCAGCCTGGGCCAGCGCTGGCACGACTGCGACGCCTATTAGCGCCAGCACGCCGATCACCACCAGCGTTGACCGAAGCCCAGCACCCCATTGACGAGATCCGCGAACCATATTCTGCCTCCTCAAAAGAACCTTTCACGAGACGAACCACGAACTTCTACTGCCTGGCGCCACAGCCTGCGCGGGGCTGCGCGCCCCCGCGCGCCAGCTGAGAGAACCCTCGTTTGCTCGGCTGCCGGCTCAAGCTTCCCAACTGGCCCATTTCTTGCCGATCAGGAAGAAAATGACATACATCGTGATGCCGATCAGGGCGATGATCAGGATGGTGGCAAAGAATGCTTCCATGCGCGCCAGCGACGAGTAGTACACTAGCCGGTTGCCCAACCCGGCGCCGCCGCCGACCATCTCCGCGCCCACTGCCGTCAGAAGCCCGAAGATGCCGCCGACCATCAAGCCGACGATGATCATAGGCAGCGCGATGGGAAAACGAATTTTGTAGAAGATTTGCAGGGTATTGGCGCCGTAGGAACGCGCCAGGGCGATCTTGGCTAGGTCAGTGCGACGGAAACCGGTCGCCGAATTGATCATCACCATTGGCCCGACCGCCAGCGCCACCGCCACAATACGCGGCTCCAGCCCGAATCCCAGCCGCAGCACCAGCAGCGGCACCAGCGCCAGCATGGGGGTGGTCACCAGCAGGATGATGTAGGGCGTGATGATCTTCTCCACCAGCGGCACTTGGGTGACAACGCCGGCCAACAGGATGCCAATGGTGGCGCCGATAAGGTAGCCACCCACCAGTTCCTGAAGCGTGACCCCAATGTGCGGCAGCAGCGTCTCGAAGTTGTTCACCAGCGCGTTGAAGATGCTGCTGGGGGCTGGGAGCACATAGTTCGGCACCTGGAAGGCGCGGATGAGAAGCTCGATGGTAGCGACCACCACCACCGCCACCCCTACGATGATCAGGAATTCGCGCCGGTTGCGGGCTGTAGGCACATGGGTCAGCGCCGTCCAGTCCATGAACCCCTCATCCTGGGGTTTGACATCGGTATCTTTGCGAAACTCCGGTATCGTTTCGAGTAGTTCGTCAGCCATGGGGGCGCTCCACCTTACTTCTTGATGCTGGCATAAATAAGCTCTTTAATTTCACGGGCAGTTTCCACGAAATAAGGTGAAGACTGCATGTCGAGCGTGCGGGGCCGGGGCAAATCCACCATCACCTCACGCGCCAGCCGTCCAGGGCGGGGAGTCATCACTAGAATACGGTCGGCCATGAATAAAGCCTCGACAATGCTGTGGGTAATGAACACGATTGTCTTGCGCTGTTCCGACCACAGCTTCAGCAGCAACAGATTCATCTCGTCGCGCGTGAAAGCATCCAGCGCGCCGAATGGCTCATCTAGCAGTATCACTGACGGATCAAACGACAGACAGCGCACCAGCGAAGCGCGCTGCTGCATCCCGCCCGAAAGTTCGCGCGGGAACTTATTCTCAAACCCGGCCAGGCCAACTGTCTCCAGCAGGTGCTGGATTCGAGCCTGATATCGAGTCGCATCCAACCGCTTGATCTCAAACGGGAACAGAATATTTTTCATCAGGTTGCGCCACGGCAGCAAATTGGCTTCCTGAAAGACCATGCCAATCTCTGGCCGCGGGCCTTTCACCGGCGTGCCATCCAGCATCACGACACCCGAAGTCAGTGGATGCAGGCCGCTCAGCGCCCACAGAAGCGTCGTTTTGCCGCAGCCGCTGGGGCCGACAACGCACACAAATTCACCTTCGTGAATCTCGGCGGAGAAACTGTCAAGCGCCAGCAGTGGGCCGGTCGTAGTCTGGTAAATCTTGGTGGCTTTATCAATGACCAGGCGAGACGTCGGACGGGAAGAAACCACTGCTGCAGTAGATATTTCTTGCGCTTCAGCAGCCACGCTTTTGTCCTCTCAACTATCGGAAACACGAGTTCACGACGAGCGCTTGCCAAACCACACATCGGGGTCTTTGTAAACCATGTACTCAATCGGCATCCCATGCTGCTTGACGTAGGCAATCGTCAGGTTGTCATCCACCTCGAATGGCTCGATTAGGATCTCGGCGCCTTCCAGCAAGACCGGAAAATCTTCAGCCTTCACCCGGTAAGCGACATGCGGCAGATTCACTACCTCCCAGCGGCAAGGGGTGTCCGGTTCAAAGCGCAGGAACTCGACACGATATTTGTGTTGGTGTGGGTTGGTGAC
>Ga0308414_1002726_pt1 | contig 11466 bp, 13 predicted proteins | sample HotsprSampleOS50_FD_205667 | JGI IMG/M metagenome (GOLD analysis project Ga0308414, IMG submission 205667) | Hot spring phototrophic mat microbial communities from Octopus Spring, Yellowstone National Park, Wyoming, United States - 20090730_OS50 ... | reverse complement strand
GCCCTTTTACCCCGCACGCATCAGCCCGCCGCGGCCGGCGGCCCTCCGTAATGATTTCCATTCCAATTCAATTCATGGGAGGGGCAACGGCCTCGTTGCCCTTTTACCCCGCGCATCAGCCCGCCGTGTGCAGCGCTCCTCCCGAGTCGCCGGATCTAGGCAGTTGACCTCCCTTGCCTCTTTCGCTACAATAGAACTGCAGGTTTGGTAGTCACCATGGCACATCGCCGTGATACACTCTAGTATTGAGGAAGATACATGAGCACTGACGAACACGCGCAACTCGTCGTGTACAAAGCCCGCACATCTGCTTTGGTCTCCTGTGCAGTTGTGCATATTCTGGCTGTTTTTTCATGCTGATCTGTCTCCCGTTGATACTAACCGGCTGGGCCATCGCGGCGGCCTCTCAACACGCGAATGTCAACACTGCCATGCCGGCCAAAAACCATGTCCCTCATCATCGTTGCCGGCCTTGCCATTGTGGCGTAGCGCTTCCGGCTGGGCATGTGCTCGCTTCTGCGCGCTGCTCGCCCTGCCCGCTGCTCCCCAGTCACTTCATCACCTCTTCAACCCTTTCCTTAACCTCGCCGAACACGCCGTCACCAATAATTACTCGTTCCTCGCCGCTCTTTCCATCGCTCATCTATGGTGTAATGTCGCCCAATCGCAATATATCTACCCGGTTAACGATCAGCGCCTCGCGATTGAATGGGAACGCATGCGCCTCACCATCAACGAGCTCTTCACCCTTTCTCTTCTCCCGCCGCGCGCAACCTCTCCTCGTTCTCCTACATCCCCAGCGTAGATCCTCCCAGATGGTTCCCCGCCGCCGCCTTCATCGAAGCCAGCACCGGTCTCTCCAACCACACTTTTACCGCCATCCACACCGCGGTCTTTGCCCGCACGCTCACCCTGCCTGTCATCGAAGGACAGTTTAGCTTCGTTTCTTTGCGCACGCTCTCCGTACTCACCTATCTCCCCGAACCCCATCTCTCCGTCCCCCTGCCCGCCTCGCTCGACGCCTTGTCCGCTATGCTTCCCTCTGCCCCCTTCACCTCAGTCATTCCACTACCCGATACACTCGATAGGTTCTCCCCTCCCTCCTCTCAATCATACTCTCACTTCGGCGGTAGCCACTTGCTCTCTCCTCACCGCGCCTACGCCACCAACACCGTCCATTTCTGCTGGCGTCCGGGTAATGATGCCATCACCTCTCTCCTGCCCAACCTCCAGCGCGCGCGCCTCTTTCTCGCCAACGCTCAGAGTATTCTCAACGCATCTCGCACCACTCGAAACACGCCACCATAACACGCGCCCCACGCACGCCCCGCCCAGGCGCCTTCTACCAGCTCTCCCCCTCACTCCGGCCGCACCGCAAACGCCGACAAATACGTTTTCTGAAACCATTCAAACGACAACAGCGCGTGGCCATCTTTGCCCCAATTGTCGCCCCATGAATTCCGCACCTCAAACGCGCCGCCCCCCGGCAAATCCTTCTCCAGCACATACCCCACTGCCACGATCGCATGATTCCCCGCGCTCTTCTTCCACGGCTTGATCAGCTTCCGGTTCCCAAACGTCACTTGCTCCGGCCACGTCAGGCAAAACGTCACCGGATTGCTGCTTACCAGCGCCCCGCAGATCGCCTGAATATCCGCCGCCTCAATTTTCTCGCCGCCGAAAAACTGCACCTGCACCCGCCCGCGTTGCTTCGCGTCCGCCAACGCCTCTTTGTCCGGCCGGCCCACGCCCCCGTGATCGCGATATTTCGCCCCAAACATCCACTCGCTCGTGTACCCATACTGCTCAAGCGCCTTCAGCACATCACCAATCCGGTACCCCTCATTGTCTGCTGTCATTCCACGCACTTGATTCGCCCCCCATTGCAAAAACCGCTCCGACAACTTCTCCGGCTTCCCCAGCCGCGCCAAATGGAATTCCAACGGATTAATTACCCCAAAAATCAAACACGACCCGCGCCGCCCTTGATCATCCACATCCATCCGAAACGCCTTGTACGCCGGCCGCAGCGAAAAACTGGCCGGCAACGCGCTCCCTGCTCCTCCCACCGCCTTCTGTGCCCCCGCCCCCGCTCCGCCCGCCCGCACCACCACACTCGTCGCATACGCGCGATCCGCTTCGCTCAGCCGCCCCAACGGCACCCGGCTGCTCTTCCCATCCTTCCGCTCCAACGTGACCATCGTTCCGTCACACGCCACCAACTTGGCCGTGATCGCCCGCCCCTGCGCATCACGCCATTCTCGAAATGCTTCCTCTGCCAGTCCCACAAACACCACCAGTGTTGCTGCCAATGCCGTACGCCACTGCATACGCGCTCCATCTGCCATTTACTGTAATACCCCCGTAAATCCAATAAAACCTAGCGCCATCAATCCCGCAATGATCAGCGTAATTCCCGGTCCCTGCAGCCCCACAGGCACCCGCGCCACCGCCATCTTCTGCCGTATCCCCGCCATCGCCACGATCGCCAGCATCCATCCCAGCCCGCTCCCAAACCCATACCCGATCGCCTGCACAAACGTATATTCACGAATGACCATAAACAACGACGCCCCCAAGATCGCGCAATTCACCGTAATCAACGGCAGGAAAATTCCCAACGCATAGTACAGCGGCGGCGAATACCGCTCGATCACCATCTCTACAAACTGCACAAACGCCGCAATCACAATGATAAACAAAATGAACCGGTAGAACTCAATCCGCAGCGGCACCAACACCCACCAGTACATCATCCAGTTCAATACGGTCGTGCATGTCATTACAAACACTACCGCCGCGCCCAGCCCCACCGCCGTCTTCACTTCACGTGAAACTGACAGAAACGAGCACATCCCCAAAAACGTCGTCAGCAGGATGTTCCCCGTGAACACCGCCGCCACGCACACCACCAGCGCTTGATAAAATTCTCCGCTCATGTTCATGACTTCTTCTCCTGCGCCGCTTCAGGCGCATACGCGCGAAACACCCAAATCACCAGCGCCAACGTGAAAAACGCCCCCGGCGGCATCACCATGATGATCCATTTGTCCCAGTATGGCCCCGAAAAATAGGGCACCGCACAACCCGCGATCGTCCCCATCCCAAACAATTCCCGCACTACCGCGATGATGAGCAAAATGAACGAATAGCCTATCCCGCTCATCAACCCATCCAAAAACGACGCCCCCGGCGGGTTGGTTATCGCAAACGCTTCCGCCCGCCCCATCAAAATGCAATTGGTAATAATTAACCCCACAAATGGCCCAAGATTTTTCCGCATCTCTGGCCAATACGCCGCTAATGCCAAATCCACCAAAATAACATAAAACGCCATGATCAGTGTTTCCACCATCATGCGAATGTTGCGCGGCGTCCACTCCCGCAACAGCGACACGGTCAGACTGCTAAACGCCGTGACCAGCGTCAATGCCGCGCACATCACTAACGTATTCAACACCAAATTCGTCACCGCCAGCGTGCTGCAAATGCCCAGTATCTGCCGGTAAATCGGGTTGTTGTACCACACCGCGTCCAAAGTAATTGTCCGCGCGCTTGTCGTCTTGGAAGGGCTCATTGTTTTTTATACCAATGCTTATTCATGAATGTGTCCTGCAACATATGCGAGAAGCGCTTCAATACCTGCACATCACGTTCCATGCCAAGTTCTTCTGGAAAAAATCGTAGCGATACTGCACGGCACAATCTGTCAATCCACTCAACTGTTCAGACCAACATGGCACGTCAATCTTGTGGTCACGAAGGACACGGGAAAGCTCTTCAAGATCATGTGTTCGAGGATAGACGACTCCATGAAAGCACAGTAATGCGTTCAATCCTTTCTCTACTGCTTGTTGAGCGTGAACCCCAAAAATCGCATCAGTGACATCAGGGGCGTGAGCCATCACGCGGCATGCGTTTGCATCATTGCGCGCCAGCTCCAACAAGACACGCGCATGCCTCTCACCGCTCATACAACACTATTCCCTCGTGTTCCGCCCGCGCAATCACATGATTGACTGCGCTGCGCCACTCCTCATATTCTGCGCTGCTGCACAGAATTATATCTTTGGGCACACGCACATCTGCCACCGCAGACCGTAAACGCTGTAGTCCCGCGCACCGTGGCCGCTGCGCCCCAAACGGCCCGTCCTCCACTACCAACACGTCAATATCCGACCCGGCCTGCGCCGTGCCGCGCGCGTATGAGCCAAATAAGATCACCCGCCGCGGCTTTGCACACTCCACAAGCCGCGCGGTCAATCGTGCGAGCACTTCACGCTGGTCTTCCATGCCAGCCTCACAATTTCGCATCTTGCATCACAACGATAGCCAGGCTGTGCGCTACTGCTGCATCTCTTTCCGCCACGCCGCAATGCGCGCGTTCATAAACCGCTCCAGCCGCGTTGACGTTTGCGTCCCGCCCGTGACAGCGTCCACCGCGCCCTTGCCGCCCGCATACGCAAACGGAATGGCCGGGTCGTCCGCCGCCAACGTCACATTCGTAAATTGCATCCGGAACCAGTCCTGCGCAATCTCCGCCCCCAGCCCCGGCGTCTCACTCTGTTCATAAAAACTCACTCCGCGCACCGTCTGCCTGTCCGCGTTGATCGCCAGCACCCCCTTGATCGGCGCCCAAAATCCCTGCCCCTCGATCGGCAGCGCATACGCGGCAATCTGCCCGTCTTTGCGGTACGGATACGCTCCTCCCACAAGATTCGTATCCACCCCCTCCACAAACAACTCATGATAGCGCTGCTTCGGCGTGCTGGCCGGCATCTCCGGCTCCAACGCCAGCATTACCGCGCGCTCAAACGCCAGCCGCTCATTCCGCTTCACCCGCTCACGCGTCGCTTCCGACAAGCCGATCAAAAGCGCCGTCGGAAGCACCGTAATCACAAACATGTACACCACGGGATACCATGGTTGTTCGCGTATGCCCGCACTCATCATGCTGCTCCTGCGCGCGCCGGCGCGCCGCGTTGCTTCCACGCATTCACCCCATAGTCAAGAATCGCTGAAAACATATTCGCTATCAACAGTGAAAACATAAACCCAGCCGGAAATATTGAAAAGTTCCGAATCACTAACGTGCAGAGCGCAATCAACACGCCATACATCACCCGCGCCGGCTCCGTCTTCGGCGCGCTCACCGGGTCCGTCGCCATAAAAAACGCCCCAAACAAAAACCCAGCTCCCAACGTCACTGGCAACGCGCCCACAAATGGCTTCACCCCCAGCCACGCCAAACTTTGGTTCAGCACCATGTACGTGATTATCACCGACAAAATGATCGTCCGGCTCGCCGTCTTTGTCCAATACAAATACACCCCGCCAATCAGTATCAACACTGAACTCGTCGCCCCCATCACGCCACTGATGTTGCCAAACAACAACTGCCACAACGACGGTACATTCGGATCACGCCCCGCAAAAATGTTGATTTTCACCAGCCCCATCGGCGTGGCTGTCGTAATCGTATCCGGCGCCGCCGTGCTCCACTGCGCCAGCGCCCCATACCAGTGCGTCAGATCAATCCCGCCCGTGAACCCCGCCTCAATCCACCGCTGCAGCGCGTCAAAAATGCCCGGCGCCGGCGCCGCCCAGCGCGCCGTCATCGCCAACGGAAAACATATATACACAAAACACCGCCCCGCCATCGCTGGATTGAAGAAATTCCTCCCAAACCCCCCAAACACTTCTTTCGTCAGTACCACCGCAAAGATCATCCCAATCACGACTACATGCCATGGCACCGTCGGTGGCAAAATCAACGCGTATAAAAATGCGGTCACAAACACTGCCTCCGTCACAGGCTCTTTGCGCCGCCGGCAAAAGGCATATTCGCACACAAACCCTGTCACACACGCCCCCGCCACCACCGCCAGCACCCGCCATCCGAACAAATACACCCCCCCCAGCGTGCACGGCACCACCGCTGCTATCACCCGCCGCATGATGTCCTGCCGCTTTAATATCACCGCCATCCTTCCTCCCTATCTTGTCCGCATCGCGCTCTCATCTGCTGTTCTCTTTTCCTTTTCAATAGGTCCTATCCGTCCTATACGTCCCATTCTTTCCTATCCCACAAATCACAATTCCTAAATCGCAATTCGTAAATTGTAATTTGTAAATTGTAAATTGTAAATTTTCAAATCCCCTCCCCACACCGCTTCACCAACTCCTCTCCCACCCGCTTCCCCAACGCCACGCATTGCAGCAAATCATCGGCCGTCGGAACATAGTTCACCTTCACCGTCTCCGCCACCAGCTCCACATTCATGCCCTGCATGTATTGTTCGAGCTCCTTCATGGCATTGTGGCTCCAGCCAAACGAGCCAAAACACGCGCCTATCTTGTTGGCCGGCTTCAGCCCGCTCACATACGTCAGCACATCCGCCATCGTCGGGAAAATCCGGTTGTTCATCGTGCACGAACCCGCTATAAACGCGCCCGCATCGAGCAACTCTGTGATCACATCGCTGCGGTGCGCGCCAAACATCGGCATCACCTTCACCCGCGCACCACCCGCGCTCAACCCTTCCGCCACCGCCGACGCCATCTTCTCCGTGCTGTGCCACATCGTGTCAAACACCACCACCGCCTTCCGCGTTGGCTTCTGCGCCACCCACTGCTGGTACAAACTCAAAATCCATTCAATATCCTGCGCCGTCCTCCACAGCGGCCCGTGGTCTGGTGCAATCATCGTGAGCGGCAAATTCAACCCCAGCAGCGCTTGCAGCGTCTTCCCTACAATCGCTGAGTACGGCAGCACAATGTTCGCATAATACTTCGCCGCCTCCCAGTGTACTATGTCGCGCGGGTTCTCATCCGCAAACAGCTCCGTCGTCGCCAAATGCATCCCAAACGCATCCTGCGAAAATAGCACGCCATCGTCCGTCAAAAACGACACCATGCTGTCCGGCCAGTGAATCATACGCGTCTCAAAACACTGCAGCGTGCAGTTCCCTAAATCAATCCTCCCGCCATGCTCCACCGCCTGTATGTCATACCTGTGGTGAAAATGTGCCTTGAGCGCCTTCACCCCATTCGCCGATGCAAACACCTTCTCCGGCTGCACCGCCGCCATCACGTCCATCAACGACCCGCTGTGATCCATTTCCGAATGGTTGGATACAATGTAGTCTATTTTCCGCGGATCTATCACCGACGCAATCCGCGCCATCATCTCGTCCTTCAACGGCGTCTTGACCGTGTCCACCAACGTGACTTTGTCCGCCATGATCAGGAAGGCATTGTACGTGGAGCCGCGGTCGGTTTTATACCCGTGAAAATCCGTCAGCGTCCAATCTATCCCTCCTACCCAATACACACGCGGCGAAACCTGCCGCGCCATGAACGGTTGTGTGGTCACCTGCATCATCTATCTCCAAACGTCATGTTACATACAAAAGCGCGCCGCACGCAGCGCACGTTCTTACACGTCTATTATACTGAAACACCTGCCGCGCCGCAACCCTGCTCTCATCCCCACGGCACTACAAACAACAACACCGACATGTATTGCAACACCCCCCCGCCCAACACAAACATATGCCAGATCGCATGATTATACGGCAGCGACCGCCATGTGTAAAAGATCACGCCAAACGTATAGCTCAACCCGCCCGCAAACAACAGTACCAACCCCGGCACCGGCACGGCATTGATCAGCGGCTTCACCGCCACAATCACTATCCACCCCATCGCCACGTACAGCAGCGTTGATAACAGCGGAAATTTCCCCACACAAAACGCCTTGTAGAAAATCCCGCACAACGCCAGCCCCCATATCACCCCAAACAGCGACCAGCCCCATGCCCCGCGCAGCGCCGTCAACGTAAACGGCGTGTACGTCCCCGCAATCAATAGATAGATCGCCGAATGATCCATTATGTTGAAAAAATGCTTGATCCGCCGCCCATGCAAACTATGGTACAACGTAGATGCCAGAAACATCAATATCAACGTCGCCCCATAGATGCTGCACCCCACAATATGCCATGCCGTCCCGTGCAACGCCGCATACACCACCAGCACAGCCGTGCCGGCGATGCCCAGCACGATTCCCACGCCATGCGTGATGCTGTTCACCAATTCTTCGCGCCGCGTTTGCTCAATTCCAGTATTCATGCACTTATAATACTAATTTCACCACCGCCTGTCAAGCCCTAGCCTCGCCCTGGATACAGCGACTAGTGACATAGGACTGGAGGGGCAGCGGCCTCGCTGCCCTCATACTACGCGCGCACAAGGCCGCCGAGGCCGGCGACCCTCCCTAGTCGCCGGATCTAGGTATCTCACCTACACCACAATGCCAACCTGCCACTCATTGTTCATTCAACATTTTCTGCCGTTTGCAATCAACCGTTTTTGTCGAATGACAACCTTCCTTTTTCGTCCTTTCTCACACGTCCGCCCCCTGCACCTTCTCACCCACCTCATGCCGCCCGCCAGCTGCATTCGAGAATTCAACCTGGCACCAGGGTGCCTGGCTTGGAATCTTTAATTCTCAGCCACCAAGGTGCCAGGCCAAAAATCTTCAATTTAGGATCACCGCTAAGTGTAATCTAAACTTTTTTGGCACCAGGGTGCCTGGCTTGGAATCTTTAATTCTCAGCCACCAAGGTGCCAGGCCAAAAATCTTCAATTTAGGATCACCGCTAAGTGTAATCTAAACTTTTTTGTGGACTGCTGTAGTGCTCTGGCGGCAGCTTCGCTCTACGCTCCGCGCAGCGGGGCAAGCACTCTCCAAAGCTAGTCGCCGGATTTATCTCCCCACACGCTCTCACACTCTTTGACGCACATTTGCTATACTATGGTCATGATCCTGTTACTGCTGTTTGCTCTGCTCTTCGGCGCGTGCGTGGGGTCGTTCCTCAACGTGCTAATCCTGCGCTTGCCCGCAGGCGAGTCCCTCTGGCGGCGCGCGTCGCACTGCATGGTGTGCCATGCGCCCATCCGCGTCTACGACAACGTTCCGGTGCTCAGTTACATCGTCTTGCGCGGCCGCTGCCGCGCCTGCGGCGCCCGCTTTAGCCCACAATACGTGATCATCGAAGCTGTCACGGCTATTGTCTTCGCCGCAACGTTTTGGCACCGCTGTGCGCCGCTGGCAACATCCTTCGACTCCGGCGTCATGCCGTCATGGCAGGCGCTCTGGGGCTGCGCCGCGCCCTGGCTGGCAGACATCTCGCTCTTCAGCATCCTGCTGGCCATGACCGTCATTGACGCCCGCCACTTCATTATTCCGCTCGAGCTGTCCGTCTCCGGCTTCCTCATCGGTGCCTGCCTCAGCCTCCTCTATCCGCAATTGCGCGGTGTGGATTCTGTCTGGCTCGCCTTCAGCGAAATGGGCACAGCGCTGATCGCGGGCGCCGGCCTGATGCTCGTCGTCCGCACGCTGGGCGGCTGGTGGTTCCAGCGCGAAGCGCTCGGCATGGGCGACGTGCACCTCATGGCCATGCTGGCGATGTACATGAACTGGCTGTCTATTTTGCTGGTCATTTTTTTCTCTGCCTTGCTCGGCAGTATCGGCGGGATTACGGCCAAAATCGTGCAACGCCGGGCGCATTGGCGTTTCGAAATTCCATACGGCCCGTACATCGCCGCCGGCGCCCTCGTGGCACACTGGTGTGGCACGCCGTTGATCGAATGGTATCTCTCGTTCGTGGCGTTATGATATAATAATGCTAGTGCTGGGAGGGGTGGCAGAGTGGTCGATTGCGTCGGTTTTGAAAACCGATGTGGGGGCAACCTCACCGGGGGTTCGAATCCCTCCCCCTCCGCCACGCACACCCGCGCTCGCCGCGCAGCCCAACACAGTGGCCCGTCATGGCTGTATCTTCTATGTATGTCAAACTTGAAGGCATTCCCGCGCTGAAATTCGGCGCTGGTGAAGATACCACCTTTGCCGGCGCGGCCCAGCGTATGCTCAATGCCATGGGCCGCCCGATGCCCTACTATGAAGTCATGGCCTTGAGCGGCGCGGCCTTCCGCCTGCAAATTCACTGCAATGGCTGGCGCGTTAACTCACCTGATCTGATGTGCGGATATGATCTCACCACCACACTCGCCGCGGCATGCGGCATCGAACTCGAACGCATCTGGCTGTGCTGCAATCCGCACAAAATTGAACTGGGCCGCGCGCGCGTGCTCCAGGCGTTGCAGCGCGGCTGGCCCTCCATTGGCCTGGGCATGGACGGCAAAACTCATCACGGTTTGATCATCGGCGGCACGCCTGATGCCCTGCTCGCCCTCGACTATTCATATCCAAGTTCTTCTCATGAGGTGCTGGAGAAGCTGGTGTGGTGTTATCATATTCCTGTGACAATGCACGACCCGCCACCGCGGCACGTACAAGTGCGCACAGCGTTCTCCCTCGCACGCACGTTGATGCGCCAGCCGCGCGCAAACTCCTTTCATCTCGGCCTCGATGCCTACGAGTACTGGCGCGCGACGCTCACGAATCCCGATCATCACAATGCTCAACACGACGACTGGCGCACGCGCGAGCGCAACGACGGTAATTACTGGATTCTGCTATCGCTGGTGGATGCGCGGCGTAGCGCCGCCGCCTTCTGCGCCGCGCTCGCTGATGAGTTCCCTCATTGCCGTCACACCCTGCGTGATCTGCACCAATTGTACACCGCCATGGCCGGCACGTTGCAGCCCTTGCTGACACGCCAAACCGTGCGCCCCGCCCAGCGCATTTCGCGCGCCTGGCCCTGGACAATGTACGACCGCCGCAAGCAGGCCCTCCTGCTCGAACACGTCCAACGCTACGAATGCCAGGCCCTGACCCTCCTCGACGAGCTGCTGCATCAACTCCCAGCTGAATAACGCACCCCCGGCAACAACTCGAAGGCCTGTCGTGTGCTTCAACAACAAACACTTCGTGATTCCTGTGATGTTGCTGAGCGCGCAGAGCTTGCAGAGCAGTGTGGTCAGCAGTACCTGCGCTGACGCACTCGACAGACCGCACCGCCGCTGCAGCCTCTTACGCGGAGAAGCGCGAGAGATGCGCCGCGCCCGCCACGTTGCACCATAACCCGTCAAGCGAGCCGTTGCGCATCTCGACCTCGCGCACCTGCACGTTGTGCTCAGATAGGAACCTGTCGCCCAGCTCCACGACGGCATCCAAATAGAGGCCGCGAAAGCCGGCGATGGCCTCCGAATCAACAATCATGCGGCCGCAGACAATACGGCCGCAAAAGTAGATATGCTGAAGCGAGAGATGCCAGATGCCGAACGTAGTGTAGAGGAGCCATCTTGGCTCCTCAGGCGGCAAGCTGCCGCCTCTACTCTACCGTAGAGGAGCCATCTTGGCTCCTTAGCCGGACTTTACAAGTTATCTACACTGAAACAACCGCTTGCCCAGTATTCATCGGACGTTCCGGCGGATCAGGCTGTTGTACCTCACAGCGGTGCGATCCAGCGCTCGAGCTGAAACGGCTCATACCGCGT
>Ga0308414_1002725_pt1 | contig 11470 bp, 8 predicted proteins | sample HotsprSampleOS50_FD_205667 | JGI IMG/M metagenome (GOLD analysis project Ga0308414, IMG submission 205667) | Hot spring phototrophic mat microbial communities from Octopus Spring, Yellowstone National Park, Wyoming, United States - 20090730_OS50 ... | reverse complement strand
GTTCGACAACGTGCACATGGGCGTCACGGCGGAAAACGTGGCGAAAAAATACGGCGTCTCGCGCGAGGACCAGGACGCGCTCGCCGCCGAGAGCCACCGCCGCGCCCAGGCGGCGATCGACCACGGCTACTTCCGCGCCCAGATCGTGCCGGTGCCGATCAAGGTCAAGCGCGACATGATCCCGTTCGAGATGGACGAGACGGTGCGCGCCGACGCCACCGTCGAGAAACTGTCCAAACTGAAGCCGGTGTTCGACAAGGAGGGCACCGTCACCGCCGGCAACGCCTCGAGCATCAACGACGCGGCGGCGGCGCTGGTGCTGGCCGACCGCGAAATGGCCGAGCGCCGCGGCCTGCAGCCGCTCGGCCGGCTGGTGGCCTACAGCTACGCCGGCGTCGACCCGAAGTTCATGGGCATCGGCCCGGTGCCGGCGGTCAACCGGCTGCTGGCCAAGACCGGGCTCGCGATCGACGACATCGACGTCTTCGAGGTCAACGAGGCGTTCGCGGCGCAGGCGCTGGCGGTGTGCCGGGAACTGAAGCTGCCGATGGAGCGCACCAACCCGAACGGCAGCGGCATCTCGCTCGGCCACCCCATCGGCGCCACTGGCGCGATCCTGGTCGTCAAGGCGCTGTACGAGCTGCACCGCACCGCCGGGCGGCGGGCGGTGGTGACGATGTGCATCGGCGGCGGCCAGGGCATCGCCGCCCTCGTCGAGCGCACCTGAGCGGCCGAAGGCGAAGAACAACCCACGGAAGGAGACGGCAATGAAACGCGTCGAAGGAAAGACGGCCCTGGTCACCGGCGCATCGCGCGGCATCGGCCGGGCGATCGCCATCGAGCTGGCCCGCGAGGGGGCGCGGGTGGCGGTCAACTACGCCAGCAACGATGCCGCTGCGCAGGAGGTCAAGAGCGCGATCGAGCAGCTCGGCGCCGAATGCCTGCTGCTGAAGGCCAACCAGGCCGACGCGGCGCAGGCGCGGGCGATGGTCAAGCAGGCGGCCGAGCACTTCGGGCACCTGGACGTGCTGGTCAACAACGCCGGCATCACCCGCGACGCGCTGCTGACCAAGATGACCGACGAGCAGTGGGTGCAGGTGATCCAGACCAACCTCAACGGCTGCTTCTTCTGCACCTCGGCGGCGATCCCGTACATGACGCGGCAGAGCTACGGCCGCATCATCAACATCAGCTCGATGAACGGCCAGGTGCCGGCGGTGGGGCAGGCCAATTACAGCGCCAGCAAGGGCGGCATCATCGCCTTCACGCGCACGGCGGCGGCCGAACTGGCGCGCTACGGCATCACGGTCAACACGATCGCGCCGGGGTACACCGACACCGACATGTTCGCCGCCGTGCCGGCGCCGATCCAGGCGCAGATCAAGGCGCGCATCCCGCTGGCCCGCTTCGCCCACGCCGAGGAGATCGCCAAGGCGGTGATCTTCCTGGTCGCCGACGGCGACTACATCACCGGCGAGCAGATCAACATCAACGGCGGCGCGTTCGAGGCCTGACGGCGCGGCGGCGCACTCGGCACGGGCGCGGCGGCCGATTGGCTGCGGCCGCGCCCCGGGTTCGCCGCGTCGGCGGCGGCAGATCCGCCACACCCGCGGTGGCGGTCACACGCGCCGCGGCGGTATCGCCGCGCCCGTGGCGCCGGATTCACCACTCCCGCAGTCGGCGGATTTTCGAAGCGCGCGGTGGCGGATTCACCACACGCACTCGACGGCGGCCATCGCCGCCGCGGGGCAAGCACGGGCGCCGCGCCTGCTGGGTGGCTTGCGGCGCCCGGCGTCGCTACCGCTGCCGCACGTACTGGCCGGGCGCGTCCTCGAGCGGCGCGTAGCCCTTGCGGGGCGCGCCCATCGCTGGCGGTTTGACCCGCGCGCTGGAGTGCGCGGCCAGCCAGCGGTGCAGCGCCGGCCACCACGAGCCTTCGTGCCGGGTGGCCGCCTCGACCCATTCCTCGGGGGCCAGATGCGGGTCGGCCAGCCGGCGCGTCTTGATGCGGTAGTGCCGCTTCGGGTTCACCGGTCCGCAGACGATGCCCGCGTTGTGGCCGCCGGCAGTCAGCAGGAAGGTGAAGTCGTCGGAGCGCACCAGGTTGTCGACCTTGTATACGGACTTCCACGGCGCCACGTGGTCCGACTCGGTGCCGACGACGAACATCGGCACGCGGATGTCCGACAGGCGCACCAGCCGGCCGCCGACCGGGAAGCGGTTGGTCGCCAGCTCGTTGTCGAGGAACAGCCGGTACAGATACTCCGAGTGCATCTTCCAGGGCATGCGCGTGCCGTCGGCGTTCCACGCCATCAGGTCGATCATCGGGTCGCGCTTGCCTTTCAGGTACTTGTTGACGATCGGCTGCCAGATCAGGTCCTGCGACCGCAGCATCATGAAGGCGCCGGCCATCTGCTTGCTCTCCAGCACGCCCTTGCGGTGCATCGACGCCTCGAGCATCGCCAGCTGGCTGGGGTTGATGAAGAACGCCAGCTCGCCCGGCTCGGAAAAGTCGGTCTGCGCCGCGAACAGCGTCAGCGAGGCGAGGCGATCGTCGCGGTCGCGCGCCAGCGCGGCGGCGCCGATGGCAAGCAGCGTGCCGCCGATGCAATAGCCGATGGCGTGCACCTTGCGCTCGGGCACGATCGCGCTGACCGCGTCGAGCGCGGCGACGAAGCCCTTGACCAGGTAGTCCTCCATGCCGATGTCGCGGTCGGCCTCGGTCGGGTTCTTCCACGACATCGCGAAGACCGTGTGCCCCTGGTCGACCAGGTATTTGATCATCGAGTTGCGCGGGCTCAGATCGAGGATGTAGTACTTCATGATCCAGGCCGGCACGATCAGGATCGGTTCGGCGTAGACGTCCTTCGTCGTCGGTTCGTACTGGATCAGCTCGATCAGCTCGTTGCGGAACACCACCTTGCCGGGCGTCACCGCCAACGTCTCGCCAACCTGGTAGTCCTCGGCGCCGACCGGTTCGCGGTCGGCGAGCGTGCGGCGCAGGTCCTCGACGAAGTTCTCGAGGCCGCGCACCAGGTTCTGGCCTTGCTCCGCCAGCGTCAGCGCCAGCACTTCCGGGTTGGTGGCGAGGAAGTTCGCCGGCGACGACGAGTCCATCAGCATCCGCACCGCGAAGTCGAGCAGCTGCGTGTGGTACTCGCTGACGCCGTCGACGTCGTGCACGGCGTCCTTCATCAGCGCCACCGCGTTCTGGTAGGCGCGGGCGTAGACGTTGAACGGGAACTGCGCCCAGTCCGGCGCGCTGAAGCGGCGGTCGGCTTCGCCGTCCAGGCCCTCGGTCGGCGAGGCACCGTTGCCGGCGAGCGCGCGCAGCGCGAAGCTCCAGGTGTCCTGCATGCGTTCGAGCATGTCGTGCTGCAGTTCGCGCTGCTTGGCCGGGGCGAGCGCCAGGTGCATCGCCCAGTCGGCCCAGGCGGTGGTGAAGGCCGTCGGCGCCAGCCCGGCGGTCATCTGCGCCACCTGGGCGCGGAACTCGCGGTCGAACTCCTTGCGCGCGAGCTTGATCTTGGCTTTGGGGCTCATCTGTGCACCTTGTCGGGCGACGTCGCCTGCATCAGACCGGCGCGTGCCAGCCGGCATCGACCCACAGCTCGCCGCTGACCGCCGAGTTGGCCAGCATGAAGCAGATGGCGTCGGCGATCTCTTCCGGCCGGATCAGCCGCCCGAGCTGCGTGTACGGCAGGATGTTCTTCTGCACGTAGTCGGCGCCGAGCGCCCGCACCATCGGCGTGTCGGTGAAGCCGGGGTGGATGACGCTGCAGCGCACGCCGTAGAACATCGCCTCCTTCATGATCGTCGCCGCCGCGCCCTCCAGACCGGCCTTGGTGCTGGCGTACGAGATCTGGCCGCGGTTGCCCTGCGACGAGATCGAACCGATGAACACCACCGAGCCCTGGATGCCTTCGTCCGCGTGCCAGCGCTTCAGCCCGCGCGCGGCCCGTTCCTCGGCGATGCGGCCGATCATCTCCAGCGCCCAGTACACCGGTGCGATCAGGTTCACGTCGACCACCAGCTTGAACAGCTCCAGCGGATAGATGCGCGCCTTGCCCGTGGCCTTGTCGATGCGCACGGCCAGATCGTCGCGGGTGATGCCCGCTGCCGGCACGCACATCGTCACCGTGCCGAACTTGCGGCTCATCGCGTCGTAGACCTGGGCCCGGAAGGCGGCGTCGGTGGTGTCGCCCTGGAACGGGATCGCATAGGTGCGCCCGGCCTCGGCGTTGAGCCTGGCGGCGACGTCTTCGATGGCGTCGCTGACGTCGACCAGCGCCACCGCGGCCACGTCGCGCCGCGCCATCGCTGCCGCCACGGCGCGGCCGATGCCGCTGCCACCGCCGGTGATGACGGCCACGCGGTTCGTGAATTCCATAAAGCGCCTCCCCTGGGCGAATGGTGCGATGCAGCATCTTACGTCACACACGGTGGTGCTGCACGTTGGCTGCAGGGTCGGTCCGCGTCTTTTTGCGCCGCACTTGCGCTGGCGCAATGCCGGGGGCGGCCGACCGCGCGGCCGGCCCGGAGGCGGCCGGAATCGGCGTGTTCGGCGCCATCGCGCCGCGCCGACTGTGGGCGGGCACCGCTGCGGGCAATGCTGACGAGTCGCGTCCGGCGGCGGCCCCGGGCAGCCGCCGTGCGCCGGGCGGCCGGAGGCGACATGGGCGGCGGCCGAAGGCGCGGCGCCGGCAGCGGTAAGACGGCCGAGGTTCGCTTTTGGAGCGGCGCCGACGGTCGGACAACGCCCGGCGCTCACCCGGCCGAACGGCAGCGCCTCGGCGCGCGGCGGCTTCGACAGCGGGGGCTCCCGCCGCCGCGGCGTCCGGCAGCCATGTGCCGCGGCACCGGCGCGACGGCGGCGGGATGGACGCCGCCGCGGCCGTTGACCCATCATCGGGGCCGGCTGCGGCGGCCGTAACTCAGGCGGATGTCGCCCGGGCGCGAGTGGACGCCGCGGAAGCCTCGCTGCCGTCGTCGGCGGAAGGCCAGGCTGCTGCGTGGCTGGCGCCGCGCCGCCCGGCCGCGGGACGGGCAAGCGATGGCGGCCGGGCGGCTCGCCCGGGCCGGGGACGGGGCGGGCAACGGGTGGCGAAGGCGACGATGGCGGGACAAACGGGAGTCGTGCTTTGCGTCGGCGAGGCGCTGCGCCGTTACGGCTTTCCGGACGGCCATCCGCTGTCGGTCGACCGCCAGCAGGCGTTCCTCGACGAGGCGCAGCGGCGCGGACTGCTGGCCGGCGCGCAGATGCTGGCGCCGCGTCTGGCGGCCGACGACGAGCTGCTGCGCTTCCACACCCCGTCGTACGTGCAGCGCGTCAAGCTCGGTTCGCAGCAGGGCGAAGGCTGGCTCGACTACGGCGACACGCCGTGCTTTCCCGGCCTGTTCGAGGCGGCGGGCGCGGTCGCCGGCACGGCCATCGCGGCGCTGGCTCGCATCGTTGCCGGCGAAGCGGCGCGCAGCTTCCAGCCGATCGGCGGACTGCACCACGCGCGCCGCGGCGCCGCCGCCGGTTTCTGCGCCTTCAACGACGTCGGCGTGGTGATCGAGAGCCTGCGCCGCCAGCACGGCGTGCGGCGCATCGCCTACGTCGACATCGACGTGCACCACGGCGACGGCGTTTTCTACAGCTACGAGGACGACCCGGACCTGGCCATCGTCGACATCCACGAGGACGGCCGCTTCCTCTATCCGGGCACCGGGCAGGCCGACGAGCGCGGCACCGGCGCCGCCCTCGGCAGCAAGCTCAACCTGCCGCTGCCGCCGGGGGCGGACGATGCCGACTTCCTGCGCGCCTGGGGCGCGGCCGAGGAATTCCTGTGCCAGCAGCGGCCGCAGTTCCTCCTGCTGCAAAGCGGAGTGGACAGCCTCGCCGGCGACCCGCTCGCGCACCTGGCGCTGACGCCGAAGGCGCACGCGCATGCCGTCGCCCGCTTGTGCCGGCTCGCCAACGAGCTGTGCGGCGGCCGGCTGATGGTCTTCGGCGGCGGCGGCTACAGCCTCAGAAACGTGGCCATCGGCTGGAGCGCCGTGCTGGAGGAACTGCTCCGCGGCGGCTGGCGATAGCGGCCGCCAAGGAATCCGCCGCGCTTGCCGATCGAGGCGGCGCGGCCTTTCCGCCGACCCGGTCTGCGCGCGCCGCCCGCCGCGACGCCGGATCGCCGACGAGGGATTCTTCGCCGCGGCATCGCCGGGGCGCGGCAGCGACCGTGCAGGCCGCTGCATCGGAGGCTCGTCAGCGCCGGGCGCGGTGAGGCCACCGCGCTGCGGCCAGCACCCTGGTCAGCGGCCGCCGACGAGCGCGGCGACGTCGCAGGTCATCACGACGAGGTCGTTCTTGCGCCCGTCGCGGTCGATCACGAAGTCGTGCAGCAGCGCTTCCTGCCGGAAGCCGTGCCGCTGCACCAGCGCGATAGCCTGCTGCTGGTTGGGGGTCATCTGCGCCACGATCTTCTCGATGCGCAGGTCGGGCGCGATGGCGAAGATCTCGCGGCCGAGCGCGGAGCCGAGGCCGCAGCCGCGGTAGGCCGGCGCCACCTGGATACGCAGTTCGCCGAGATGCCGCTGCCAGCTCACCTGGTCGTTGTGGACGCTGGCGTAGCCGACGACCTCGCCATCGGCCTCCGCCAGCACCGTCACCGTCAGCCCCGCCTTGACGTTCTGCACCCAGTGCAGCACGACGACCATGCGCGTGATGTCCACGCGCAGGAACTGCAGGTCGTCCTTCGGCAGCGAGCGCGCAAACGCGTGCAGGCGATAGGCGTCGGCCGGGACCATCAGGCGCAGGCGCACCGCGCGGCCGTCGGCCAGCGTCACCGTGCGCGGGTAGGTCCGCCGCACCTGCCGCGGTTCCGCCAGCGCCTCGACCATGATTGCCCTCCTCGGTGGCCAGGCCATCTTACAGCTGCGGGGCGTGGGCTGGCCGCTAGACTGCCTGCAGAGGCCCGGTTTGCAGCGATGCCCCTGACCCGCCGCGCGGCGGTGCGGTGGCCGAGGCGGGGCGACGCTTCACGGCGAGGCCCGAGAGCGCGCCGCAAGGCGGTGACTGAGTTTGGCCAGGCGCGGCGATGCGGGCGGTTGCGGCTTTACCGCCGTAACACCGTCGGGGTTGTGCGGCGCGCCGCGGGCCTGCGGCCACTGGCGACGAATCGCGCCCAACTCCGGCGCGGTGGCAGCAGATGGCCGACGGGTCGAGTGCAGCGAGGTGGCGGTCATGGAGCGGAAAAGGAAACGGGGAACGTGGCGCCGCGTCGGCGTCGTCGCGTCGCTGCTGCTGGTTGCGGCCTGCGCCACGCCGCAGCTGGAGGCGCAATGGCGCGATCCGCAGGCGGCCGCCGGCGCGATGCGCGGCAAGACGGTGCTGATCGTCTGCCGCGGGCTGGACCTGACGCTCGAGCGCCTGTGCGAAGACCGGCTGGCGGCCGATGCGCAGGCAATCGGCCTTCGCGTCGTGCGCGCCGAGCCGCCCGCCGCAGGCGCGGGCGAGCCGGCGACGAGCCGCGTTCTGCTCGAAGCCGCCCGCGCCGCCGGCGCTGGCGCCGTGCTGGCGATGCAACTGGAGCGGGCCTATGGCGCGGTGGTGCCCGGGGGTGGGTCGGTCGGGGTCGGCGTCGGCGCATCCCGCGGCGGCTGGAGCGGCGGCGCGAGCGGCGCCATCGGCATCACGCTGCCGCTCGGCGGCGCGGGGCCTGCGCTGGCGTCGGGCACCAGCCTGTTCGATGCCGATAGCAGCCGCCTGCTCTGGTCCGGTCGCGCCCGCGGCTCCGGCGCCGCAGCCGAGCCGGCGCAGATCGCCGAACTGTCGCGCGTCACCACCGAGGCGCTGCGCGCCGCCGGCCTGTTCTGAGCCCCATGGCCGCGCCTGGCCCCCTTGTCTGCTGAGAGGCTGTGAGGAAATCGTCGCGAGCGGCCCGAGGTCGCACCGAGCAGCGCACCCGTACAGAGGCGTACGGCGGGAAGCCGCAGGTGCGAGATCGGGACGCGCAGCAGATTTACCCTAGAAACGGCAGTTGCCGGACGAGCACAGACCCAAGTTGGCGCTGCGTAACGGGGTTTCTGACACGGCGCGGTCACCCAAAAGGTAACTGCTCCGCAGTTACCAGAAAATCTCGGAGACCCGCGCCATTGCTTGCTTTCCAGCGTTCGCGTGGGGTCGCCAACTGCGGTTTTTAGGTTTACTCACAGCCTCTGAGCGACTGCGAGTGCTGTCGACGCAGCCGCCGCGGGCTGTTTCCGTTGCCTGCGCTGCCGCCGCGGCAGCCTAACCACCCACCGCATCGCGGCGCATCCGGCGCCGCATGATCGAGGAGGACTGCGCGATATGACCGCGACAACCCTGAGAGGCAGTTGCCTGTGCGGCGCCGTGAAGTACGAGGCGCGCGGCGAGCCCCGCCGCTTCTACCACTGCCACTGCTCGCGCTGCCGAAAGGCCACCGGCACCGGCCACGCCTCGAACCTGTTCCTGCAGCCGGGTGCGCTCGCCTGGCTGGCCGGCGAGGAGCGCATCCGCGCCTACAAGGTGCCCGAAGCTAAACGCTTCACCAACACGTTCTGCGTCGCCTGCGGCGGCCGCCTGCCGCGCCAGGCCGCCGGAACCGACATCGTGCTGATCCCGGCCGGGTCGCTCGACGACGACGCGCCGATCGCGCCGCAGGCGCGCATTTTCTACGGCTCCCGCGCCCGCTGGTCCTGCGGCGGCGATGGTCTGCCGGCGTTCGAGGAGTACGCGCCACAGTAGGCAGGGCTCGGTTGCGCGCGGCGGTGCCGGCTCGGCCGCCGCAGGCAAGAAAGTCCGCGGCTGCGACCGCTGCGGCAAGCCAATCGCGCCGTTGCCGCCTTCGACCCGTGCTTGTCAGGCTGCGGCAGCCGGCGCAGCCGCCGCGAGCGGCCGTGCCGCTGCCGGCTTGCCGCAGGCGCGGTTGCGCAACCGGCGCCGGGGGCGCCGCCACGCCGCGGCGGCGAGGAGATCTTCGGCAGCGACCGCTGGCGGGCTTCACGCCCGCAGGCCCGCATGACAGGCCTGCGGCGGGACGAGCTCGCAGCCCCCACGCTCCGAACGCGCCGTCAGCTTCTCGACCTCGCGGGCCGGGCGGCGGATCCGCTCACCTGGCAAACGAGTCCCGCAGCGACACCGCCAGGTTGAACACCGGCCGCTGCGGCGTGTGGTCCTTGCGGTCGGCGACGAAGTAGCCGTTGCGCTCGAACTGGAACCGGTCGTCCGGCGCCGCAGCGGCTGCGGACGGCTCGACGTAGCCGCGCAGGACGGTCTTGCTGTGCGGGTTCAGCAGCTCGAGAAAGTTGCGCTCGCTGGCATCCGGCTGCGCCTCGGTGAACAGTCGGTCGTACAGACGCACCTCGGCGGCCACCGCCGCGTGCACCGGCAGCCAGTGGATGGCGGTGCGGGTCTTGACCGAGTTCTGTCCCGGCGAGCCGCTGCGCGTCTCGGGCAGGTACTCGGCGTGCACGGCGGTGATCTGGCCGGAGGCGTCCCGCTCCACGCCGGTGGCGCGCACCACGTAGGCGAAGCGCAGCCGCACCGGGTTGCCGGGGGCGCCATCCTTGCCGAGGCTGAGGCGGAAGTAGTCCGCCGGCGCGTCCTCCATGAAGTCGTCGGCCTCGATCCACAGCTCGCGGCCGAAGGGCAGGGTGCGGGTGCCCATCTCCGGCTTCTGCGGGTGCACCGGGATGACGCAGTCCTCGGTCTGCCCGGCCGGGTAGTTGTCGAGGATCAGCCGCAGCGGCCGCAGCACCGCGGTGGCGCGCGGCGCGCGGCCGTCGAGGTCGTCGCGCAGCGCCTGCTCCAGGGTGGCGTAGTCGATCCACTGCGGGCTCTTGCTGACGCCGATCCGGTCCATGAAGAGCTGGATCGACTGCGGCGTGTAGCCGCGCCGCCGCAGCCCCACCAGCGTCGGCAGGCGCGGGTCGTCCCAGCCGTCGACGTGCCCGTCCTCGACGAGCTGGATCAGCTTGCGCTTGCTCATCACCACGTAGGTGAGGTTGAGCCGGTTGAACTCGTGCTGGTGCGGCAGCATGAACGGATTGGGCTTGCGGCTGTCGAGCGCGTGCTGCAGCAGCGGCGTGAAGTTCTCGGTGTGGGCAAGCACAAGCTTGATGAACTCGTCGGCGTCGCTGGCCGCCAGGTCCGGGTTCTTGCTCCAACTGGCGAACATCGCCTCCGCCCGCCGCTCCCAGCGCGTGTGGCCGAGCTTGTCGGCGAAGTTGCGGCAGTGCAGGGCGAACTGGCGCTTGCCCTCGATGCCCTCGGCGGCGATCTCCTCCAGCATCCGCCGCGCCGCCTCGAACTGCGGCCGCCGCAGCACCGGCACGATGCGCTCCAGCGTCCAGTCGTAAAACGGCCGCTGGTCCTCGAACTCCAGGGTGCAGATCGAGTGGGTGATGTTCTCCAGCGCGTCCTCGATCGGGTGCGCGTAGGCGTACATCGGATAGATCACCCAGCGGTTGCCGGTGCGGTGGTGCTCGGCGAAGCGGATGCGGTAGATGGCCGGATCACGCATGTTGATGTTCGGCGAGGCCATGTCGATCCTGGCGCGCAGGATCATGCTGCCCTCCGGGTGGCCGCCGGCGCGCATCTCGCGGAACAGGCGCAGGCTCTCCTCGACCGGCCGGTCGCGGTACGGCGAGTCGATGCCCGGCTCGGTGAGCGTGCCGCGCGTTTCGCGGATCGCCTCGGCGCTCTGCTCGTCGACGTAGGCGTAGCCGGTGGCGATCAGGTGCTCGGCGAAGCGATACATCTCCTCGAAGTAGTCCGAGGCGTGATACAGGTTGTTCTCGCCGTCGCCTTCCCAGTCGAAGCCGAGCCAGCGCACCGCGTCGAGGATGGCGTCGACGTACTCCTGGTCCTCCTTGACCGGGTTGGTGTCGTCGAAGCGCATGTGGCAGCGGCCGCCGAAGTCGCGCGCCAGGCCGAAGTTCAGGCAGATCGACTTGGCGTGGCCAATGTGCAGGTAGCCGTTCGGCTCCGGCGGAAAGCGGGTGCGGATCCTGGCCCGGTCGCGCGGCGCGTGCTCGTGGAGGTCGTAGGGGCCGGGGCGGCCGGCCCAGTTACGGTCCTCGTAGGTGCCGCGCACGAGGTCTTCCGCGATGATGCTGCGGATGAAGTTGGGCGGCGCTGCTTTGGCGGCTTTCTTGTCCATCATGGGTGCCTGCGGGAGCCGTCGATTGTAGTCGTCGTGTTGCGGCGCACTGCGGCGCGGCCGTGCCAGCCCGGCGCGGCGCTGGCATCATGCGGGCCGCGATGAAGCCCCTGCTCAAATGGCTGCACGTGGCCAGCGCCGTCGGCTTCGTCGGCGGCCTGGCGGCGATGCTGCTGCTGTCGCTGACCGCCGACGACTCCAGCGCTTCGGCCTTCGCCGTCGCCCGCCGCGCCATCCAGACGCTCGGCGAGACGCTCGGCCTGCCGTCGCTGGTGCTGCTGATGCTCAGCGGCATGATGCTGACG
>Ga0308414_1002724_pt1 | contig 11472 bp, 6 predicted proteins | sample HotsprSampleOS50_FD_205667 | JGI IMG/M metagenome (GOLD analysis project Ga0308414, IMG submission 205667) | Hot spring phototrophic mat microbial communities from Octopus Spring, Yellowstone National Park, Wyoming, United States - 20090730_OS50 ... | reverse complement strand
CATCGAGCGGGCGACGGGGCGCCGCTATGCCGAGTTCATCGGGCAGGACGTGCTCGCCCCGATCGGGGCCGCCGGCGGCGAGGTCTGGGTGAACCGCCCGGGCGGGCTTGCACATTCCGGCTGCTGCATCATGCTCCCGGCGCGGACCTGGCTGAAGCTCGCCCTTCTGCTCAAGGACGACGGCGTGGCGTTCGGCCGCAGGCTGCTGCCGCGGGGCTATGTGGCCGAGATGCGGAAGGGAACGCCCCAGAACCCGCACTATGGCCTCGGCCTCTGGCTCGCCGGCCCCTATGTCGCCCGGCGCGGCTTTGCCAATCCGGCCCGGCCGGGTCCGAAGGTGCTCCATTCCGAACCCTATCTTGCCGCCGACACCTTCCTGTTCGACGGCAATGCGAACCAGGTCGTCTATGTAGTGCCCTCGGCCGACCTCGTCGTCCTGCGCACCGGCGCGCCGCCGCCGCGCGAGCCGGAGTGGGACAATGCGCTGTTCTTGAACCGGATCCTGCGCGGCCTGAGGCCCGGCGAGGCGAGGCTCTCCCCCCAGCCCGCGGGCCCCCCGGGGGTCCCGGCGGCCCACACCGCGCGCTGACCGGCAGGCAACCGCGCCCGGCAGACGGCGCGGGGCCGGACGGCCGGAGACGGGACCGTTCGGCACGCGGAAGGCAGCCCGGCGCGTGCGGGGTGCCCCGCCCGTTGCCGCCCGAGCCTCCCGATGCGTCCCCGGCGGGCACGGGCACGCGGGCGGCCGCAGCGCCCGATCCTGACCGCGCTGGCCTGCCCGGAAAGCCAAGCGCCGGGTCAGGGCACCCGTCCCGATGGATCCGGCGCGGCGCTCGACCTCGAAGCGGCGCCCGATCCGCAAGGCGCGCGGGGGCGCTGACTGAGCCGGGGCTCGGGATCGCAAACGGGCAGCGGATGCCGGGTGACTGGACGGGTCTTGCCCGCGCCGCCACCCCTGTGGCGATGCTCCCGGGCGGGGCCAGCGCCGAGGTCGCTCCGGATCGGACGGCGCCGGACGGCGCCCGGCCCCGGCAAGCCGCCGGACCCAGGAGACGGGCGAAGACTCCCCGGCCGCGCACCGGAGCCGCAGGTCGCCGCCCCGCGCGCGCCGAGGGAGGGACGAACGGTCCTCCTCCGGGCACCCGGCATCCGCCGGCGGGCGCAGGCGTTCGTCCTGCCGCCCGCGGCCCGGCCCCGGGCCCTGCGACCCTTGCGCGGGCAAGACCCGTCGCGCGGCCCTGCCGGTGGCCGCAGCAAGGTGCCGCCGAGGCGGACGCCTCCGGCTGCGGTCGGAGGCTGCGCCCGGCGCTGGGACAGGCCGGAGGGCTTCCCGATTGCGGATCCAGGCCCTGCCCGGTAGAGCGCTGTGGTAGTCGTCCGGGAAGGCGGCGATCCTTCCCGCCATCGGAGCCGCGGGCGAAGTGGCACTTGCCATGGCCGATGATCCCGACAGCCCCGGGCGCAGCCCGCCCGGCCGGGCGGGTGCGTCCGCAGGCATCCGCGCCTCTGCGCGCGCCTATGAAGAGATCCGGGCGCTCATCTTCTCCGGCGATCTTCCGCCGGGGTCCCAGCTCACCGAGGAGGCGCTCGGCGAGCGGGTGGGCGTCAGCCGCACGCCGGTTCGGGAGGCGCTCCGCAGGCTCGAGGCGGAGCTGTTCGTGACCAGGGGGCGCGGCGGGCGCCTGGCGGTGGCGGACTGGAGCCGGGACGACCTTGCGGAGCTGTTTGCGCTGCGCGCGATGCTCGAAGGCCATGCCGCCGCGCGCGCAGCGACCCGGATCGGCCCCGAGGCCCTCGGCGCCCTCGCCGCCTGCAACGCCGAGATGAAGGCCGCCATCGACCGCCGCCCGGACGAGGGCGGCCCGGACGTGGCCGCCTTCATCGCCGCCAACCGGCGCTTCCATGCCCTTGTCATCGAGGCGGCCGCCTCCAGGCGGCTCGCGGCCATGCTCGACTCCCTCGTCGACCAATCGCTCGTACGCCGCACTGCGATTCGCTATTCGGCCGAGGATCTCGCGCAGTCGGCCGCCGAGCACGACCAGCTGGTCCACGCCCTCTCGCAGCAGGACGCCGAATGGGCGCGCGCCGTCATGGTCGGGCACATCCGGCGCGCCTTCCACAGCCTCAGCCCGCCGCTTCGCCGAGACCCCTGAGATAGGCCGTGGCCTCGGCTTCCCCGACGAGCTCGGCGGTCTTCGCCTCGAGGTCGAACAGGTTGGCGGCGTGGACCGCGGGATCCCGGTCGCCCACCGCCTCGCGCACGATCAGCGGGACGAAGCCGTGCGCGAGCGCATCGACGGCGGTCGCGCGCACGCAGCCGGAGGTGGACAGGCCGGTGATCACCAGCGTGTCGCAGCGCGCAGCCACCAGCTGGCTGGAGAGCGCCGTGCCCGCGAAGGCGGAAGGGTAATGTTTGACGAGGACCCGGTCGCCCGCAGCCGGGGCGAGTTCGGGCGTGAAGTCCGCAAGCGGGTTGCCGCGCACGAAGCAGCGGAGCGCGGGCACCTTGCGGAAGAAGAGGCCGCCCTCGTGGCCGTCCTCGGAATATTCGACCCGGGTGAAGATCACCGGGACGCCGGCGGCCCGCGCAACCTCGGCAAGCCGCGCGGCCGAGGCCCGCGCCGGCTCGACCGCGGCGTAGAGCGGCGAGCCCGGGTCGAAATAGGCGCGGGCGAAATCGATGAGGAGGAGGACCGGCCGGCTGCCCGGAGCTAGCCGGCCGCCGAAGCCGGCCCGCCGATAGTCGTCGCGCGGCATTCCCCCCCTATACAGGTGGATGCGCGATTTGTATACAAGCCGCACCGCACCCGCGGCTAGGGACGCCCGCCCCGCGCGTGCCCACCCGCGGCGGCAGACGGCGACGGGAGACAGCGCCGGGAGATGGACACGGGAGCCGGGAAGGGGCCACAGACCAGCCCGCGCTGCCCCCGCCCGAGGGCCCGAGACCCGGCAGGCGGTTGAGGCCGGCGTCTCTGCGATCCGGTTCCCCCGCGCGCCGGGGACGCGGCAACCGCCTCCGGCCCGCCCCGCCTGCCGGAGCGCGCGTCCCCCGGTCCGGAGCCGGGCGACATAGGGGCGGAAGGCGCAGGCGTTGCGCGGGCCACGGCCGCCGACGGGTGCCGACCGGGCCCGGCCGGGCCGTGCGAGCGCCGGGCGCCCGTGGAGCGCACGGTCGGACCCGGGCGCCCGTAGAGCGCGCGGTCGGACCCGGGCGCCCGTAGAGCGCGCGGTCGGACGCGGGGCCGGCCCGGGCCGGGTCGAGCGGAACCGGGGCGCGCGGTCCGGCGCCGGGCCGGGGAAGGGTCCATGTGGCGCGCAGCGCAGGGCTCGCGCGTTGGGACACCGGTTGAAGGCCGGGCCGGGCGCGGGCGATGATCGGGTGGACCGGCACGGCCGGCAGTTGAGGGGGAGAGGGGATGGCCTATCGGCTCGGCGTGGACGTGGGGGGGACCTTCACCGACCTCATCGTCATCGACGAGGACAGCGGCCGGGCCGTGCGCGAAAAGGTGCCCTCGACGCCCGATGATCCCAGCCGCGCCGTGATCGAGGGGGCCCGGCGGCTGTGCGCCCGGGCCGGGATCTCGCCGCAGGACCTCGCCCTGTTCCTGCACGGGACGACGGTTGCCACCAATGCCGTGCTCGAGGGCAAGATCGCCCGTGTCGGGCTGGTGGTGACCGAGGGCTATCGCCACATCCTCCAGATCGCGCGCAGCCTTGTGCCCGGCGGGCTTGCTGCGTGGATTGTCTGGCCGAAGCCCGAACCCCTGGCCCCGCTCGAGGCCACGGTCGAGGCCCCGGAACGGATCGGGGCCAACGGCGAGGTGGTCCGCCCGCTGGACGAGGCGAGGCTCCGGTCGAACCTTGAGAGGCTGCGCGAGGAGCGGGTCGAGGCGATCACCGTCTGTCTCATCAACAGCTATGTGAACGATGCGCACGAACGCCGCGTGGCCGAGATCTGCGCCGAGCTGTTCCCGGACACGCCGGTCAGCGTCTCGGCCGACATCCTGCCGGAGATGCAGGAATATGAGCGCACGCTCACGACCGTTGCCAACAGCGCCGTGCGGCCCACCGTCGCGCGCTACGTCGGCAATCTTGAGGCCGAGCTGAAGCGCTGGGGAACGCCGGCCCGGCTCAACCTCCTACGCTCCGACGGCGGTCTCATGACCGCCGAGAAGGCGGCCGCAGCCCCGGTCAACCTGTTGATGTCGGGCCCGGCCGGCGGCGTCGCCGGGGCCGTCTGGGTCGCCCGCCACGCCGGTTTTCCCAATGTGCTCACCCTCGACATGGGCGGCACCTCGACCGACGTCGCGCTGATCGAGGGCTACCAGCCCCGCCTGCGCCGCGAGACCAGTGTCGGCCACCTGACCGTGCGCGCCTCCTCGCTCGACGTCAAGACGGTCGGCGCAGGCGGCGGGTCAATCGCCGCCGTGCCCGAGCTGACGAAGGCGCTGCGGGTCGGCCCGCAGTCGGCCGGCGCCGATCCGGGCCCGGCCGCCTACGGCCGCGGCGGCACCCTGCCGACGGTGACGGACGCCAATGTCGTGCTCGGCTATCTGCCCGAGGATCTCCTCGGCGGCACCTTCCGGCTGGACCGGGCCGCCTCCGAACGCGCGGTTGCAACCATCGCTGAGGCACTCGGCCTTCCGCTCCTCGAGGCCGCCGCCGGCATCGTCGCGATCGTGAACGAGACGATGTTCGGCGCGCTGAGGCTCGTCTCGGTGCAGCAGGGCTATGACCCGCGCGACTTCGCGCTCATGGCCTTCGGCGGCGCCGGGCCGCTGCACGGCAATGCCATGGGCATCCTCATGGGCTCCTGGCCGGTGATCATTCCGCCCTCGCCGGGCGTGCTCTGCGCCTATGGGGACGCCACGACCCGACTCCGGGTGGACGCCCAGCGCAGCTTCAACCGGCTGGTACCCGAAACCTCGGATGCCGAGGTGGACGCCGTGGTGGACGACCTCATCGCCCAAGTCTCGGCCGAACTTGCCGACGAGGGCGTCGCGCCGGCCGATGTCGAAATCCGCGTCGAGCTCGACATCCGTTACGCCGGCCAGGCGTTTGAGGTGCCGCTTGCCGCGCCGCGGGGCACGACGCTCGCCGAACTCGCCCGGCGCTTCGATGCCGAGCACCAGCGGCTGTTCACGTTCAACCTCGACGTGCCCCAGGAAGTCGTCAACGTCCGCGTGGTGGGCCTTGGCAAGGCCGCACGGGTGGAAGCCGAGCGGATCCCCGAGGGGACCGGCGACCCGACAGCCGCGAAGCTCCGCGACCACGAGCTGTACATGGACGGCCGCCTGCAGCCCGCCGTCATCTACGAACGGAGCCGGCTTCGCGCCGGAGACCGCATCCTCGGGCCGGCCGTCGTCACCGAGATGGACTCGACCACGCTCGTCCACGCCGGCCACGTCGCGCGGGTCGATCCGTTCGGAAACCTGCTGATCGCCCCCGCCTGAGATCCCGCTGTCCTGAAAGGTCCTGCCATGCCCGCCCGGATCATCGAGACCAATCCCCGCCCCTTCGTACCGCAGACGGTGGACCCGGTCACCCTCGACATCATCGAGAACGCGCTGCGCAACGCGCGCATCGAGATGGACGCAACGCTCGTGCGCACCGCGATGTCGCCCGGCATCCGCGAGCAGGGCGATGCCTTCCCGATGATCGCCAACCCCGCGGGCAAGATGATCGTCGGCCAGTTCGGAAGCTTCATCGACGGCTTCCTCAAGGCCTGGGACGGCACCATCGAGGAGGGCGACATGATCCTCCTGTCGGACCCCTATTCCTGCGAGGGCGCGATCAGCCATGCGAACGACTGGCTGGTCCTCCTGCCCGTCTACCGCAGCGGCCGCCTCATCGCCTGGACCGCCATGTTCGGCCACCAGTCCGACATCGGCGGCAAGGTGGCCGGCTCGATGCCGATCGACGCCCGCACCATCTTCGAGGAGGGTGTGCGCATCCCGCCGGTCAAGATCTGGCGCCGCGGCGAATACAACGCCGATGTCGTCCGGCTGATCCTGCACCAGACCCGCAAGCCCGACTGGTGCGCAGCCGACCTCAACGCGCTCGTCGCCTCCTGCCGGGTGGCCGCCCGCCGCATCGAGGAGATGTGCGCCCGCTTCGGCGAGGACATGCTGATGGCGGCAATGGACGAGCTCCTCGCCCGCAACCACCGGGCGATGAAGGCGCTCATCCAGTCCTCGGTGTCGACGGACGTCGTCACCTTCGAGGACTATGTGTGCGACGACGGGATGGGCCACGGCCCCTACCGGATCCGCTGCAGCATGCAGCGGGTGGGCGAGAAAGTGATCCTCGACTTCTCGGGCACGGATCCACAGTCGGACGCCTCGATTAACTTTTATCTAAATGAGAACATGTTCAAGATGTTCTTCGGAATCTACATGATCATGGTGTTCGATCCGCAGATCATGTTCAACGACGGCTTCTACGACCTGATCGAGGTGCGCATTCCCGAGGGCTCGCTGCTGAAGCCGCGCTTCCCGGCCGCCCTCTCGGGCCGGACCCACGCGCTCGGGCGGATCTTCGACGTCCTGGGCGGTCTTCTCGGCCAGCGCACGCCCGAGTTCCTGTGCGCGGCCGGATTCTCCTCCAGCCCGCACCTCATGTACTCGGGCCGCGACAGCGCGGGCCGCTGGTTCCAGCTGTTCCAGATCGGCTTCGGCGGCATCCCCGGGCGGCCATCGGGCGACGGGCCGGACGGCCATTCGCTCTGGCCGGGCTTCACCAACGTGCCGAACGAGTTCCTCGAGCGCTACTTCCCGCTGCGCATCGAGCGCTACGAGGCGCTCGCCGACTCCGGCGGGCCCGGCCTCCACCGCGGCGGGAACGGGATCCTCATGTCCTACCGCTTCCTCGAGCCGGGCCTCGTCTCGATCCATGACGACCGCTGGTTCACTTACCCCTGGGGCGTGAACGGCGGACGTCCCGGACGGCGGGCGCGGAAGATCCTCGAACGGCCGGATGGCACGAAGATGGTCGTCCCCAACAAGATCGACTCGCTCAAGGTCGACAAGGGCGACATCCTCCACTTCATCACCTGGGGCGGCGGCGGCTGGGGCGATCCGCTCGCGCGCGACCCGGAGCTGGTCGCGCTGGAAATCCGCCGGGGGCTTGTCACCCCCGACGGCGCCCGGGCCTACGGTGTGGTGGCCAATGCCGAGGGCCGCATCGACCGGGAGGCGACCGCGCGGCTTCGCGCCGAGATGGCGGAGGACCGGTCCAACAGCGCTGCGATCTTCAACTTCGGCGGCGAGATCGAGACGCTGCGGGCGCGCTGCCTTGAGGAGACCGGCCTCCCGCCGCCGCAGCCGCCGGTCTGGCAGCAGCCGGTTGCGATGGCGGCGGAATGAGTGCGGGCATGCCGGCCGAGGCCGGTCCCGGCGCGGCGGACGACCGCAGCGTTGCGGATCGCGCCCTGTCCGCCGGCGCGCCGGCCCCAGGCGGTCCGCTCGCCGGCCTGCGCGTCATCGAGATGGGCCAGCTCATCGCCGGCCCGTTCTGCGGCCAGCTGCTCGGCGACATGGGGGCGGAGGTCATCAAGATCGAGCCGCCGGCCGGGCCGGACGGCAAGGGCGGCGATCCCATGCGCGTCTGGGGCCGGGGCGATACGCCGCTCTGGTGGGAGGTGGTCTCGCGCAACAAGAAGGCGGTCACCGCCAACCTCCGCGTGCCCGAGGGGCAGGCGCTGGTCAAACGGCTCGCAGCCCGCGCCGACATCCTGATCGAGAATTTCCGCCCGGGCACGCTCGAGAAATGGGACCTGGGGCCGGAGACGCTGCACCGTATCAACCCGGGCCTCATCATCGTGCGCGTCTCGGGCTACGGACAGACGGGCCCCTATGCGGAGCGCGCGGGCTTCGGCGGCATCGGCGAGGCGATGGGCGGCTGGCGCGCCATCGTCGGCGATCCGGACCGTCCGCCGAGCCGCATGGGCGTCTCGATCGGGGACTCGCTTGCGGCCACCTTCGGCTGCCTCGGCGCGCTGGCCGCGCTCCACCACCGCAGCCGGACGGGCCAGGGCCAGGTGGTGGACAGCGCGATCTACGAGGCGGTGCTCCAGGTGATGGAAAGCCTGGTGCCCGACTATGCGGCCACTGGCTATGTGCGCGAGCGGTCGGGCTCGGTGCTCCCTGGGATCGCGCCCTCCAACGTCTACCCCTGCCTTGATGGGGAATATCTGATCGGCGCGAACCAAGACAGCGTCTTCCGCCGCCTGTGCGCGGCGATGGGCCGGCCCGAACTGGCCGACGACCCGCGCTACGCCACCCATGTGGCGCGCGGGCGGCACCAGCAGGAGCTCGACGCGCTGATCGCCGAATGGACGCGGACCCTGACCGTCGCCGAGCTCGAGGCCCTGATGGTCGCAGCCGGCGTGCCCGCTGGCCGGCTCTACCGGCCCGCCGACATGCTTGCTGACCCGCACTTCGCCGCCCGCGAGGCGATCATCGACGTGCCGCACCCGCGCTGGGGCGTCCTCAAGATGCAGAACGTCTTCCCGAAGCTCTCGCTCACGCCCGGCTCGGTCCGGCGGCCGGCGCCCGCGCGCATCGGGCAGGACAACGACGAGATCTGGGGCGGGCTGCTCGGCCTCTCGGAGGCCGAACGGCAGGCCCTCGCCGCCCGCGGGGTGATCTGAGCAGCCGGCCGCGGCCCTTGGGGACGATCAGCCGCAGGGCGCGGGCACCCAGGGGGCGCGTGGGCCGCCTGCACCCGGCGTCGGGGCCCGGCCGCCGGGCGGCGATAAGCCCGGGCGGGCCCCCGCGCCCGGCCGCGAGGCGGCGGGCTTCGTGCCCGCCGCGACGGGGGGCGGGTCGTCCGCGCCACGCGGGCCCCAACTCTGGAGAGCATGGCCCGGCCACCTGGGGATGGTCGTTGCGCCGGCACGGCAGCCGTTGCCGTCGCCGGCGCGGGGACAGGCACCGCGGGCACAGGCCGCCTTCGCCGGCGTCCGCGGCCCGATCCGGGTGCGGGCACCCGGGGCGACCCGAGGCACCAAGGCCGGGCCGGACCGCCCCGGCTCAGGCGCCGCCGGGCTGGGCGGCGGCAGCGAGCGCGTTCATGCCGCGGATGATGGTGTTGGGAAGGCGGCTGTTGTCGAACTCGCCCGGCTCGCCAGGACGGCGGGTCGGCGGGGGCCCGAAGCGGAGCACGACGAGGTCCCGGCTCGGGACGATCCACATTGCCTGGTTGCCCGAGCCGTCGAACAGGAAGAGGTCGTCGGCGAGATAGCATTCGGAATGGAGGACGCCGATCTTCTGCGAGCGCGCCGGAAACCAGCGCCGGCGCGCAACGCACGGGCGGCCGATCCACATGTGCAGGCCCCAGTGGGGATTGGCCGGCGAGGGCGTGACCGTCTCGGCGACCCAGCCCTCGGGCAGGATCCGCCTGCCCTCCCAGACGCCGTCGCGCGCGAGCAGGATGCCAAGCCGCACGAAGCTTTCCGCAGGAAGCATCAGGCAGCAGCCGGCGTGCGCAAGGCCGCCCGGGCGGTTCACATAGACGGTCCCGCCCGCTGCCCCGATCGGCAGGAGAAGATGGCGGCCGAGATACTCCGCATAGCGCCTGCCGGTCGCCCGCTCGACCACGAGCGCGAGCACGTCGCTCGTGATCATGGAATAGTCGTATTCCGTGCCCGGCTGATAGTCGAGGCGGGTCTCGTGGATGAGGATCCGCTCGTGATGGGGGGAGAGATATTCCCGCATGGCGAGGGACCAGGGCCAGAAGCTGTTGTAGCGGAACCGGCTGATCCCGCTCGAATTCTGGAGGAAATGCCGGAGGGTGGGCGATTCCTTGTCGGTCCCCTTCCACTCGGTGATGAAGTCCGAGACCGGCTGGTCGAGGCTCCGGATATGGCCCTCGGCGATCGCCCGGCCGATGACCATGCCAGCCACCATCTTCGCCATGGACTTGGACACCACCAGGTCCCCGGGCCGGTGCCCGCCGAAATAGCTGGCGAGCTGGACCGCCCCGCCCTGCCAGACAATGAGGCCCTCCGAGCGGGTCGCCTCGGCATAGGCGCGCGCGGCGGCAATATGCCCGGCCGCAACCGAGGGAACGCGCGCGCGCGGCAGCGGCGCGAAGGCAGCGCCCGGCACCGGGTCAACGGGGTCGTACCAGTCCGCCCGCGGGCTCTCCCCCCGGATCTGGGCGAGGGCAAGGCGTATGTAGCGGTCCATGTAAGTCCAGTTGGCCATCCAGGCGACGGCGGCGACCGAGAGGAGGACGAGGAGGAGGAGGCCCAGCGCCTTTGGCAACGCGCGGATCATGCCACCCCCTTGAGGCGGCCCATCCGCCCGGCGCCGGCTGCGACCGCCAGGGCAAGCAGCATGAGAGCCGCGCCGATGAGGAAGGGGCTCTGCGGCCCGAGCGACTGGAAGACGCTGCCGGAGACGGCCGGCCCAACGATGCGGCCCATGGCCGAGGCGCCCTGCGCGAGCCCGTTGACGAGACCCCGATCGCCGTCGTCGGCAAGCGCTGCAACCAGCGTCTGGAAGGCCGGGTTGAAGGCGCCGACCCCGGCCGCCGTCACGGCCAGGGCGACGAGGACAGGCAGGACGTCAGCGGCAAGCGCAAGCCCGGCGAGGCCGGCGGCATACAGGCAGATGCCGCCGAGCGCGACGCGCTGCGGCCCGAACAGGCGCGCAAGCGGGGCCGCGCCGCCGGCCTGGACCGAGGCCGAGACGATCCCGACAAGGCCGAAGGCGAGCCCTACGTCCCGGGGGGACCAGTCGAGCCTGTCGGCGGCGAAGAGGGCAAAGGTCGTCTCCATCATTGCTGCCGACCCGATGACGAGGAACGCGACCGCCATGAGCGCGGCGACGGCGGGCTTCGCAGCGAGGACCGCGCGCGCCGAGGGGCCCCGCCTGAGCGCGCTCATCGCCTGCCGCCGTGCGCGCCCGAGGCTTTCGGGAAGCTGCCGCCAGACGAGAAGCGCAGCGGCAGCGGCGATGCCGGCTGCCACCCACGCCACCCGGGCGAAATCGCCCGGCCCCGGGGCGGCGCCCGCCACCAGCCCGCCGACGGCTGGGCCGAAGATGAAGCCGAGCCCGAAGGCGGCCCCGAGGTGCCCCATCGCCCGCGGCCGCTCGGCGTCGGTCGTGACATCGCCGACATAGGCGAAGGCGACCGCGATGTTCCCCGCCATCAGCCCGCCGAAGAGCCGCGCAAGGCCGAGGCTCCACAGGTCGGAGGCGAAGGCCATCCACAGGTAGGACAGGGCTCCGCCGGCAAGCGACAGAAGGAGGACCGGCCGCCGGCCGAGCCGGTCCGAGAGCCGCCCCCAGAACGGCGCGCCGACGAATTGCCCGAGGGAAAAGGCGCCGAGCGCGACGGTGATGGCGGCGGGCTCCGCCCCCAGCGCACGCCCCCAGAAGGGAAAGACCGGAAGGACGACGCCGAAGCCCATGAGGCCGAAGAATATGGTGAGGTAGAGGGAGAGGGAGAGGGAGAGGGAGAGGG
>Ga0308414_1002723_pt1 | contig 11473 bp, 8 predicted proteins | sample HotsprSampleOS50_FD_205667 | JGI IMG/M metagenome (GOLD analysis project Ga0308414, IMG submission 205667) | Hot spring phototrophic mat microbial communities from Octopus Spring, Yellowstone National Park, Wyoming, United States - 20090730_OS50 ... | reverse complement strand
GGCAGGGCGGCCGCCCCGTCGGCAAGGCAACGGAGCAACCGGATCGGGCGCGACCCACTATCGTAGCCACAGCGACCGTTGATTGTAAAGTCTCTCATTCTCCCGGCGTTTTCTACCTCGCACGGCGGGAAACGGCTTCTTTCTTCCGGGGAAAAGCAATCATTTCTGCACGCGAGGAGTATCGCGCAAACCGTCGCGGGATTCCGCGACGGTGTTTCCGTCCCGGCGATGGGGCGCCGCTGCTTCCTCCGTGCGGTTCTTGGCGTGGTTTTTCAGGCAGCCGCCGGCCGCTTTTTCGCCGGGTTTTCGGGAAAATCGGCCCGCCGGCCGCAGCCGAAATCGCGGTCGGCACCCCTCGGGACCGCAACGGCGCACTAGATTTGAACAGGGGCGGCCGCACAGGCGCTTTGTCCGCCACTGTTGAACGTGCGGCCGCCGATTTGCGAGGAGGGTTGGCCATGCCGTTGTTCACTCGCCACAAAGAGAAAGAGGTTCAGGGCTTCCTGTTGCGCGTGGCGAACAACAATTGTCCGGAACTGAAGGCCCGCCTCGATGGCCCGCGGCTCGATCGTCGAGTCAATCTGACGCTGGTCGTGCTGGTCGTTCCGATCGAACGGAATCGCGCCGTGGTTTCCAAGGCGTTTACGGCCGTTACCAAAGAGTTTTCCAGCGCGGGCGTAGCCATCGTCTTGGCCGGTCCGCAACCTCTCGACGACCTGTTGGTCGCGTTTCGCGCGGAGGGCGAATTGGTGTTCATTCGCGGCAAGGTGAAGCACATCAACCCGATGGGCGGCGGGTTCTTTCAAATGGGCGTGAAGTTGCAAGAGATGGTCGATCCGAATGATCATCCAGAGCTGAAGGTTCTGCTCTTCTAAGGCCGCGCCTTCCGCCGCTTCCGTCCCAAAACGATCGCCGCGTCGCGGGCGCCGCCGGCGGTTTCCGCCGTCCGTCTCGATCGTTCGCAGCGTTTTGCGCGGAACACGATCTCGCTTCTTAAGTTCATCGCACGGCTGAGCCGCTTCAGTCCGCCGCACAGATCGGGTTCTTCACCCCGCTGCGCCGTTGGGTTGCTTCGGCTCGCCGCCCGGCCGGGTTTCTTCGGCCTCCCGCACAGTCGGTCTTCTTCAGCCCGCTGCCTTGCGATGCCGCAGCTCGCGGGCATACCTCACCGTGCCGACAGCAATGGTGATGAACGTCAGGGGAACGGCGAACCCCAGAATGCACACGCCCAGCGTGCGGCTCATTTGCTCGTTGGCGGCGTCGAGGATCAAATACGCGACGTAGGCGGCGTAGTAGGCCAGGAAAGCGGCGCCTTCCCATCGGGCGATGCGGTGGCCGGTGAAGAAGATCGGCAAGCAGGCCGCTGCCACGACGATCATCAGCGGGATATCGAACGACATGGCCGTCGGCGAAATTGCCAGACCGTCCGGCGAAACGGCCGCCGCCAATCCGAGAACGCAAAGGATGTTGAAAATATTGCTGCCGACGATGTTCCCCACGGCGATGTTGCGTTCGCCGCGAAGGCTGGCAACGACCGTGGCGGCCACTTCCGGCAGCGATGTTCCCACCGCCACAACGGTCAGCCCGATCATCAATTCGCTCACTCCGAGAAACCGGGCGATCGTCACCGCGCCGTCAACCATCCAATCGGCGCCGACGGAAAGCAGGATCAGCCCGACGACGATTTGTCCGAAGTGAAGCAGCAATCCCCACCGGGTGCGCGGTTTGGCGGCGGCGAACTCGTGTTCGTACTCCTCAATCACCTCAGGCGGCTCGTGGCGGCCCGCCCGAACGGTCCAAACAACGTAGCCGACCAGCGCGAGGAAGAAAACGATCCCTTCAAGCCGACTGAGCGATCCCCCAAGACCCGCGACGAACAGCGCTGCGGAAACGCCGATCATCACCGGCACATCGACCCACAGCAAGCGGCTGGAAACGGTCGCGGGCGCAATCAAGGCGGAAATGCCCAGGATCAGCAACACGTTGCAGATATTGCTTCCCACGGCATTTCCGAGAGCGAGATCGGCTTGTCCGACGTAGGCCGATTTCACGGCGATGGCCAGCTCGGGCGCGCTGGTGCCGAAGGCGACCACCGTCAGCCCGATGACCAGCGACGAAATCTGCGCCCATGCGGCCAACCGCGACGCGCCGCGGACGAGCAACTCGCCGCCAAGCGCGAGCAACGCCAGTCCGGCACATTCAAGCAACACCGCCCAAATCATGTTGTCGCCTATGATCTTATGATCGTTCGTCTAACGAGTCTTACACAGGGCGGCAGGGCCAAAAGGCCAACCGGTGCTGCCGCACCCGGCCTATTCGGCTTCGCCAAACCAAGCGACGCGAATGCCCTGTGATTCGGCGCGGACTTGCGTCGTGGTTTGCGAAGATCAATATACCTCACCCGGTGTGAAACGACTCGTTTTCGTACGAGAAAAGCGATCATTTCAACACGCGAGAAGTAGACAACCCTGCTCCCGTTGGTCGCCGGCATTCTTGCCGGGAGAGCAAGTAATCCGCCGCTATTGGTACAGACGTTCCAGCAAGTCGGCGCCTTCGGGATCGTGGCGGCGGACTTCGGGCCGAACGAACGGAAAGAAGTCGTTCGTGCCGAACCAGGCTTCGGTCAATTCGGCGAAATACTCTTGCGGGTTGTTGGCCGCGTAGGCCCGCTTCGTGTCGCCATTGTAGTAAAGAACCGACTCGTATCGTTTCGAGTCCATCGCCCGACGGTAAACTTCGGCAATCTCTTTGTTGTCGTAGCCATCAGGCAGGAAGCGATGATGATAGCCGTGGGCCAATTCGTGCAGCACCATCCACGGCTGATGCTTCGTCCAACCGAGAAAGTTGCGGCAGTTGCCCAACTCCACCGCGCCGGCCTTCTCGGGGTTGAAACCGTTGCTGCTCAACCATTGGCGCGACGGGTGGTAGCACATGCACTTCACCTTGGGATTATCATACTCGATCCAGATGGGCACTTGCCGCATCTTGGCCACTGTTTTGGACGGCACCATGCGCACAACGCCCAACAGTTGGGCATCAAGCACCTCGCGGACCTCTTCCCAGGTCCGAGGATGCTTCTCGATCAACTCGTCGAGCACGAGCAGCTTCCAGCCGCGAAGTTCCTGGGGTCGATAGGCTTCAGTCGGATGAAACGCGATCGTCGGCAGCTCGGTCGGCACGGACGACGACGACCCGTCGCTACGGTTCGGGTTGGCCGGCTCCGCCCTCGCGGTGTCGGCCGGTTGTTTCGGCTCCGCCGCCTCGACCATTGCCGCCTCGACCGGTGGTTCGGCCTCGGCTGCCGAAGCAATCGCCGGCAGAATCGCCGAAAGCACCAGAAGCAGGCGGAACGGCAGAATCGATCGCATCATTGGGCCGAACCTCTTGATGAATGGGTAATCCGACTGATTCGAATGGATGAATTGAAGCAGCATCCTGCCGCGGCAATGCCTCCGAGCGGTACCGTACAGTCGCACAATCTTGCACCTCGGGATAGCGGAGGTTGCCGCCTTGGTTGCGGCCGCGGGGACGGGCGGGCCTCAGTTGGGGCTGCGCGGGCCGTCGGGTTCGGCGGGCGCATCGTCGCTGAGGAACGGTTCGCCGAGAATCGTTTCGATCGGCCGACGCAGCGGATCTTCGGCCTGCGGGTTCGGCTCGTTATCGGGGCGAACGATCAATCGCTTTCCGCGGACGTGGACAACGACGATCGGCTCGCCGGCTTCGATCGGCTGGCCTTCGCTGACGGCTTCGATGGTCCGTCCTTCCACCGTAACCAGCCCGCCGGGAAGCATCTTGCACTTTGCGCGGCCCCGCTTGCCCACCAGGCTGCGGAGCCAGCGCCGTTCCTCTTCGTCGGGCAAAACGTCTTGCTCGCGCGGGGCGGTGAGCAGCACGCGGCGACCCAAACGGGTTCGCGGCCAGTATCGGAAGGCGGCCACGACCACGCCGGGCAGGCCGACCAGCGTCGCCGCCATCAGCCCGATGCCGAACTCAGGCGAGTGCTGAAACCCCAAGACGATCGCCCCAATGATTGCCGACGTCGCCAGAAAGCCCAAAATGCCCGCCGAAGCAAAAAAAACCTCCATCACGGCCAATCCCAGGCCCAGTATCAGCAGCAGAATCGCCCAAGCCCAAGTCATGGTTCGTCGATCGGTTCAAGTGAACTGCGGATGGCCTCTCTTACGGGCGCTTCGCAAAACGGCAAAGGCGTCCGTCGAACGTTCTATAGCATATCCTAAGCGACAGCCCCTGAGAAAGACAGTTGGGGCGATTTGTCGTCCCCCGGCCGCGGATGATCACTTTCGGGCTTCGCCAAACCCAGGGACGTGTTTGCTCGAAAGATTGGGCGAACTTGCGTCAACATCAAAAGATCAATCGGGGCGTCGGCACCGCATGGGTCGGGTCGCACGGCCGTCGATTTCGGGTACGATATTCGTTCGAGGTTATCTGTTCGAGGCTCGGCGGGGCCGGGCGCCCTTCGGCAAGAATCCGCCCAATCGCGGAAGACGTTGGGCGGCTTGCGTGGTAAGACTGTGCGAACGGGCAGGGCGGAACGCTCTTTTCCGCGACTTGCGCGACGCGGAAGCGATGAAAGCCGCTCCGTCGAGCCGTTTCGGGCCGAACGAATTCGATCAGCGGAATTGCACGGATGAACAGTGATCTGACCGAAGCGCAAGACCAACCGCAGCGCAAACGATCGCGCGAGTTGAGCCTGAAACGCGGCCAACCGCCGACGACGGTGCCCGGCTACGATGTCGAGCATTTTCTCGGCGGCGGGGCCTATGGCGAGGTTTGGGTGGCGGTTGAACGCAATACGGGCCGCCGCGTGGCGATCAAGTTCTACGCGCATCGCGGCGGGCTGGATTGGTCGTTGCTCAGCCGCGAGGTGGAGAAGCTGGCGTTTCTCTACGCCGACCGCTACGTCGTACAACTGGTTGGCGTGGGTTGGGATGCCGAGCCGCCGTACTACATTATGGAGTACGTCGAGCGCGGATCGCTGGCCCAGCGGTTGGCCGACGGCCCGCTGCCGGTCGATCAAGCGGTGCGATTGTTCGAAGAAACCGCCATCGGCTTGGCCCATGCGCACAACAAAGGGGTGCTGCACTGCGATTTGAAGCCGGCGAACATTCTGTTGGATCAAGACGACAAACCTCGGCTGGCCGATTTCGGCCAGTCGCGGCTGTCGCACGAGCAGGCGCCGGCCCTGGGCACGCTCTTTTACATGGCCCCGGAGCAGGCCGACCTTAATGCCATTCCCGACGCCCGCTGGGATGTGTACGCCTTGGGGGCCTTGCTCTATTCGATGCTCACCGGCCGGCCGCCCTATTGTTCGCCCCAACGGGAAGAACAGTTCTCCGATACGGGCGAGCTGCGCGAGCGGTTGGCCGCCTATCGGGCGATGATTGCCGAGGCGCCGCCGCCGTCGGAGCATCGGCGCGTGGCCGGGGTCGATCGCCTCTTGGCCGAAATCATCGACCGCTGCTTGGCCAAATCGCCCGAGCGGCGGTTTCCCAATGTGCAGGCCGTCCTCGAAGCCCTGCGCGCCCGCGCGGCGCGCCGCGCGTTGCGCCCGCTGATCGTTCTGGGAGCGATTGGTCCAGCGTTGCTCTTGGCCGTGGTGCTCTGGTTCGCCTGGATCGGTTTCCGCACAACGCTTGGTCAATCGGATGCGGCGCTGACGGTGCGGGCGGTGCAAAGCAATGCCTTTGCGGCGCAATACGTGGCCCGCACGGCGGCCAACGAACTGGAGCGGCGTTTCGAGGCCGTCGAGCGGGTTTCGCGGTCGCGTTCGCTCCGCGAGTTGCTGGCGGCGGCGCGGGCGAAGGAGTCGTTCGAGTCGCTGGCCCGGCGGCTCAATGTGCCGAGCCTTGCGGCGGCGGAGGCCGAGCAGCTTGCCGAAGAGTTTCGCAATCACCCGGACCGCAAAGCGATTCAAGAGTTGTTTGATGAACTGATTCCCGACGCGATGCGGCCCGACGGCGAAGAGGCGTCGAGCTGGTTCGTCTGCGATGCCCGCGGCATTTCGACGGCGCGGGTGCCCGAAGGCTCGACCATCGGCCGGCCGTTCGGTTGGCGGAGTTACTTCCACGGCGGCTTGCGCGACGAAGACCCCTCGTGGCGGCCCCCGCCGGGGCATCAACTGAGCAAGCCGCACCTTTCGGCGGTGTTTCGGTCGCAGGCCACCGGCCGTTGGATCGTGGCGATTTCGGCGCCGATCTATGAAGACCGCGAGGGGACGAACTTCCTCGGCGTGGTGGCGATGACGGTCGAGGTGGGCCGCCTGCTCGCGTTGCGGCAAGGCGAGCGGCAGTTTGCCGCCTTGATCGACGGCCGCCCCGGCGAACATCAAGGACTGGTGCTTCAACACCCGCTGTACGACCGCCTGCTGGCCGACGAAGGCCGTGTGCCCGACCGCTTCCGCAGCCGCTGCGTCGCGATGGATCAGCTTCCGTTGGAGCCGTCGGCGCCGTCGGCCGCCCATTATCGCGACCCGTTGGCCGACGATCCGGACGGCAAGGAATTCGACCGGCATTGGATCGCGCAGGCCGCGCCGATCATGGTTCGCGGCGAGCCGTCGGGCTGGATGGTGGTCGTGCAAGAGGATCATCAGGCTGCGATCGGCGAAACGATCGCGCGCCTGCGGAAACAACTCATTGTTCACGGAATAGCGGCCTTCGCCTTGGTGATTACGTTGCTTTGGGGGCTGTGGGCGTTGGCCGTGCGGCTGACCAAGCCCGCCGCGCGATTCCCCAAGCCGCCGTGAGCCGCCGTTCGATGTTTGTTGCCGGCGCTTGATGATTGTGGCGACCCTTGAGGTTTGTGCCGACGCTTGAAGATTGTTTCCGCCGCGCGGCGGTCGTTGATCGCGTCCGCCCGCTTCGTGCCGTATTGGGTTTTCCCTTCTCCGCGAGTGCCGACCATGCCCGACCTGATTGCCCAAGGCCCCGAGTTGCAGCAGCGTTGGCGGCGAACCGTACCCGAGGATCATCCGGTGGTTCTCGGCCGGACCGCGGGCAACTGGGCCGTTCCCTGGGACGCAGCGGTTTCGCGCCGGCATTTGACGATGCGTTGGAACGGGCAGCGTTTGGAGGTAATGCGCCTGCCCGAGGCGCGCAATCCGATCTATTACTCGGGCCGCGAGGCCGATCGGTTCGCCATCGGCCCGGGCGAGCATTTCGTCGTCGGCGAAACGACCTTCACGCTGGCCGATCAGCGCGCCGACGTTTCGGCCGACCTGCCCGCCCCGCTGCGCGAGCAGGCCTTCAGCGCGCAGTACCTCAAGCAAATCCCCTTTCGCCACCCCGACCGCCGCCTCGAAGTCCTGTCGCGCTTGCCCGAGGTGATCGGCGGCGCCGCCGGCGAGAGCGAGCTTTGCGTGCGGTTGGTGAGCATGTTGTTGGCCGGCGTGCCCCGGGCCGACGCCGCGGCGGTGGTGGCCGCCGAGCGAGAATCGTCTGCCGCCCCGCGGGTGTTGCAGTGGGATCAGCGTTTGGCCGTGGCCGACGACTTCCGCCCCAGCGTCGGCCTGATTCGCGAGGCGATTTCGCGCGGGCAAAGCGTTTTGCATGTATGGCGCGGGCCGTCGCCGGCCGCACCGCAGAGCTTTACGGCCAGCGAACAGTACGATTGGGCGTTCTGCACTCCGGTAGGCGGGGCCGGCACGCCGTGGGCGTTGTATGTGGCCGGCCGCTTCGCGGCCGAAACCGCCTTGCAGCACTCGACCGATCCGACCGACCTGCGCGAAGACGTGAAGTTCACCGAGTTGGCGGCCGCCATGCTCGGAGCGCTGCGGCACATGCGGCTGCTCGAACGCCGCCACGCCACGCTCAGCCCGTTCTTCTCGCCGGTGGTGCTCGAAACGCTGATGAGCCAAGATCCCGACGAAGTGCTCGCGCCGCGGGAAACCGACGTATGCGTGATGTTTTGCGATTTGCGGGGATTCTCGCGCGAGTCGGAACGCCAGTCGCGCGACTTGATGGGCCTGCTCAACCGGGTGAGCAACGCCTTGGGAATCGCCACCCGGCAAATCCGCCAACAGGGCGGCGTGGTCGGCGATTTTCAGGGCGATGCGGCGATGGGCTTTTGGGGATGGCCGTTGCCGCAGCCCGACATGGCCGTCCGTGCAGCCGTCGCCGCGCTCGACATCCGCCGCCAGTTCGAGGCCACGGCCAATTTTCGGGCGGGGATCGGAATCGCCGCCGGCCGCGCCGTGGCCGGAAAGATCGGCACCGTCGATCAGGTGAAAGTCACCGTTTTTGGCCCGGTGGTCAATCTGGCTTCGCGGCTCGAAGGAATGACCAAGGTGCTGCGGGCACCGATTCTCATCGATCGGGCCACGGCGGCGGCGGTGCGGCGGAGCGTCCCGGCTTCGGTGGCCCGCGTTCGCCGCCTGGCCGTGGTCCGGCCCTACGGCGTGGAAAACGCATTGGAAGTCAGCGAACTGCTCCCGCCCGCCGGCGAAGAGTCGCCCTTGACCGACGAGCACCTTGCGATCTACGAGTCGGCGCTAGACGCCTTTCTGGCGTCGCGTTGGTCGGAGGCCCTCGACAAGCTCCAGCGAATCCCTGCCGCCGATCAGGCCAAAGACTTCCTCACGGCCGCGATTGTTCAACACAACCGCACGCCGCCGCCCGGCTGGGATGGCGTCATCCCGCTGCAAACGAAATGACCGCCCGCAGTCGATTGAGCAGCTTGACAACGCTCCAAGATATGCAGATCCGAACCGAGCTTTGCTACGGTTGCGGCGGCACAAGCAGGGCTGGGTACCGATCGTTCGGACTCGACGGTTTCGTCGTTGCCGCAGGCGCCGGCAACGGCGCCGGGGCGACGGCGCCGGTTGTCGCTGCCGCCCCGCGGTCGCCGGCCGTCGCAGCAGTCGAAGACGTCGTCGTTTCGCCGACGCCGGCCGTCGTGTTCGCGCCCGTTTGGGGCTTTTCCGCCGAGACGGCAGTCGTTCCTGCGGCTGTTGCCGCGGCACCGGGCAGCGAGTACGACGATCGAGCACCCGCATCGGGGCTCGGTGTCGGCGGCGCGGGCACATTGGTTTCCGCCGATTTCTGGGCTGGCGTGGGCGCGTTGCGGGACGACGGGGTGCTCAGTTCCGTCTGCAAGACAGGCTGCAAGATCGACTCGGAAGGCATCGCCTCGCCGATCGGATTGCCGCAGGCGTCCAACGGAATCCGCGCACACACCAACCGCGGCGTGTATTGAGTGTACGTCACCGGCGTCACCTTCTGCACAACACGCGGCACGCGAACCGTCTCTTGCACCGCCACCATGCGGCACACGTGAACGGGCTGCTGTTCCACTCGTTCCTCATACACCATCTTCATCGTACGCACTTCCACCGGGCGAACGTGTTCCTCGGTTACCATGCGGCACACCTGCACCGGCACCTTGTTCTCCACCCGTTCGACCACCGGACGGCTGACCGTGTAGGGCACGCGCCGCACCTGAACCTCTTCGACCATCCGCTGAACGGTATAAGGCACGCGCCGCACCTGACGCTCTTCGACCATGCGTTGAACCGTATAGGGAACGCGGCGAACCACTTGCTCCGGTTGGTAGCGCGTCACCTGCACCGGCACCTGCTCGGCCACCGTCTGCGGCACGTATTGCACCTGCTCGACCTGTTGCGCGACGACATTCGGCTGCCAAACCCGCTGCACTTCGTATCGGCCTCGCTGGGTTTGCTCCCAATACAATCCGCCCCGTTGATAAACCGGCAGGCCCGTCATCGGGTCAATCGCCGTGTGCGCCGGCTGCCAACGCAGGCGATTGGCGGGCAGTCCGGGCTTGAGCACCATCTGCTCGACAAAGCCCCCTTGATCGACTAGTTGCGTGCGGTAAGTAATCACCGGCTGCATCACCGTATGGTACCGCGGCTGATACACCGTCTCGCAGACGGGCCGCATCACAGTATAGACTTCCTCGCGCTCGGCTGTTTCGACCACCGGACGGAGAACCGTGTACACTTCCTCGCGCTCGGCCGTTTCGACCACTGGACGGAGAACCTTATACCTCTCTTCTCGCTCGGCGGTCTCGGTCACGTAACGGACCACATTGTAGCTGTAGTCGCGAATCTGCGTCTCATAGACGGGCCGCGTCACCGTGTAACGCTCTTCGCGGGTGCTCGTTTCCACCACCGGCCGCGCGACTGTGTACCGCAACTCTCGCATTTGCGTTTCCCATACCGGTTTGTATGTGGTTACCGGCTGTTCTTCATATACGGTTTCGTAGTCCACGCGATAGGCCGTCACTTCGCGCCGGTCGTACACCCATTGATGAACGAGCTTGTATTCCGGCCCGCTGCAAACAACCGTTGGACAACAGATGTCGGCCGCAGCCGTCCGCGCACCGAACAGTCCCGCCGCGCACCAACCGGCCGCGGCGGCAACACACACGATCATCGAATGACGAGTGATTGTGATTCTCATCTTTAAACTTCCCCCATCACGGCCCGTGGGCCGCAACCCGGCAAGCGATGGCATCTTGGGGCGATCGGCGGATCGCCTCGAATTCGCCTCGAGCGGCCTGAAATAGCTTCTTCCTCGCGGGAGAAAACCCCTTCACTCGGCACGCGAGCAGTAAAAAAGGCGCGCTCTTCCGACGCCGCGCGTCGATGGCGTCTCCTGAACACTACTACGCAGAATGATTGCGCATGGGACGAAACCCGGCGACGAGTCTATCCCCACTATGCAATCTTGCCGATGAATGCCGTTCCGGCAAATATCCGCCGCTGAACCCGCCCGACGACTGGCGTTGCAACGTGTTGACTCAACGAAGCTTGCGTCGCGGAAAAAATCTTCAAGTTTCTTTGGGGCGATGCCGAACCCACAAAGTCAATGCAACCGATACAAAATAGAAAGCATCTCTAAGTTAACAATATTAGGGAAGAAAGGAAGTTTGTGACGCGCCGGGGACGCTGCCGCGGGGATCACTCGTCGATGAGCAGCACGATCAGCCGTTTCGGGCCGTGAACGCCCAGAATTAGAATCTTCTCGATGTCGGCCGTCCGGCTCGGCCCGGTGACGATCACCGTTTCGCCCCGGCGCTGCGGGTCACTCGCCTGTTCGCTGAGCAACGGCCAGGCTGCGGGCAGGTGTTCGCACAATCGCTCGGCTTTCGCCGCCACGATGCACACCGGCGGCACGTAGCAAAGCCATCGATGCTGAACCGTCGGGCAGGAAATCACGCAGCTTCCGGTGTCGGCCAACAGCGCATCGGCAGCGAGCAGCCCGGCCGAAACGGCGGCCATCTGCTGAGCCGACTCTTGTTCGTTAATCCAGCGGACGGCCTCCCGCGGCACGCGCGCGGTCACCTGCTGCAAGAGCGAATCCTCGGCCGCCGCCAACGCGGTCCATCGCTCTTGTTCAACCAGCGCGGCGAACTGGCGGGCCGCCTCGTCGAGATTGCGAAGCCGAATCACTTCGCCATGCACCGCCGACAACTCGTTGGCGAATCGCTCGGCCAT